>ERZ779637.869-NODE-869-length-15926-cov-13.276542_pt1 | contig 15926 bp, 18 predicted proteins | sample MGYA00514196_ERZ779637 | MGnify/ENA primary metagenome ERZ779637 (study PRJEB29562, sample SAMEA4376700) | mouse gut metagenome | isolation source: Cecum | study: EMG produced TPA metagenomics assembly of the A DSS colitis mouse model was used to assess the...
TTTTTCTGTATCATTCCCTCATTATACTACTTTTCCCTCTATTGGTACAGCTTCTGAGACCGTGAAACAGAAAAAAATCGCGGGCGGCAGCACCATCCGCGCCTACACCCGGCGCTGGTGGCCGCTCTTTCTGGGACCCGTGGTATGCGCCTTTATCATCGGCTTTGTCTGGCCCTTTATCCAGGGCATCTACCTTTCCTTCTGTAAATTCCGCCTGATCTCCGACGCCCAGTTCATCGGCCTGGGCAACTACATCAAGGCATTTCAGGACCCCTCCTTTATCCACGCCTTCTGGTACACGGCCCTGTTCGCCATTGTCTCCCTGGTCATCATCAACGTGCTGGCCTTCGCTGTGGCCTGCGCCCTGACCCAGGGCATCAAGGGCAGCAACCTCTTCCGCACCGTGTTCTTCATGCCCAACCTCATCGGCGGCATCGTCCTGGGCTACATCTGGTCCATGATCTTCGACGGCATCCTGGGCCGGTTCGGCACCTCCATTCTCCTGGAGTCCAGGTTCGGCTTCTGGGGCCTCATCATCCTCATGTGCTGGCAGCAGGTGGGATATATGATGATTATCTACATCGCCGGGCTTCAGGCGGTGCCCGAGGACATGCTGGAGGCCGCCCGCATCGACGGGGCCACCCGCAGCCAGACCCTCTTCCGGGTGACCATCCCCAACGTGATGCCCTCCATCACCATCTGCATGTTCCTCTCCCTGACCAACGGCTTCAAGCTCTTTGACCAGAACCTGGCCCTCACCGGCGGCCAGCCCTTCATCATCCAGTCCGGCGGCACCACCGTCAAGACCACGGAGATGCTGGCGCTGAACATCTACAACACCTTCTACGGCTCCAGCTCGGCCTCCCAGGGCACCGCCCAGGCCAAGGCGGTGATCTTCTTCATCCTGGTGGCGGGCCTGGGCCTGGCCCAGCTTGCCTATACCCGCAGGAAGGAGGTACAGCAGTAATGAACAAAACCCGATCCCTCGCCGCTGACCGCCGCCGCAAGACCGCCCTGTCTGCGGTTCTGGCTGTCGTGTGCGTAATCTATGTGCTGCCCGTGCTGACGGTGGTGCTCAACTCCTTCAAGCTCAACACCTTCGTCAAGACCGACACCTTCGCCCTCCCCTCCGGGGAGATGTGGGCGGGGCTTGAGAACTTCATCAAGGGCATGACCTTCGGAAACTACCCCTTCTGGAAGAGCGCGGCCTACAGCGTGGTCATCACCCTGCTGAGCACGGCCCTGATCCTCCTGTGCACCTCCATGGCCGCCTGGTACATCGCCCGGGTGAACTCGAAGGCCTGCCGGGCCCTCTACTTCCTGTGCGTGTTCTCCATGGTGGTGCCCTTCCAGATGGTGATGTACACCCTCTCCAAGACGGCGGACCAGCTGAAGCTGAACACCCCCTGGACCATTCCCATCGTCTACCTGGGCTTTGGCGCGGGGCTGGCTATCTTTATGTTCGTGGGCTTTGTGAAGTCCATCCCCCTGGAGATCGAGGAGGCGGCGGCCATCGACGGCTGCGGGCCCCTGCGCACCTTTTTCTCCGTGGTCCTGCCCATGCTCAAGCCCACCATGATCTCCGTGGGCATCCTGGAGATCATGTGGGTGTGGAACGACTACCTGCTGCCGGTGCTGGTGCTGGACATCAACGAGTACCGGACCATCCCCATCCACATCCAGTACCTGAAGGGCAGCTACGGCACCGTGGATCTGGGCGCCACCATGGCCCTGATCCTGCTGAGCATCATCCCTGTCATTATCTTCTACCTCGCCTGCCAGAAGCACATCATCAAGGGCGTGGCCGCCGGCGCGGTGAAGGGATAATATTGCGCTGTTCGGGCAAATCTGTTATTATACAAGGGACAAGGAGGTGTGCCTGTGACGATCAAGGACATTGCCCGGCTGTCGGGCTGCGGGGTGGCTACGGTGTCCCGCGTGCTCAACAACCACCCGGACGTGAGCCGGGAGACCCGGCGGCGGGTGATGGCGGTGGTGGATGAGCAGGGCTTTCAGCCCAACACCAACGCCAAGCATCTCAAGCAGCAGGCCGGCAGCAGCATCGCCATTATCGTCAAGGGCACCCAGAACATGCTCTTTGCGGATCTGGTGGAGCGCATCCAGGCCCTTCTGCGGGAGGCGGACCGGGACGCCTCCGTCTACTACCTGGACGAGGACGCGGACGAGGTGTCCTACGCCCTCCAGCTCTGCCGGGAGCGCAAGCCGGCGGGGATCATGTTCCTGGGCGGGGACCGGAAGCAGTTCCGCTCCCAGTTTCAGGGCATCACCATCCCCTGCGTGCTGCTGACCAACATCGCCGGGGATCTGGGCTTTGACAACCTCTCCTCCGTCACCACCGATGACCGGGAGGCGTCCCGCCAGGCGGTGCGCTTTCTGGCCAGCCGGGGCCACCGGCACATCGGGATGCTGGGGGGCAACTGGTCCTGCTTCCAGATCGGCCACAGCCGGTTTCTGGGCTGTGCCCAGGCCTGTCAGGAGCTGGGTCTGCCCTTTGACGGGGAGCGCCAGTGCGAGCCCTGCCGCTACTCCCTGATGGACGGATACGAGGCGGCCAAGCGGCTGCTGGGCCGGTGCCCGGAGCTGACAGCCATTTTCGCGGTCAGCGACGTGATGGCTATGGGCACGGTCCGGGCCCTGCAGGATCTGGGCAAGCGGGTGCCGGAGGATATCTCCGTGCTGGGCTACGACGGCATCGCCCTGGCGGACTACTTCGTCCCCCGGCTGGCCACGGTGCGCCAGGACACCCAGCGGATGGCGGAGCGGGGGGTGGACGTGCTGCTGCGCAACATCGAGCGGCCCAACCGCCCCTTCCACGAGGTGGTGCCCTTCCAGCTGATCCCCGGTGAGAGCGTGGCCTGCATCCCCTCCCACGACGGCTGACCGGGATATCGCCCCGGCGGTGGAGATTCCACCGCCGGGGTTTTTTCATTCCCTCTCCGCCCGCAACCAAAGCAAACATATTCTGTTCGCTTTGGTTGGTTGCAATGCCTCCGAAACCGTGTAAAATAGGGAATATATCCGGAAGGAGGCATATGAAAAGTATGAAAGGAAGTCATCTGGCGGAGAATCTGGCCTCCCTGCGGCGGAGCAGGGGGCTGAGCCAGGAGAAGGTGGCGGAGGCGGTGGGGGTGACCCGGCAGGCGGTGGCCAAGTGGGAGCTGGGGGAGACGGCCCCGGACGTGCTCCACAGCGACGCCCTGGCGGCCCTGTACGACGTGTCCCTGGACGATCTGGTCCACTATGACCAGAAGAGGGCCGGCATACCCGCGCCGCCCCGGGGCAAGCATATCTTCGGCACGGTCCAGGTGGGGGAGCGGGGCCAGATCGTCATCCCCAAGCGGGCCCGGGACCTGCTGGGCATCCGGCCCGGGGACGCGCTGGTGGTGCTGGGGGACACCAATCCCGGCACATCCGGGCTGGCCCTGGTCCAGGCGGAGCAGTTCACGGGCATGCTGGAGCTGGCGGGCCGGGCCATGGAGCAGGAGGAGAACCGGTGAGCGCGCTGCGGGTGGAGAACCTGACCAAGTCCTACCCCTCCTTCACCCTCCGGGACGTGTCCTTCACCCTGGAGCGGGGGCGGATTATGGGACTCATCGGCAAGAACGGGGCCGGGAAGAGCACCACCCTGAAGGCCGTATTGAACCTGGTGACCCCGGACGGCGGCAGCATCCAGGTGCTGGGGCGGCCCTTCCCGGCGGAGGAGCTGGACTGCAAGCGGCGGCTGGGGGTGGTGCTGGGGGGCGTCGGCTTCTACCGGCACAAGCGCCTGCGGTCCATCACGGACGTGACAAGGCGGTTCTACCCCGGCTGGGACCAGACAGCCTACACCCGGTATCTGGAGGAATTTGACGTGGACGAGAGCAAGCGGGTCCGGGAGCTGTCGGCGGGGATGCGGGTGAAGTACCAGATTGCCGTGGCCCTGTCCCATCAGGCGGAGCTGCTGATCTTCGATGAGCCCACCAGCGGCCTGGACCCGGTGAGCCGGGACGAGCTGCTGACCCTGTTCCGGGCCATTGCGGCGGACGGGAAACGGAGCATCCTCTTCTCCACCCATATCACCTCGGACCTGGAGCGGTGCGCCGACGATATCACCTACATCAAGGACGGCCGGCTCCTCTCCAGCGCCCCCAAGGCGGACTTTGCCGCCGCCTTCCGGCATCTGCGCACGCCGGAGGACCGGGGGGAGCTGACCCTGGAGGAGATCATGGTGCGCACGGAGAGGAGGACATTCCATGTGTAATCTGCTGCGCAAGGAGCTGCGTCTGGCGGCCCACCCGTCCCTGTATGTGTTTATGTCCATGGGGGCTCTGGTGCTGATCCCCGCCTACCCCTACGGAATGGTATTCTTCTTCGGCGCGCTGGGGGTCTTCCAGACCGTCATGTTCGGCCGGGAGACCCGGGACGTGTTCTACACCGCCCTGCTGCCGGTGCGGAAGGGGGACGGGGTGCGGGGGAAGATCCTGCTGGCGGTGTTCTCCCAGCTGACACAGCTGGCCCTCTCCCTGCCCTTCACCCTCCTGCGCACCCTCTATATGGCGGAGGGCAACCCGGCGGGCATTGAGGCCAACGCCGCCTACTACGGCTTCGGTCTGATGCTCTACGGCGCATTTAATCTGGTGTTTTTCACCCGGTTCTACCGCACCGCCAATCAGGCCGGGACCTCCTTCCTCATCGCCCTGCTCCCCCTTACCCTGGGCATTGCGGCTATGGAGGCGGCGGTCCACTTCCCGGGCATGGGGTGGCTGGACAGCGTGGCGGGGCCGGATCTGGTCCGGCAGTTCCCCATTCTGGTCCTGGGCGTTCTGGTCTATATCGCCTCCAACCTCCTGGCCTGCCGGCTGGGGGCGCGGAATTTCTCCAGGGTGGACCTGTAGCGTCTCAAGATAGGAAATAATCCCCGGCTGACGCGTGCGGCCGGGGACCTTCTCTGCCCGTTAAGAAAATCCTAAGAATTTGTTTGCGGATAAACCTTGACAGGTGATGCAATGCGTTGTATAGTATTGTGCGAAAGGGGGCGTGGAAATGATTGACCCACAGCTCAAGCGGGGACTGCTGGACATATGCGTTCTGTCGGTACTGCGAAAGGGGGACTCCTACGGCTATCAGATCATCAAGGATCTCTCCGGCTGCATTGAGATCTCCGAGTCCACCCTCTACCCCATCCTCCGGCGGCTGGAGGCGGCGGGGAGCCTGACGGTCTACTCCGTGGCCCACGCGGGCCGTCTGCGAAAGTTCTACCGCCTGACCCCCGGCGGCGTGGAGCAGATTGACCAGTTCCTCACCGGCTGGCTGGAGATCGAGCGGATATATGCTATGATAAAGGAGAGTGCCGAATATGACGCGCGCGCAGTTTCTGAATGACCTGTACCACCGCCTGGAGGGCCTGACCCAGGAGCAGGCGGAGCAGCACCTGACCTACTACGCCGAGATGCTGGCGGACCGCATGGAGGAGGGCATGAGCGAGGAGCAGGCCGTGGAGAGCATGGAGGACGTTGAGACCATCGCCCGGCGGATCCTGGAGGAGGAAGGCCGGAGCGCCGTGTCCTCCCGGCCGCCGGAGTCCCCCGCGTACCCGGACGCCTCCCGCATCCCCGGCGGCGGGGGCGCGAGAGCCTATCAGGGCAAGGAAAAGCGGGACTGGCGCAGGCCGGCCAGCATCCTCCTCTGGGCTCTGGCCATCCTGTGCGCACTGGGGGCCCTGGGGCGGTGGATTGCCCGGGATCGCTGGGGGTCCCGGGCTGCGGATACCACGGATGTGGTGCTGGAGGAGAGCCTCCCGGCCCAGGACCAGACTGCATATGACTACGGTTACGAGGGCGATGGATTCTGGGTGCCCCTGGAGGGGATCAGCGCCGTGAACGTCCAGATGGTCACCGGAGCGGTGTGGGTATCGGCCGGAGATGGGGGCGGGATCTTCCTGCGCACAGACGGGGACGAGAGACTGCTGCACTGGGAGCAGAATGGAAACACGCTGAACATCTCCTCCCGGGGCGGCGGCGACACCCTGTACATGGCGGTCCCTGACGACGTTTTGGACAGCCTGACCATCAACGCCTCCCCCGCGGATGTGATGATTGATACGGTGAACATCAATACGCTGGACATCACCACCGTCACCGGCGACGTCAGGGCCGGCTGGGTGAATGCGGCGGAGATCACGGTCAAGACCACCAGCGGGGACGTCTATCTCGACGGCCTGACCACGGACAGTCTGAACGTCTCCACCGCCAGCGGCGATGTGGAGGGTCTGTCCTCCTCCGCCCGGGTCCTGGAGGCCAAATCCATATCCGGGGAGCTCGAAATGGACCTCCTGGGCGCGGAGCGTATTGCTCTGGAAACCACCAGCGGCAGCATAGACCTGTCCCTGGAGGCGGGGGATTGGACGGCCGGCTCCATGGACCTGTGCAGCCGCAGCGGAGACATTGATCTTGCACTGCCGGCGGAGCTGGGCTTTACCCTGACCTTTGACACCACCTCCGGAGACGCGGAGCTGGAGATGGCATGCCTCCGGCCCAGTCAGAACGTATACGTCTGGGGGGACGGCGCTTGCAGCATCGGCGTTAACACCATCAGCGGAGGGCTGGAGGTGGAGAGCTGGTAAATGCCGGACAGCCGTTTATTCAAAATTCTCTACTACCTCTTGGACAGGGGCCGGGCCACCGCCCCGGAGCTGGCTGCGGCGCTTGAGGTCTCCCAGCGGACCATCTACCGGGACGTGGAGGCCCTCAGCGGCGCGGGCATCCCCATCTATGCCGAGCCGGGGCGGAACGGGGGAATCTGCCTGCTCCATGACGCGGTGCTGGACCGTGCCCTCCTCTCGGAGGGGGAGCGGCGGGAGGTGCTGACTGCCCTGGAGAGCATGGCCGCCGTGGGGCAGGCCCCCGGAGAGCTGCTGACAAAGCTGTCCGCCCTCTTCCGGGTGAACACCGGGGACTGGCTGGAGGTGGACTTCTCCCGCTGGGGGAAGTCCGGCGGGGACAACCGGAAGTTCGAGACATTGAAGGCCGCGGTGATCCAGCACAGGGAGATCCGGATTGTCTACGAGAGCGCGGGCAGCGGGCAGAGCCGGCGGACCGTGCAGCCCCTGAAGCTGTCCTACAAGTCCAAGGAGTGGTACCTCAAGGCATTTTGTCTGGAGCGGCAGGACTTCCGCCTCTTCAAGCTCAACCGCATCCTGGACCTGGAGCTGCTGGAGGGGACCTTTGTGCCCCGCCCCTGCCCGAAGGAACCGCCGCCCCTGCCCTGCGCCCGGATCGTCCTGAGATTTCCCGGGGAAATGGCCTACCGGGTCTACGACGAGTTCGACGGCACGGAGATCACCCGGCATCAGGACGGGAGCCTGACCGTCTCCACGGAGCTGCCGGCGGACTCGTGGCTCGTCGGGTACCTGCTCTCCTACGGAGCCCAGGTGGAGGTGCTGGAGCCGGCCCGCCTGCGGGAGGTTCTGGCCGCCCGGGCCCGGGAGATCTATGAGAAGAATCAGTGACAGGCAGCAAAGCCGCCTCCGCGTCCTCCGGAAGAAACTTTTCCGGCTGCCGAAACCCTGACAGAGGATGTCATGATTTGTGTGCTATCATAGACCTGCGCCGGCGATACGGCGACACATGACAGCGTTACGCGACGGAGGTACAAATCATGAACCTGATGAATCAAGCATTCTGCCAGTGCTGCGGCATGCCCATGACCGGCGAGCTCCACGGGACCAACGCCGGCGGCGGCAGAAACGAGGACTACTGCAAGTACTGCTTCAAGGACGGAGCCTTCACCTTCCAGGGCTCCATGGAGGAGATGATCCAGCTGTGCGTCCCCCACATGACCGCCGCCAACCCCGGCATGAGCGAGGAGGAGGCGCGGCAGAGGATGCAGGCCTGGTTCCCCACCCTCAAGCGCTGGAAAAAACAGTAAGCGAACGCCGCTCCCGTTTTTCAGGGAGCGGCGTTTGTATTGGGCCGTCTCAAAAAGCAGGAGCGGTGAAGCTGGCAGCCGCAATGAGAGGGCAAAGGAGCCCCATTGCATCTGGCGGCTGCCGGGCTATGCGTTCCCCGCCTTGATGGCGTGGATGCCCTGGACCTTGGCGTAGGCGTGGCGGCGGATGAAGAGGAAGAAGAGGATATGGACGGTCAGCGTGATGGTCCAGCTCACCGGGTAGGACAGGTACAGCACCTCCGGACTGCGGTAGACCTGGAAGATGGTAGCCACCCAGACCAGCCGGGTGACGCAGGCGCCCACCATGCTCACCACCATGGGCACCACCGAGTACCCCAGCCCCCGCAGCACGCCCACCATGGTGTCCATGATGCCGCACAGGAAGTAGAGACTGCACACGTACTGCAGCCGCAGCACCGCCTGGGCCACCACCTCCGGTTCCCCGGGGGCGTAAATAGAGGCCAGCTGGGGGCCGAGGAACACCGCCAGATTCCCCAGCGCAAGGCCGATGGCGGTGACGTACCCCAGGCACAGCAGCAGCGTCCGGTCCACCCGCCGGCACTTGCCCGCGCCGTAGTTCTGGCTGGTGAAGGTCAGGCAGGTCTGGTAGATGGCGTTCATGCCCGTGTAGACAAAGCCCTCAATGTTGGAGGAGGTGGAGGACCCGGCCACAATGGCGGTGGAGTTGAAGGAGTTGATGGAGGACTGGATCACCACGTTGGACAGGGAGAACACGATCCCCTGGAACCCGGCGGGCAGACCCACCTGACAGATGCGGATGATGACCCGCTTGTCCAGACCCAGTTTTTTCAGATCCAGGCGCAGGGCCCCCTTGTCCCGTATCAGGCACTGGAGCACCAGCAGGGCGGAGATATACTGGGAGATGATGGTGGCCAGGGCAACGCCTGCAACGCTCATCTCCAGCACAATGACGAACAGCAGGTTCAGCGCCACGTTGGTCACCCCGGCGATGGACAGGAAGTACAGCGGCCGCCGGGTGTCCCCCTGGGCCCGGAGGATGGCCGCGCCGAAGTTGTAGAGCATGTTGGCGGGCATGCCGCAGAAGTAGATCCGCAGATACACCGTGGCCAGCCCGATCACCTCCGCCGGGGAGGCGGTCCACACCAGCAGCTGGCGGGCCAGGATCGTCCCCGCGGCCATCAGGACCACGCCGCTGATAAGGGAGAGGGTCACGGAGGTGTGTACGCTCTTTCCCACGTCCTCCTCCCGTCCGGCCCCCAGATCCCGGGCCACCACCACGTTGGCGCCCACGGAGAAGCCGATAAAGAGGTTGACCAGGAGGTTGATAAGGGAGCCGTTGGAGCCCACGGCAGCCAGGGCCTCCTTGCCCGCGTAGCGTCCCACCACCACCACGTCCGCCGCGTTGAAGAGCAGCTGGAGCAGGCTGGAGAGCATCAGGGGCAGGGCGAAGAGCAGCAGCTTCCCCGCCAGGGGACCGTTGACCATGTCGATGCTGTAGCCCGGCTTCTTCACCGCCTGACCGGCTTCCGGACCCGGGGCACGGCGTTTCTGCATCACAAAAGTCACCTCGTTTTCCTCAAGAATTTGTATTCTTTTAAGGTTATACCATATCCACCAGGAAAGAACAACCCCGAAAGCAGGAAAAACAGGCCAAAAAGCCCACCGCTTTTCCCATTTCTTTTGGAACCTCTTCTCCCGCAGAAAATTTTCGCCACCCCCTTGACAAACCGTTAATACTGTGTATACTGTTTATGTACAGATGAACAGATAACCAAAAGAGGTGAGGCCATGGATATTATCATCAGCAACACCGGGGGCCAGCCCATCTACGAGCAGATCTGCCGGCAGGTCAAGGGGGCTATCGCCGCCGGGAAGCTGAAGCCCGGCGAGCCGCTGCCCTCCATCCGGGCGCTGGCCCGGGATCTCCGCATCAGCGTCATCACCACCAAGCGGGCCTATGAGGAGCTGGAGCGGGACGGCTTTATCTGCACCCAGGCCGGCAAGGGCAGCTTTGTGGCGGCCCAGGACGCGGAGCTGGCCCGGGAGAGCAATCTCCGGGAGATCGAGGAGCATCTCCAGGCGGCGGTGGAGCTGAGCCGGCAGATCGAGCTGCCGGCGGAGGAATTACAGCATATACTGCAAGTACTTATCGAGGAGGAGTAAACAAAATGGAATCAAACGCCATTGAAATCCGGGGCCTGACCAAGCGGTACAAGGACTTTGCCCTGGAGGATCTGAGCCTGGACCTGCCCTACGGGTGCGTACTGGGTCTGGTGGGGGAGAACGGGGCCGGCAAGAGCACCACCATCCGGCTCATCATGGATGCCCTGGAGCGGGACGGCGGCACGGTGTCCGTGCTGGGCGCGGACAACCGGAGCCCGGACTTTCTCCGGCGCAAGGAGGACGTGGGCGTGGTGCTGGACGAGACCTTTGTGCCAGAGATCCTCACGGCCAGACAGCTGGGCAGGATCATGGCCGGGACCTTCCGGAGCTGGGATCAGGCCGCCTATGAGAAGTGGATTGCGCGGCTGGAGCTGCCGGAGGGGAAGAAATTCAAGGAGTACTCCCGGGGCATGACCATGAAGCTGGGCATCGCGGCGGCCCTGAGCCACAACGCCAAGCTCCTGCTGCTGGACGAGGCCACCGGCGGTCTGGACCCCATGGTCCGGGAGGAGCTGCTGGAGGTGTTCGCGGACTTCGCCGCCCAGGACGGCCACGCGGTGCTCCTCTCCAGCCACATTGTCAGCGATCTGGAGCGGATCTGCGACTACATCGCCTTTCTCCACCGGGGGAGGCTGGTGCTGTGCGAGGAGAAGGACGTGCTGCTGGACACCTTCGGCATCCTCAAGTGCTCCAGGGAGCAGCTGAAAAACATCCCCCAGGAGGCCGTCCACGGCAAGCGGATCGGTAATTACGGCGTGGAGGCCCTGGTGGAGCGGGCGTACATGCCCCGGGACGCGGTGGTGGACCGGGCCAGTCTGGAGGATATCATCCTGTATCTGTCAAAGGAGGAGACGAAATGATTGGATTGATGAAAAAGGATCTCTATGTGGCGGACAAAACCGGCCGGCTGCTGCTGGTGCTGGCCGTGGCGTTCAGCCTGATTCCCTCCATGCGCAGCTTCGGGTGCACCTACGCCATGATGCTGGCGCTGATGATCCCCCTCAACGCCATCGCCTATGACGAGCGGTGCAAATGGGACCGGTACGCGGCCATGCTCCCCTACCGGCCGGAGCAGCTGGTGTGGAGCAAGTACCTGCTGGCCTATCTCTTCACCCTGCTGGGTGGGACCATCATCGTGGTGAGCGCGGCCATTCAGCGGGCGGACTGGCGGGAGACCCTGGAGATGGCCGCCCTGCTGGCCGGAAGTATGCTGTTCGTCACAGCCCTGGGCCTGCCGGCCCTGTATCGGTTCGGCGCGGAGAAGGGGCGGTATGTGATGATCCTGGTCATGGGCGTGGGCATCGGCGCCGCCCTGGGGGTGATGAGGATCTTTGGGGAGACGCCGGAGCTGCCGGACCTGCCTTTGCCGGCGGTGCTCCTGCTGCTGGCTGTTCTGGCGGCGGGAGCCACCTATGTGTCCTTCCGGATGAGCGTGAGATTCTACAGGAAGCGGCAGAACGGGGCGTACACCTGACCGGCTGCATCTATTAAATAGGAGGAGGGAGACGAGATGACGGGACTGCTGAGGAAGGACCTGTATTACGTGAAGGCCTACGCATGGCCATACCTGCCCCTGCTGGCGCTCCTGTGCCTGTCGCCGGGGGCGATGGGTCCGGCCTACGCCATGGCCCTGGCGCTGGCCCTGCCCCGGATGACCATCGCCAATGACGAGCGGCGCTGGGACCGATACGCGGTGATGACGCCCCTGCGGGCGGAGCTGGTGGTGGCGGAGAAGTATCTGCTGCACCTGGCCTGCATCGCCCTGGCGGCGGCGTGCATGGCCCTGAGCTTCCCGGCGCAGAACGCGGCGCTCCGCCTGATGGGCCGGACGGAGGCCATGTGGGGCGCGGAGCTCAATCTGCCGGCCTATGTCCTGATTCAGGTCTGGCTGACGGCGCTCATCGCCGCCGGAACCCTGCCGCTCCTGTACCGCCTTGGGGCCAGAGCGCCGATCCTGGTGAACATTCTGGTCATGCTTTTCCTGTCCCTGACCGGGACAAAGCTCCACAACATGCTCTTTGGCTTCCGCGGTCCGGCGCTGGGGGCGGCCGCGGCCGCCATGGCCCTGGCGGCGGCTGGAACCCTGGTCCTGTCCTTCCGGGTGAGCGTGGGATTCTACCGGGCCCGCCTCCGGGGACGCTTCGGCTGAGAAGGTGGATTGTCCGCGAGAGAGCTGTTTTTTTTGTTGCATTTTGCATGCGTGCGGTGTATAATGGCTTTTGGCAAATCCTGTTGATTTGTTCCATCAATCGAAAGGAGAACCAAATATGAAGCCCTTCTGTAAAGTGGTCCTGCCCCGCGTCGCGGGAGCCCTCCTGGCTGTCTACGCCGCATGGATGTTCTGCACCCACTTTGGCCTCATACCTGTCCTGACCAGCTATCTGCCCTATCTTATCCTTGCCCTTGTGCTCTTCAAAGGCAACCGCGACACCCCCCTGGCGGTTGTTGTGGCGCTTGTGTTCCTGGCGCGCCTGTGGGTTACCAATATCACGATGCACCTGTCCAACGCCCTGCCGAACTGGGGGTACGTGCTGTATCCCTATCTGATCGGGGAGCTCCTTCTGACGGCCTTTGTCCTGGTGAACACGGTGACAAAGCTGAAGAAATTCCGTCTCTGGGTCAACTACCTGTGGTTCCTGCCCGGCGCGGCGATGCTGGCGTGCCCTGTGGCCCTGCTTCTCCTGTTCCCCGACAGACCGACGATCAAGACCATGGAGGCCTTTGGCTGCGGCCCCTTTGTGGCCCTGGCCGCGTTTCTGATCCCCCTGTGGCTGGTTTTCAGCGCGGAGGACGATCTGCGCACCTACGAGGAGATGGGCAGCATCATCACGCCGGAGGAGCTGGAGGCCAAGCGGCGGGAGCTGGGACTGAGACGCCCTGCGGGGAAGTGACGGGAAAAATATATAAAAAAGGTGAAAAACCGGCAATTCCCCTGTTGACATAAAAATTTAATCATGCTACCATAGGGAGCGCCGCTTGCAAAAGGCGGCGCTTTTTTGCACCTCCGCCGGGTCAAGCTCCGGCGGCCATCATCAAACAACGCGGGAAGCGGAGCCCGGAAAGGACGAGAAAACAATGAACGAGAGAGAAATGAAGGAGAACAAGATGGGCGTGCTGCCCGTGGGGCGGCTGCTGCTGAGCATGTCCGTGCCCATCATGCTCAGTATGCTGGTCCAGGCGCTCTACAACATCGTGGACAGCGTGTTCGTCTCCCGCATCAGCGAGAACGCCCTGAACGCGGTGAGCCTGGCCTTCCCGGTGCAGAACCTGATGATCGCCGTGGCCATCGGCACGGGGGTGGGCATCAACGCCCTGCTGAGCAAGAGCTTGGGGGAGAAAAACTATGAGCGGGCCAATCTGGCCGCCGTCAACGGGGTGTTCCTTGGGGTATGCAGTGCCGCCGCGTTTGCCGTGCTGGGACTTCTGTTTTCCCGGACCTTCTTTACGGTCCAGACGGACGTGGCGGAGATCGTGGAGGGGGGCGCGGCCTACGTGTGGGTATGCACGGTCTGCTCCCCGGGCATCTTTATTGCCATCTCCTTTGAACGGCTGCTCCAGGCCACCGGCAGGACCGTCTACAGCATGATTTCCCAGATGGTGGGCGCGGTGGTGAACATCATCTTTGACCCCATCTTCATCTTTGTCCTGGGCATGGGCGTGGTGGGCGCGGCCTGGGCCACGGTGCTGGGACAGGTGGTGGGCGCGGCCCTGGGCGTCTACTTCAATGCCACCCGGAACCCGGAGATCACGGTGAAGCTCCGGGGCTTCCGGCCCAACCGGGCCATTATCAGCCGGATCTACTCGGTGGGCGTGCCGTCCATCATCATGGCCTCCATCGGCTCGGTGATGACTTTCGGCCTGAACAAGATCCTCATCGGCTTCACCACCACGGCCACCGCCGTGCTGGGGGTGTACTTCAAGCTGCAAAGCTTCGTGTTCATGCCCGTGTTCGGCCTCAATAACGGCATGGTGCCCATCGTGGCCTACAACTTCGGGGCCCGGAAGCCGGAGCGGATAATTTCCACGGTGAAGCTGGCCGTGGTCTACGCCACCGCCATCATGGCTGCGGGACTGGCCGTGTTCCAGCTGCTGCCGGGGACGCTGCTGGGCCTGTTCGAGGCGTCGGACTACATGCAGGAGATCGGTACCCAGGCCCTGCGGACCATCAGCTTCCACTTCCTGCTGGCCGGGTTCGGCATCGTCTCCTCCTCCATGTTCCAGGCCCTGGGCCACGGGGTGCTGAGCCTCGCCATCTCCCTGGTGCGCCAGCTGGTGGTGCTGCTGCCGGCAGCGTGGCTGCTGAGCCTGTCGGGCCGGCTGGAGCTGGTGTGGTTGGCCTTCCCCCTGGCGGAGCTGGCCTCGGTGACCATGTGCATCTTCTTCCACCGGTATGTGTACCGCCGGGAGATCCTGCCCATCTCCCAGAAAGCGGAATAAATTTTTAGAGGCAGGGCCGTGAAGGAACGGCCCTGCCTCTTTGTGTCAATAAGCGGCTTTTATCTGGTGAATCTTCGCTAATCCTCAAATATGTAATCCAGATCTGCATTAAAATCTCTTGCTGTGGTTTTATAATCTTCAACGGTTGTTTTTAGCTGTTCAAATGAGCCTGTCGGATTTTGGCAGAAATCAAAGAAAGAGCTGGTTGTGGTGTAGTACCCCTTTAGGGCGGGGTAGTGCTCATAATCGGAATAACTTTCGCTTAATTCCTTCATCTGGCCCTTAGCCGCCTCCAGATGGTCTTTCGCTTCAGCGGCTTTTCCATTTGCGATATAGGTATTGGATACAACCTCGACACACCAGGAGAATAAATTATCTTCCATCCCCCTGAAGTAGGAATCCGCCATTACCTTATAAGAGTTTTTCTCCTCATCGGTACATTCGTCCCATGAAGCACCAAAAGCCTCCGCCAGAGAATACGCAGCGCCAGCCTCGACTTCTTCTTGTGAAAGATTTAGTTCTTTTGCGAGATATGAACAGCCTCCATCCATAATCTCATCCTTGTCGTATATACCGAGCCGCCATGCCTCATAGATATTTGAACCATAGTCCGCTGTAAGTTCATAGGCTGCATTGATATTTTGATACGCTTCCTTGGATGCCTCAAATGCTTTTTTCGATTTTCCGCCACCGCAGGCCGTTAAAGAGAGTGCGAGCGCTACGGCAAATACGAGTGTCAAAGGTTTTTTCATTTTTGGTTGCCTCCTAAAATTTCATTAACTATATAGGCATAAATCAGCCTATACAGTTTATTTTAATATATCATAATCGCCCCTATAATTCAAGTACTTATAAACTGTAGGGGCGGTGAAATTTGTTGAATTACTACGAAATCGGCCAAAGGATCAGGAAATTCCGCAAGGCCCACCAATTATCACAGGAGGAATTAGCGGAGCGAATCGGAATTTCTACCACACATATGAGCCATATCGAAACAGGAAACACAAAATTGAGTTTGCCTGTACTGGTATCTCTAGCCACCGCGTTAGAGGTCAGCGCAGACGATTTGCTTTTTGACAATATGGCAGTAACGCGCAATTCTGTTATTGACGATTTGACAAACCTCTTAGAAAATTGTTCAACTTTGCAGATAAAGATTCTTAAGGATATTGTTAAGGCCGCAAAAACCTCTATGGATAAGCATTTATAAAGTCAGGCAGAAAAAAGAGAGGCTTTTTAATGGCCTTCTACCCGCTGAAAGCCGCGTTACCAGCAAAGCAGGGCCGTGAAGGAACGGCCCTGCCTCTTTGTAACCACACTGTAACTTGCGTTTTATATTATACGATAAGGTAGAATAAGTTTCGCAAAAAGAAAAAGAGACATAGTTTGCAGAGCTC
>ERZ779637.872-NODE-872-length-15884-cov-16.742119_pt1 | contig 15884 bp, 14 predicted proteins | sample MGYA00514196_ERZ779637 | MGnify/ENA primary metagenome ERZ779637 (study PRJEB29562, sample SAMEA4376700) | mouse gut metagenome | isolation source: Cecum | study: EMG produced TPA metagenomics assembly of the A DSS colitis mouse model was used to assess the...
ACGATATCGGGAACTGTCTCCAGTTTCTGTATATGTTCCACCAAATCTGAAAAGTGATAGCGGTTTATCGGAAAATTTTCATCCATATGATTATCTCTTCTGCCTTTATCTGAATCATTATTAGCTGTTAAATTTATAGACTTAATTATAAAGGATGTGTCTGGCATTTACAACGTATATTTATGAGCAGAAAAAGAGTGGAAAAGAGGGAACGGTTTAAACAGATGAAAGGAATGCCGCCGATTGTATTTCATCCATGCATGTGATAGAATAAAAGCCATTGTACAGCGTTAGAGCCAGTCTGGAGAAAATGGTGAATGCTGTTTCAAAAACCGGCATGCAAACGAGCAGGAAAATGGAGGCAAAAATGCATAAAATGACTTTAAACGGCGACAACTGGCGGATGCAGATCGTAGGGGAAAAGGATATGTACGGCGTAAACGGGAAGACACTTCCTGCGAAGATTCCCGGTTCTGTCTATGGGAATCTGTTAGAGCAGGGACTGATGCCCGACCCCTATGACAGGATGAATGAGCTGGACGCGCTTCCGCTGATGGACAATGATTTTGTTTTTGAGACGGATTTTACGCTGACCGAGGAACAGCTTGCGGCGGACTATCTGGTGCTTCGTTTTGAGGGGATTGATACGCTTGCGAAAGTATTCCTTAATGGCAGAGTTTTGGGAGAAACGAACAATATGCACCGTATCTGGGAGTTTGATCTCGGGTGGACGGCATGTGCCGGGGAAAATACGCTCCGGGTGGAAATCGCTTCGCCGACCCGGTACATTGAGGAGGAGAACCAGAAGGTCTTTACGGGCGGTTCCACGGACGCCATGCGCGGGTTTCCCCATCTGCGGAAGGCGCACTGTATGTTCGGCTGGGACTGGGGCCCGAGGCTGCCCGACGCGGGGATATTCCGGGAGGTGTCGGTTCTATCCGGGATGAAATCCAGAATCGAGCAGGTTTACATAACTCAAAACTGGGGAGCGATAGGACATGATGAAAAGGTTAACATAAATTTGGACACGGAACACGGACAGAATAGCACGGCAGATTCGGTTGACATAAATTTTGACATTACATGTCGTATTTTCGGGAGCATAGGCGATTACGGGGACGAAAACGAGCTGCGAGTCGCGCTTTATGATCCGGACGGTGCGCTGGTGGCGGAGAAATCTTCCAAGAGCGGGACATTGCGCGGACCAGAGGAGCAGGTGGAGCGTGTAGAAAATGCGGGATATGAAGACAGGGATGACGGGGACACCATCACCGTGAAAAATCCGAGACGCTGGTGGCCGAACGGTTTTGGGGAACAGCCTCTTTATCGGGCGGAGGTGACGCTTTTAGACGAGGAGGGCAATGTACTTGACAAATGGAGCCGTCGGATCGGCCTGCGCACGCTGACAGTGAATACGGAAAAGGACGAGTGGGGATCGTGCTTTGCCCATGAGGTGAACGGCGTAAAAATCTTTGCCATGGGCGCGGACTACATTCCCGAAGACAATATTTTTTCCAGAATCACGCCGGAGCGCACCCGCCGCCTGTTGGAGGATGCGGCGGCGGCGAACTACAACTGCATCCGTGTGTGGGGCGGCGGTTATTACCCGGACGACTGGTTTTTTGACATTTGCGACGAACTGGGGCTGATTGTGTGGCAGGATTTCATGTTTGCCTGCGCGTCCTATGAGCTGGACGATGATTTCGAGCGCAATATCAGCGCGGAGATTCAGGATAATGTGCGTAGAATCCGCCACCATGCCTGTCTGGGACTCTGGTGCGGCAACAACGAGATGGAGACGCAGACTTTGGACGGCGCATGGCAGCCTTCCATCAAGCAGAAGTGTGATTATATTAAGATTTTTGAATATATTATCCCAAAGATTCTGGAAGTGGAAGATCCGGTTACCTTCTACTGGCCGTCCTCGCCTTCTTCGGGGGGAAATTATGACAATCCGTGGGACGAGAACAGGGGGGATACCCATTACTGGGCGGTGTGGCACGGGAATAAGCCCTTTACGGACTATCGGAACTACTATTTCCGTTATATGTCCGAGTTCGGGTTCCAGTCTTTCCCGTGCTTAAAGACGGTGGAGAGTTTTACCGCGCCAGAGGACCGCAATATTTTTTCACGGGTGATGGAGATGCACCAGCGGAACGTGGCGGCAAACGGCAAGATTATGACTTATCTCTCCGCAACCTACCTCTATCCGACGGATTTTGGGATGCTTTTGTACGCGTCCCAGCTTCTGCAGGCGGACGCCATCCGCTACGGCATCGAGCACTTCCGCAGGAATCGGGGCAGATGTATGGGTGCGGTGGTATGGCAGCTAAACGATATCTGGCCGGTGGCTTCCTGGGCGAGCATCGACTACTACGGCAGATGGAAGGCGCTGCACTATGTGGAGAAGAGAGCCTTTGCGCCAGTGATGATTTCCTGTGAGGAGGTCGGCGAACTTTCCGAGAGACCGTTCTGTGTGGCACAGCCGGAACCCATCGAGAAGTCCGCGAGACTGCATGTGGCGAACGAGACGATGGCGCGGGTGGACGGCACGGTGAGATGGAGTCTGAGGAAAGCGGACGGCGGTGTGCTTCTGGAAGGCGCGCGGGAAGTCAGCGTGGAACCGTTGTCAGGGCTGTGGCTTGAAAAAATGGATTTCTCTGCTTATGACGAGTTGGAGGTTTACATAAGTTATTCCTTTGAACAGGGCGGAGAGATTGTTTCGGAAAACACTACGCTGTTTACCGCGCCCAAGCATTTCCATTTCCATGACCCGAAGCTGTCATGGCGCAGGGAGGGAAATACCCTCGTTGTCAGCGCCGCAGCTTACGCGAAGTATGTGGAGATCGAGGGCGTGGACGGGGATGTGAAACTCTCCGACAATTTCTTCGACATGAATCCCGGGGAAAAGCGGGTGGAGATCGTTGCGGGAGACACGGCGGCGTTTACGCTTAAGTCGGTGTATCAGATACGGTGAGGGTGTATGCAGCCAACTCGAAAAATCATATACAGAGCGATTTTACCCGCGGAATAGTACAAGGCTGAGCTGCTGCCAGATCCACACCATGCACTTGCTGCTAACTGGACTTTGTACCTCATATGTGATATACTTACACTGTAACAATCAATAAATCACACCATAGAAAGTAGGTGACTATATGGGTATGAGTGATCAGCAATTTGAAGTTTACAATGCTTTGTTAACTTTTGTAGATGAACTGATAGACAGAGAGCAGGATGAAAAAGAAAGAGAAAAGTTAAAACTTCGCAAGAAGAATATACTTGCGAATAACAAAGAAATAACTTGACAAATAACTGGATGAATAAAAGTGTAAGGTCTGTTTCATTATTATGGCTTTACACTTTTTTCATTAGCTGATATGCACGCAAACTGTCCGAACAGATTTAGAACATTGAAAGAGGAAGGCTTGAAAAGATGCGGCAGGAAGAATCCAAAATGAAAAGAAACACAATATTTTTATCAGCCATAGCGGGAACCCTGCTTTTGACAGCCTGCGGGGGCGGTTCTGTGGGAAGACAGGCGGACAACGCCATCGTCGCTGATACGGACGAAACTGAAAATGGCATGGCGGGGACAGAAGAGAATACCGCCGCGGCGGAGCCGGGAAATTCCGTCCTGCCGGGTGAAAGTGCGGACCAGACGGAAGAAAATGCGGCGCAGGCGGATCAGAGTCAGAAGGAGGGCGCAGAGCAGGAAGAATCGGATCAGGACGCGGACGCCGGGCAGGGGGAAAAATCAGAAAAGGATGAAACCGAAACGGATGATACACCGAAAAAAGCGCCGCAGTTACCGAAGACAGGCAGATTGAGGATTTCGTGCCGGACGGCTGGGAGCTTTTTGACAGCGTGGAACTGGATTTCAACGAGGACGGCATTTCTGATTATGTGGGCGTGCTGCAGGCGGTGATGGAAGATGAGGAGGGGGGTCAGACATATCTTCTGCAATATCCCCGGGTTCTGTTTGCCATAGCGAGCGAGGGGAAATCAGGTTATCGTCTGGACTTTCAGGATGGGAATGTCATACGCAAAAGGGACGAAGGGGGCGTCTACGGGGATCCCTATCAGCCGTTGACCGCGGAGGGGACCTCTTTTACCACGCACACTTACGGCGGCAGCGCGTGGAGATGGTGGGAGGACTATACCTACTCCTACCGAGAGGGGACTTGGTGGCTCACATCGTCGGAGGAAGCTTACGGGTATGGCGATTATATTACGGATTATGAGAAGAACGACTGGGAAAGCGGCGTAGGAATCAGAAAAGAGAGAAGTGATTTCTGGGGACCTATGGAGGAAAACTTTGCGCTTTCGGAAAACGGTGGCTGGGAGTCGGTCGGATATGACCTGGAATACGAGGTGCCGCTGGATGCGCAGATGACGCTGGAGCAGGCGGGAAAACGCTGGTGGCTTGCGCCTGACCGCGTGACGGACTGGGAAGTGAAGGAAAAGATAATTGCGGAGGATGTGACGGACCCGGAGGATATGACAGAGCTTCCCGGTGAGGCGTATATATATTATAATGATGAGAACCGCGTCCTTTATATCTGTCATTCCGGCGCAGGGACAGACAGGGATTTTTATTATCTTGTCATGTATGACTTGCAGGATCAGATACTGTCTGTGCTGGCACAGGAGGAATCCGAAATTCAATATCCGAGGTTTTATGATGGGAAAATCTACTATACGACTGAGATCGTGGAGGACGTCACATATAGGGCGGAGGAGGACGGAAAAGAACAGATCACAAAAGAGGCGGATGCCGTCGGCGTCAGGCTGAACAGGATGGAGCCTGACGGGACGGGAAAAGAAGTGATCTTTGCGTACCGCTGTCTGGAAACCGTGCCGGGAATCATGGAGAGCAGGCTCCCCTATGTGACGATGCCCTATGAGCTAAACGGGGGCGAGATTGTGGCGGAGGTGTATGTGGGTGGGGAACCCCATCCGTTCTATCGGATGAAAACCGATGGCAGCGGGCGGGAGAGGATCGGGCAGGTGCCGAAGTGAGATATAGTCGCAGGCTACGGCAACATGCCTTATACTGAAAACGGGTATTCTTTTTGGAGAGTTGACTGGTAATATTGTCATAGTTAATCCCCGCCGCCTACTCTATTGATAAAAGCGGGGAAATAGGTGTAAAATGAGGAAGAATACAAATACGCTGTCACTCGGTGTCACGCTGCTGTATTCCACGCCCAGGGTATTCGGCGCGCTGGGCAGTATCCCCTATGTGAAGGGGAGAAGATAAGAACAGGAGGAAAAAATGAGCAGATATAAGAGAATATTTACCATTGTGATTGACTCGCTCGGCGTGGGCGCGCTGCCAGACGCCGCGGCGTACGGCGATGCGGGGACGGACACGCTTGGACATATTGCGGAAAACACGGATCCCTTTCATATCCCCAATCTGCAAAAGCTTGGCATGGCAAACCTGCATTCCCTGAAAGGGGTGGACCCGGCGGAGAAGCCGCTCGCCTATTTTGCGAAACTGAATGAGGCGAGCGCGGGCAAGGACACCATGACGGGACATTGGGAGATGATGGGGCTGCATGTCAACACGCCATTCCAGACCTTTACGGAGACGGGATTTCCCAAGGAACTGATAGACGAACTGTCCGCCAGAACCGGGCGAACCATCATCGGCAACAAGAGCGCCAGCGGCACGGAGATTCTGGAGGAGCTGGCGGAGGAGGAGATCGCCACAGGGCATATGATCGTGTACACGTCGGCGGACTCCGTGCTGCAGATCTGCGGCAACGAGGAGACTTTCGGGCTTGACGAGCTGTACCGCTGCTGCGAGATCGCGAGGGAGCTCACCATGCGGGACGAGTGGAAGGTCGGCAGGGTCATCGCCAGACCTTATGTGGGAAAGAAGCGCGGCGAGTTTAAGCGCACAAGCAACCGCCATGACTATGCGTTGAAGCCCTTTGGAAGGACGGCGCTCAACGCCTTAAAGGATGCCGGGCTCTCGGTGATCTCCGTGGGCAAGATATATGATATTTTTGACGGGGAAGGGCTGACAGAGTCCAACAAGTCCAAGAGTTCCGTGCATGGCATGGAGCAGACCATCGAGATCGCAAAGAGGGACTTCACGGGACTGTGTTATGTAAACCTTGTGGACTTTGACGCCCTCTGGGGACACCGCAGGGATGTGGCGGGCTACGCGAAAGAACTGGAAAAGTTTGACGAGAAGTTAGGGGAGCTGCTTCCCCTTCTGAAAGAGGACGATTTGCTGATCCTCACGGCGGACCACGGCAACGACCCGACCCACACGGGGACGGACCACACAAGGGAGAGAGTGCCATTTCTGGCGTACTCCCCGTCCATGCAGGGCGCGGGAAGGCTGCCCGACGGGGACTGCTTTGCGCTGATCGGCGCAACCATCGCGGACAATTTCGGTCTGCAGATGCCGGAGGGGACGATCGGGAAGTCGGTGCTTGCGGAACTGAAGTAGGAGAAGTGGTTCGGTTGTATACGCACAGATACGTGTATCCTGTCAGCGCAGGACAGAGGTTAAATGCAGTAGGAAAAATGCATCATCGGAGGACAATTATCATAGAAAGAAAGGGGCAGACACATGGACAAGAAAGAAATTTTAAAGAAGGTAGATCACACCCTGTTGGCACAGACCGCCACATGGGAGGAAATCAAGGCAATTCTCGACGCCGGAATGCAGTATGGGACGGCTTCCGCCTGTATCCCGGCTTCCTATGTGAAGCGGGCGGCAGACTATGTGCAGGGGAAACTGCCGATCTGTACCGTGATCGGTTTCCCAAACGGCTACAGCACCACAGCGGTAAAGGTGTTTGAGACGAAGGACGCCGTGGCAAACGGCGCGGCGGAGATCGATATGGTCATCAATATCGGAATGGTCAAGGATGGTCTCTATGACGAGGTAGAAGAGGAGATCAGAAAGGTGCATGAGGCGTGTGACGGCAAAATCCTGAAAGTGATTATCGAGACCTGCCTTCTGACGGAGGAGGAAAAGATAAAGATGTGCGAAATTGTCACGAAGGCGGGCGCGGAATACATCAAGACATCCACCGGGTTTTCCACGGGAGGAGCCACTTTTGCGGATGTCGCCCTTATGAAAGAGCATGTGGGAGAGCACGTGAAGATCAAGGCGGCGGGCGGCATCGCATCCTTTGACGATGCGGAAGAGTTTATCAGGCTTGGCGCGGACAGGCTGGGAACAAGCCGTCTGGCGAAAGGGGTATAACCGGGAAGTGAAAAGAGGATGGAAAGCCCCCGGAACACAGGTAAAGTTCCGGGGGCTTCCTTAGGGGAGGATAAGTATTTCTTATCTTTTGCTTAGTGTTATTGTTGCCTGTTTTATGGGCTTTATACACTTTCCTAAAAAGTTTTACAACTTTAAATTCCCGTGTTGAAAAACTATCGCATATTTACATTTCCCGCAAAATGTTATATACTTATTTGATAAATGCGGCATCGCATGGACGGGCAGCGGCGGTTCGACAGACGAAAACGCCGGTCCGGAATACAGGATAAAGGTGGTACGGTACAATGGCATTATTACAACAGTGGCGCGATATGGCGTATTCGGAGACAGCGAACAAAGGGGATTTGCAGAGACTCTGGTCAGCCTATTTCCAAAAGGAGAAGGAAATTTATGCACAGCTTTTGAAGACCCCGGATGAGGAGGTAAAGGGCACGGTCAAGGAGCTGGCGGATAAATACGAAGTCGATCTGATGACCATGACAGGCTTTCTGGACGGCATCAACGACAGCTTGAAGCAGGCGAACCCCATCGAGGAGATGGAGGAGGACACGGAGGTAAGCCTTGGATTCGATATAGAACTGCTCTACAAGAACATGGTGGCGGCAGGCGCAGACTGGCTCTACAATCTGGAAGAGTGGAACGATATTTTCGATGAGGACAAGAGAAAGGCGCTTTACCGGGAGCAGAAGGAGTCCACTACCGTTCATAAGGATAAGAAGATTTATCCTAACGATCCCTGTCCCTGTGGCAGTGGCAAGAAGTATAAAAAGTGCTGCGGGAGAAACGCTTAAGACATTAATTAAGTTATGTAAACTTGGTGCCAGACAATCTGCAGGTAAAATTCCCAAAGCCAAATTTTACACTTTACTTTTAGGATTGCCTGGCATAGAATAAGGATAAGATTTGGGAAACAGGATAGAGAATAACACGTCGACGAGAAGAGTAGGATGCGGAACGCAGCAGAGAGAGGCGCCCTGTGGTGAAAGCGCTTTTGCGGGAAACATTTGAAAACCGGCTCCGAGTGACCTTAATACGGTCCGCTGACTTACGTTACAGTCGAATGAGTGGTTCCGGCGCTGCGAAAGGCGCACGGAGCAAGCGAGGTGGAACCGCGTAAACATACGTCCTCTGCACAGTCTGACTGACAGTGCAGGGGATTTTCGCGTATAAGCAGAGTCAGAAGGCTTACGAAGCGTGCACCATGCTTGCATGAGGGCATGCTTTGGAAGACTTGTGACGAGCAACGCGAACGAGAGATGCGAAGCATCTCGAGTCTGCTTATACGCGGCAGGGTCAGAAAATGGATGAAGGAGGGAATGCAATGACAGTAACACAATGGAGAGAGACGGCAGCGGAGGTGAAGGACAGAGCGCTTGATACGGTGAAGGGCGATCTGACCCTTACAAAACTGGATTTCTGCCTGATCGGGGCGATTTGCTTTCTGGCGGGAATCTGTATCGGGCTTTTGACAGCGCCGCTTACGCATGGCGTCAGAATCGAAATGGGCAGCAATAACGGCAGTCATAATACGGGAAACGGCTGTCATAACGGCAGTGAGAACGGAAATAATGAAAGTCATAATTGTTGAGTGTTTTTTAAGAAATCAGGGCAAAGGCGACAAACAAAAATGAGAGGATGAAACAGGAGAAATAGGAGAAATTCCTGCTTCGGAAAAGGAGAAAAGACATGAAAATTACTTTAAAAGACGGTTCGTTTAAAGAGTATGCGAAGGCGATGAGCATCTACGATATCGCGATGGACATCTCAGAGGGGCTGGCGCGCGCGGCGTGCGCCGGGGAAGTGGACGGCAAGGTGGAGGATCTGCGCACGGTCATTGACCGGGACTGCAGCCTGAACATTCTCACGGCCAACGATCCGGAAGGGCTTAAGGTGGTCAGACACACGGCGTCCCATGTGCTGGCGGAGGCGGTGAAGCGTCTGTTCCCGGAGGCGAAGGTGACCATCGGTCCCGCCATTGCGGAAGGATTCTATTACGATTTCGATGCCGCGCCTTTTTCCAGAGAGGATCTGGATAAGCTGGAAGCGGAGATGAAGAAGATCATCAAGGAAGGGCACAAGCTGGAGCGGTTTACCCTTCCGAGAGCGGAAGCGATTAAGTTTATGGAAGAAAGAAACGAGCCGTACAAGGTGGAGCTGATTCAGGACTTGCCGGAGGATGCGGAGATTTCTTTCTATGACCAGGGCGGTTTTGTGGATCTGTGTGCGGGACCTCACCTGATGAGCACGAAAAATATCAAGGCGTACAAGCTGATTTCCTCTTCTATGGCATATTGGAGGGGCGATTCTGACAGGGCTCAGTTACAGCGTATCTACGGTACCGCTTTTGCGAAAAAGGAGGAGCTGGAAGCATATCTGGAGCATTTGGAGGACATCAAGCGCCGTGACCATAACAAGCTGGGGCGCGAGATGGAACTGTTCACCACGGTGGACGTGATCGGGCAGGGTCTGCCGCTTCTTTTGCCGAAGGGTACGAAGATGGTGATGAAGCTGCAGCGCTGGATCGAGGATCTGGAGGATAAGGAGTGGGGCTATGTGCGGACGAAGACCCCGCTTATGGCAAAGAGCGACCTGTATAAAATGTCCGGGCATTGGGACCACTATAAGGACGGCATGTTTGTGCTGGGGGATGAGGAGAAGGATAAAGAGGTGTTTGCGCTGCGTCCGATGACCTGTCCGTTCCAGTATTACTGCTACAAGAACACGCAGCATTCTTACCGGGATCTGCCGATTCGATACGGCGAGACGTCCACCCTTTTCAGAAACGAGGACTCCGGCGAAATGCACGGACTGACCCGTGTGCGACAGTTCACAATCTCTGAGGGGCACCTGATTATGAGACCTGACCAGATGGTGGAGGAGTTTAAGAACTGTATCGCGCTGGCAAAATATATTATGTCAACCTTGGGGCTGTTAGGTGATATCACCTGGCATCTGTCCAAGTGGGACCCGGAGAACCCGGAGAAATATATCGGTGAGCCAGAGGTATGGAACGAGACGGAGGCGCATATCCGCGATATCCTGATCGAGTTGGAGATTCCCTTTACGGAGGATGTGGGCGAGGCGGCTTTCTACGGACCAAAGGTGGATATCAACGCCCGCAATGTCTACGGCAAAGAGGACACCATGATTACCGTTCAGTGGGATGCCCTTCTGGCGGAGCAGTTTGATATGTATTATATCGATCAGAACGGCGACAAGGTACGCCCCGGTATCATTCACAGGACGTCGCTGGGCTGTTACGAGCGGACGCTGGCCTGGCTGATTGAGAAGTATGCGGGCAAGTTCCCGACGTGGCTGTGCCCGGAGCAGGTCAGGGTGCTTACGATCTCCGAAAAGTATGACGAGTACGCGGAGGAGATCAGAAAAGAGCTTGCGCGAAACGATATCGACGTAACGGTTGATAACCGCTCCGAGAAGATCGGTTTCAAGATCCGCGAGGCGAGACTTTCCAAGGTGCCTTACATGCTTGTGGTGGGCGCGCAGGAGGCGGAGGATAAGACCGTGTCCGTCAGAAGCCGCTATGCGGGCGACGAGGGCGTGAAGCCGCTGCAGGAGTTTATCGACCAGATCTGTAAGGAGATCCGCACGAAGGAGATCCGCGTGGAGGAAGAGCAGAAACCGTAAATCAGAACTCTGCATTGTGCGCGAAGTTCGTGAGAATGAGTAGTGGTTGAAAAGCATCAAGCCATCGCGAAGCGGTTAATATGGCTTGATGCATCTTCAGTGCGGTTGAACTGAACTGCAGGTGCAGGAGGAGAAGAAGTAAATTCGCATGTTTGTTAGAAGAGAGAGCGGAGCGGTGTAAGTGTTTGTAATGGCAAGCGGGCGGCAATAGTAAAGGAAAGTGTATGAAGAAAAAATGCAAATGCCCGGGCAGGGATCTCGTGGGATTTGGCCTGCTTGGACTGAGCCTCATCATGCTCGGCAGGAGCGTGGCGCTGTGTTTCAGCAATGACATATGGTACGACGAGCTGTTCACCGTGGGAATGGTCGAACATTCCTACGGCGAACTGGTACGCTTTACAGCGGCAGACGTGCATCCGCCGCTGTATTATTGTATGGTCAAGTTTTTTGCAGATTTATGTAAACTATTGGCGCCGGGGGTGGGAACGGTTATTCCGGCGAAGCTCGTGTCTACACTGCCGTATTTTATTCTGCTGCTCTATGCGGTTACTTTTATGCGGAAGCGGTTCGGTATGTTTGCGGGCGGTATGTTTTTGTTCTGCGTGACGGCCATGCCCCAGCTTTCCGCCTACACGGTGGAGGTGAGGATGTACGGCTGGGCCATGTTTTTCGTGACGGCAGCGTTTTTGCACGCCTATGCATTGGCCGAAAATTATGTAAACTCAAAAAACAGCCCGGAGAAGAATGTCATAGGCGCAGCGGGCGGGACAGAAACAGTGGTGACGGAGAAGGCTGTCGCTGATGTGGTGTATGGAGGTAGAGGAGAGGAGGCGCCGCAAGCCGGATGGCGGACGAGGAGCTGTCGGCTTCACGGTGTGGCCCTAGTCGCATACGGTCTGGCGGCTGCATACACCCAGTATTTTGCCTGCGTGGCGGTGGTCATGGTTTATGTGTTTCTGCTGCTGGCATTTTGGTTTCGGGACAGGCGGCGGATCAGGGAATGGTTTCTCTATGTGGCGGTATCCGTGATCTGTTATGTGCCCTGGCTCTTTGCGTTGGCCGGGCAGCTCGGTGCAGTCAGTGAGAATTACTGGATTCTGCCGCTGACATGGCGGTCTCTGGGCGGGTGTGTGAAATTTTTGATGAAGCCGGCTTTCACCGACGATCGGATCAATACGGTTCTGGCAGTGGTTCTATTTGCCGCGTACCTCGGTCTGTGGCTCTGGTGGGTGTCAAAACTCTTTTATAAGGGGAGAGAAAGCGAAAGAAGTCGGGTGAATGCCGGAAAGGAAGAAAGCCGCGAGAGCTTTATAGGCAGAGAGAGAAGAGAAAGCCCGGCGGGGTTCCGGAGCGGGGAAGAGAATGAAGGAGTCGCGAGATTCCGGTGTGCCACGGCGGGCGTCGGTGTGCTGGCGGGGCTGGTGGCGTTCGGATTTGCGGCGTCGTTTTTGATTCGCCCGATTTTTGTGTATCGGTATATGATCCCTGCGGCCGGATGTTTCTGGCTTGGGTTTGCACTCTGTCTGGATGAAATATTATGTAAACCAAAAACCCTGAACTCTCAGCCATCCGACGGGAAGCGAGGTAATATAGGGAAAAACACAATCCCGCGGATGGCCGGAATCCTCATCACGATTCTGGCAGTTATAGTCGGCCTGCGCGACTACCGCGCTTTTATGGGCGAGGAGGAATATAAAATACGCCTGATGGCGGAGACGGAGGCGGCGCTCTCCCTGATCGGCCCGCGGGACTGCGTTCTTTATAATTTCGACCAGGTGCAGGCTGTGACAGGCTATTATCTGCCGGAGACGGTAGAACGTTATCTCTGGCGCGGGGAGGGGGAAAAGCTGATTCAGGAAATCACTTCGCCCTGCGGCACGGTGGAGGATGCGGAAGAGATTCGAAAGATGCTCGCAAAGACCCGGACGGAAGGCACGGAGAACAGCGTCTGGTTTATCGGCAGTTTTAACAGCAGGGAGGACATCACGGCCGAGTGGCGCGCGGCCGGACTTGAGGTGGAAGAGCTGGGGAGTTTTTTGCTGGAACGGTACTGGTTTAATTTGTATAAAATTTCATAACAACGGAAATAATACTCCATGATAGAAATATAGAATGTGACAAATTGCGTCAGGGCGCACAGGATGCGGTTTGTCTGATGCACTGGAAAAAGTGCGCAGAAAGGTGGAGTATTATGGCGGAATTGAAATGTGGCGTGGAGAATTGTAGTTACAATCAGGAGAATTATTGCTGTAAGGGCGATATCATGGTGGGAGGCAGTCATGCCTGCGACTGTGACGGCACCTGCTGCGAGAGCTTTTCCCAGAGACGTGATGATTCTTACGTAAGTTCGCTGGAGCATCCCTGCCGCACGATCAGCATCGACTGCGAGGCGGAAAAGTGTGTGTACAATTCTAACTACAAATGCCATGCGGAGCATGTGGATATCAGAGGCTGCGGCGCGTGTGACTGCAGACAGACCCAGTGCGCGACCTTCAAGGAGGCGTAAGTGGAAATACATTCAGCGCACGCGTGTTTCGGCAGAACGCATAATATGGCGTTGCCAGTTTTGTGTTTTTATATTACAATGAATGTGTTGGACGCAGGCCGTTTGGCTTGCGTCCTCTGACGAAAAGGGAAAGGCAAGTAGGGATATGCGCGGAATAAAAGTGAAATGTCTTCTGATGGCATTATGCGCGGCCGCCTTTGTGGGCTGCGGGGACGGGGAGGCAGTACATACCAACGCGGAAGTTTCCGAAACGGAGGCTGCGCAGTCTGAGGATGCCGGGGCTGCGGACGAAGAAGCGGAAATTTCGCAAACAGGAGAATCGGACGAGGCGGAAGCCAGGGAACCGCAGGAGGACGAGGCTTCTGATATGGAGGAAGGCGCGGAGCCGGTCACAGACGGAAGCTTTATGGCTCCGGTGGAGATGGATGAAACCCTGAAAAATCAGTTGGCGGAGGAGCTGCTGCAGGAAAATGAGATGGACACTTCCGTGGTGGAGAGTGCGCCTGTCACCAAAGGCTGCAGCTTTACTCTGCCGGAAGCTTTTTCGGAGTCGGAGGATATCGAAGGCATGTATGTGACCAGACGTTACCCCATCGACGCTTCCACCATATATTATGTGGAGCTTGGCAGGGATGTTGCGCTGCAGCTTATGACGGAAGAAACTTTTAAGGCGCAGGCAGAGGAAAATTTTCGCAAGGAGTACGGGGAAGATATTGAGGTGACCATCGACAGCTTTGAGAGCATTCGGATAGACGGGTGTCCGGCCTTCCGCATTCTGTGCCATTGTCAGGTGGGAGATACGCAGATAACCCAGCTGGAATACGCGATCAATGCGGATAAGAGCTATGTAATCACCTACTCCCAGACCTCCGACTATGACCGGATGGAGGAGTACGAGGCAAGTGCGGAGACGATCCATCTGGTATTTTGATGCCATATTTTGGAAGTTTCGATAAAGTCTAATGACAGCGGTGAAGGTAAAATTTACAATCTTTTATAGGGTCATAAAAAATTTTGCCCTGCATACTTTATTACTATCAGCACTTCTGTGTTGATATTCACCACGCTTGAAAATGAAGGAGGATTAAGGAAATGAAAAAAATTTTAGCAATAAGTTTTGCGCTGGCGCTCACGTTCTCTACTACCGTATGCGCGGCCGAGACTGTAGTACCGGAAAAGGACTTCAGCAGACTTGACACGCTGGCTGACTGCGCGAATAAGTCTCTCCCTGAGTACACTTCCAACGCAGTTTCCGAGATGGACGGCGTTCGTGACCAGGCGAAGATTGCTTCCGGCAGCGACATGGTAACAGAGGGCGGAGAGAGCAACGCTACCTGTGTCGTAGACAAGGTAGACGTGAACGCGGTCATATATGCACAGCACAAGGCAGCCGAGACAGGCAGCACTATGCTGACAGTTGTAGAACTCTCCGCTCCCGGCGTGCATCTTGAGAACGCGCAGGTTGCGCTCAGAGTTGAAGGCGTAAAGGCCGGTGATGTTGTTACCGCTTACAGATGCGTTAAAGGCGAGTGGGCAGCAGTCAATGTTGCGGCGGTAGCTGACGACAGCGTTACGATTGATTTCCCCGGAAAAGGCATCTACACATTTATCAAATAATCGACATCGCGCATAATATAAGATAAGTGCGCAAGATTGGGCCGGTCTGTAAAGAACGGCCCACTTTTTTGAATCATTTTTATAAAAAAATGCTATTGACAACGGGAATGGTAAAATTTACAATCTTACATAAGGTCGTAAGAGATTCGACCTTACATAATTTATGAATATCGACACGTTTGTGTTGATATACACCACACTTGAAAATGAAGGAGGATTTAAAGAAATGAAGAAATTTTTAGCATTAAGCTTTGCGCTGGCGCTTACTTTCTCTACTACTGTATGTGCAGCCGAGACTGTAGTACCGGAGAAGGAGTACAGCAGATTTGACACACTGTCCAATGGTGCAGAGAAGTCTCTTCCTGAGTATACTTCCAACGCAGTTTCCGAGATGGACGGCGTTCGTGATCTCCCTGCTATCGCTTCTGCAAGCAATCTGGTAACAGAGGGCACAGAGACCAACGCTACCTGCATTGTAGATAAGGTAGACGTAACAGCAATCAGATATGCACAGCATAAGGCTGCTGAGGTTGGCGGCACCATGCTGGCAGTTTCCCAGCTTTCCGCACCCGGCGTTAACCTTGTTGACGCTCAGGTTGCACTGACCATCGAAGGTGTTGCTGCAGGCGACGCTGTTTCCGTGTTCAAGTGCGTAAAGGGCGAGTGGGTAGCAGTTGACGTTGTAGCAGTAGCGGAGAACACCGTTACCATCAAGTTTGATTCTCAGGGTCTCTATACGGTGATCAAGTAATCAGACGGCAGAAATAATGTCTCGCGGCCGTGGGACAAAGAATTGCTCATAATATTATAACCTAAAATCCCGGTCTGATTATACACTGGTTTAAGCTATTAAGTGATACA
>ERZ779637.875-NODE-875-length-15832-cov-14.398175_pt1 | contig 15832 bp, 13 predicted proteins | sample MGYA00514196_ERZ779637 | MGnify/ENA primary metagenome ERZ779637 (study PRJEB29562, sample SAMEA4376700) | mouse gut metagenome | isolation source: Cecum | study: EMG produced TPA metagenomics assembly of the A DSS colitis mouse model was used to assess the...
CGCAAGCAGCAGACTGACGCCCTGCTCCACAGGTATGTATGCAGACCACTCTTCCACAATCTTTTTAAATTCTTTGTTATTTTTGACCCGCAGCGGTACGGTCTTATATTTCGGATCTTCTATCAGGTCCGGCCGGTTTAATATTTTTTCACATAATATTTCAAACATTTTCTGATTCCCGCATCCTATCACAATGTAACCGTCCTTTGCCGTAAAAGAATCATATGGAGCAATGGCGTCATAGGAATTCCCATGGCGTACCGGCAGCTCTCCCGTAGCAAAATAACGCTGCCATGCCTGCTCCAGACTGACTATTACAGAATCCACCAGAGAAATGTCTATATACTGTCCTTTTCCTGTCAGTGTCCTTGCATGCAAAGCGGTTAAAACACCGATTGTCAGATTCATTCCTCCCAGAATATCTACAATTGCATTCCCACAGCGGGTAGGCGGATCTCCTTCCTGCCCCGTAACGCTCATAAGTCCGCCCATAGCCTGGGCAATAATGTCATAACCGGGTCTGTCAGAATAACGTCCCGTACATCCAAAACCTGTTATGCTTCCATAAATCAGCCGGGGATTAATTTCCTTTAACGTTTCATATCCCACGCCAAGACGCTCCATCGTTCCCGGCCGGTTATTTTCCAGCAAAATATCCGCTTTCTTTACCAGCTTCTTCAGGATCTCCTTTCCCTTCTGCGTCTTCAAATTCAGCGTCATTCCCCGCTTATTCCGATTCAGATTCCCGTAATATATGCTTTCACCATTTTGAAAGGGCCCGTAATTCCTGCTGTCATCTCCTTTTCCCGGTATTTCTATTTTAATCACGGTTGCTCCCATGTCGGCTAAAATTGCTCCGCAATACGGACCTGCAAGCACCTTTGTCATATCCAATACAACAACGTCTTCCAATGCATCCCTGGGTTCCACTCGTACAACTCCTTTCTCTTTTGCAAGCCTGTTTTAACCGGATATATCCTTTATATTTGTATAGTACTACGTTGTACTAAATTTGTCAAGCACTGTTTCTACAAATGGAATTGACGCTCCGGCTATTTAAGGGTATAGTAAAAATATATTCAAATAAAAACATTTACAGGGAGGATACCTCGTATGGCAACCATGAAAGATGTCGCCTTAGCGTCCGGTTACTCATTAAGCACCGTATCCATTGTTATCCGCGGCGATGCGGAAAAACGCCATATTCCCAAATCCACACAGACACATATTTATGAAGTTGCGGCATCCCTTGGATATATGCCAAATGTTTCCGCCCGCCGGCTGCGCAAAAATACTTCCCAGAAAAATGTAGCGGTATTTTGGACTACGGATTACCGTTCTGTTCTGGTTTCGCGTTTTCTCCGCGGAATCCAGCAATATATAGCCGATTCCAATTCCGGTGTCGAAGTAACCATCTGTCCCTATACGCCCGATCAGCTAAATCTGTTTGCAACCCCACAGCGTCTCCAGCTTTACAGCGCCGTTATCATTTGTACCGCATCGGATACGGATCTGGCATATATAGAATCCGTATCCTGTCATACGCCTGTTATTTTATATAACCGTACCTCGGATATGTTTTCCACGGTTGTAGCGGACAACGCCAAAATAGGCGCCATGATCGCCGACGCTTTTCATGCGGGGGAATGTAAACGAAGTATTGTCGTAACAGACCGCCAAAATCATTTGTTTACGCAGCACCGGGTGGAGAAATTTCTAAACGCTCTTCAAAAATATGAAATACCTGCAGATATAGTGAGGGTAGATGCAAATACGATTACAGACGGACGTTTAGCCGGAGAACGGCTGGTTTTTCAGCCCGACGTACATTATGGCATTTTTACCACGTCGGACCTGCTTGGTATCGGCGTTTTACGCGCATGTATCAATCGTAAGATTTCCATCCCCGATACGCTGGAAATTATCAGTATCGGTTCACAGGACACGGCATTGTACGATAACCTCGACATTCCGCTTGCCGTTATAGATATCCCGATTCAGCAGATGGGATATCACTGCCTCCAAATTGCCAACGATCTGATAGAACATTCTCTGGATGCACCGGTTCACAAGGTAGTCGAATGTTGTCCCCACTACAACGGCTCCTGCCGATACCGCATGGAAAAAGAAACCTGAACAAAAACCTGCCCGGCTGACTAATCCCGGACAGGTTCTTTGTTTATTTTCTATCTTTCACTCTTGCACACGAATCATAACTTTCATTGTATTTTCCCGATTCTCGTCTATGTACCGGTAAGCCTGCAAATAATCCCGAAATGCAAAGCAGCGGGATATTAAGGGTTTTAAACGAACTTTGCCCTCTCCGGTCAGACGTATCGCATCCACATAATCTTCATGCCGGTACATCATACTGCTTTTGATATCCAGTTCGTGATCGTTGACAACGGCAAGATCGATCTGAGCCGGCCCGGCAAATACGGCAATCAATACGATAACGCTTCCCTTTCTGGCATACTTAATTGCCTGTCCCATCGTAACATTATTGCCCGCACAGTCATAAATCACATCCGCCTTATCCGGCCCGAAAGCTTTCAGCATCTCTTCGCCAAAGTCTTTGTTCTTCGTATTCACGCAGATATCTATACCACATTCCTCCGCTTTCTTCAAACGCAGGTCGCTGATATCCGTAATCATAACCTTTGCCGCGCCCATGCCCTTTGCTGTCTGCGCCACCAGATTTCCGATGGGACCGGCGCCCAGTACTGCAATATTCAAACCGGTTACGTCCCCGATCTGCTTTACGCCGTGCACCGCCACAGCCAAAGGCTCAATCATGGCTCCTTCTTCAAACGATACCTCTTCCGGAAGCGGCGTTACCTTGGACGCATCTACGGCAAAATACTCGGAAGCCGCACCGGTAGTTTGAAATCCCATAACCTTTAATTCTTCACATAGATTATATTTTCCGTGACGGCAGGGATGACATTTTCCGCAAAACACCTGAGGCTCTATCGTAACCTTCTGTCCCGTTTTCCATTCCGCCACATTTTTTCCTGTCTCCACTATCTCGCCGGACACCTCATGCCCCTGTGTAACCGGATAAGAGGTAAAAGGATGTTCTCCGTGATACACATGAATATCCGAACCGCAGATCCCAATATTCATAATCTTTATCAGTACCTGATTTTCTCCCGGTACGGGCCGCTGTGCTTCTTCAAAAATAATTTCTCCCGGTTTTGTCATAACCTGTTTTAACATAGATATCTCCTTTCTTGATTTATATTTCGCAATAGTTTTATAAAATATTTTATAAAACTATTAACATTATCTCTTACAATATCTATTTTGTCAATAAATTTTAAAAAACAGGCTTCATTTTCAGAACTGTTCTATAAAACGGCGAAAAAAGTATTTGGCTGCGCCTGCTGCGGAAGCCTCCTTTTTGTAATAGCAATTCCTCAGATAACTGATATCACGGTCAAACAAATTATACTGTAAAATTTTTTCTCCCAATTCTGCCATGTAATCCGTTAGATATCCTCCTACCTCTCCGCCAAGTATGATATCTGTGTCAAAAAACATCCGAATATTAGAAATCAGCATCGCAAGGTTTTCCAGATATTCCCGCCAAATTTTCCCTGCGCTTTCATCCTGCCCGGCTTTTTTCATAAAGTTTTCCAAGGATTCACTCCCGTTTTGGGTCAATACGGCAGCCGAACAATAGGCATCGGCACATCCCTGCTTTCCGCAATAGCATTTCTTACCTCCCGGTCTCAAAATCATGTGTCCAAATTCTCCGGCCCTTCGGTTGTCCCCTCCAAATAACCGGCCATCCATACGGACAGCGCCCCCCAGCGTATGATTCAGGGACAAATATACAGCATTATCCGACAGCCTTGGATCCTCCGCCAGCATCGCCGCATTGGCGTCATTTTCAAAGTGTACCGGCAGCGGCATCCATTGCTCCATCATTTTCAAACTATAATTTTCCACCTGCAGGGCATGGGATTTTACCAGATGTTTTTCTTTCTCGTTTACGATCCCCGGTAATGAAATTCCGATTCCCAACACATTTTTTTCTTTTGCCTCTTCCTGACAAAATTTTGTTACCAGTTCGGACAGCCTGCTTAAATACGGCACTCCCGGCCGGAAGCTTTCTCTGATCCGCTCCTGAAAAACCACTTCTCCGCCCAGATTTACCAATACCATTCCCACATGATTCGCAGTAATATTCACCCCAATCGAATGGCAAAAGCTTTTTCTGAGACTGACGGAACGCGCTCTCCTTCCTCCGGTGGACTTTGCTTCTTCTCCCTCTTCCGCCACTCCTTTCCCAATCAGATCACTGATATTAGAAAGCACGGTCGGCATACTGAGATTCAGCTCCCTTGCCAACTCGGCTTTAAATACACTTTCATGATTCAGCATATAGTTCAAAATCATATATCTTGCGGCATTTCTTTCCATATTTTCAGTTTTACGCTCCTTTAATAAATAATTTTATAAAATAATTGTATGTACAGGCCGCAGATTTGTAAAGAAATTTCGTTAAAAATACCGGAGGCCCAAAGACCTCCGGTATGCCAGGAAATTCAATATGCTTCCATATTAAATAATTTATAACATTTTCTTCATTTCGTCAGCGACAAACTGTACCTTCGTACCCACAATAACCTGTACGGAATTCTTGCAGGGTCTCATCACGCCTGCAACGCCTGCCGATTTAATCTTTTTCTCATCGACTTTAGTATAATCCTTAATTTCCATACGAAGTCTTGTAATACAGTTATCAAGAGAGGTCACATTTTCTTTTCCGCCAAGACCTTCCAGAACAATTCTGGCTACATCCGCATAGTCGCTGTTAGAAAGAACCGCTTTCTTCTCCGCTTCCACGTCGTCATCTTCTCTTCCCGGTGTTTTCAGATTAAATTTAACAATCGCAAACCGGAATACCAGATAGAATACTACAAACGCCGCAAGTCCCAATGGAAGAATCAGCCAGGTATTCGCTGCCGCCGGAAGGGGTGCCGAGAACACAAGGTCCGTCGCGCCTGCCGAAAAACTGAAACCGGCACGGAAACCAAGCATAACGGTAATAACGGTAAAGATTCCGTACAATAATGCATAGATCAGATATAACGCCGGTGCAAGGAACATAAAACCAAATTCGAAAGGTTCGGTAACGCCGCAGACAAACGCACAAACTGCTGCGGAGGCAACAAGACCAATCGCTACTTTTTTCTTTCCTTCCTTTGCCGTCTGAATCATAGCCAGAGCCGCACCGGGGATACCAAACATCATACAGGGGAAGAAACCTGACATATACATACCAAGACTCCATGAAACATCCGCACTGGTATGGCCTGCCCAGAAATGCTTCAAATCTCCGAGTCCAACCGTATCAAACCAGAAAACATTATTTAATGCATGATGCAGACCGGTAGGAATCAACAATCTGTTCAGGAATGCATAAATACCTGCGCCTATAGGGCCAAGACCTACAATACCGTTACCAATTGCAAGCAGTACGCCGTATACAACCGGCCATACAAATAACAGAATGGCTGCAACAATTATAGAGAACACGCCGGAAATAATTGACACGCAGCGTTTGCCGCTGAAAAATGACAACCAATCCGGAAGCTTGGTGCTCTTAAACTTATTGTAACATGCTGCTCCGATAATACCGGAAAGGATACCAATAAACGGATTGCTGATCGCGGAAAACGCCAGCGTCTTATTGGCATCATCTGCTATGGAAGGCATTAAAGTCGTAACTGTGTTTACATTCAGCAGATTGGTAATCATCAGCCATGATGCAAATGCGGCAAGACCTGCCGTTCCGTCGTGATCATCCGCCATACCGACGCCGACACCGATTACAAACAAAAGAGCCATGTTATCAATCAGCGCGCCGCCTGCTTTTACCAGAAAGAATCCGAACAAATTCAAAAATCCGGTAATTTCGCCGCCCTGCATGGTTGCAGGACAACATGCATATCCGATTCCCATCAAAATACCGCAAATCGGCAGACATGCCACGGGAAGCATTAAGGACTTCCCTAATTTCTGTAAAAATTTCATAAGATTTTACCCCCTTATAGGTTATTTGCCAGCCCCGCCCTGGCCGCGGAACTTAAACATTCATTGTATATTCTATGAGCCGATGCCCATGAACATCCTATTTATTTATAATAATTATGCAGTTTTCTTTTGTAACTTCTGCCGGCTCCTGCGGTGTGATTTTTGAAAAATCATCGGAATTGCAGATAACTACCGGTGTAATTATGTCAAATCCTTCTTTTTTTATTTCATCCAGGTCTGCCTCCAGCAGCAGATCGCCGGTTTTTACTTTCTGTCCTTCCTGCGCGTGAATCGTAAAATTCCGCCCGTTCAGTTTTACCGTGTCAAGCCCGACATGAATCAGAATCTCCACACCTTCATCAGTTGTCACCGCAACGGCATGACCTGTGGGAAATACGGTCGTAACAGTTCCGTCTGCAGGTGCGCAGATGCTCCGATCCGAAGGTATAACCGCCGCTCCCTTTCCTAAAATCTCATCGCTGAAAGTCGGATCGCTTACGTCGTGAATACTGACAAGCTTCCCTGCGACCGGCGACACCAGCCTTATCCCTTCGTCTTTACCGAATAATCCCTGAAACAATTTCATATTGTTGCTCCTTTCTAACGTATGTACAAATCGTTTACCCTTTTGACATTCAGAACAAGATAAATTTTTTCTTCTTCCGTCATGGAACACTGATACGTCTCTTGTATATAATGATTAACCTTATCTACTAAAATATACTCGTCGGGATAATTTTCTATCACAAACTGATACAATTGCCTGTCGCTTCTGCCGCGTAACGGTTCCTCCGTAACGAGTCTGCGCGCCAGATGTTTGATATTAATAATGAGCACGTCTCTTGGATAATCCGCATTGCTGGCCCATTCCATTTTATCTTCAATAATCTCCATCATCTCACGCATCATTTTGGTAATAACAAATGTTGCGCTGATTTCGGATTTCAGTTCTGCGTTTACAATATGTAAAGCAATGGATGCGGCTTCGTCTTCCGGCAATGCGCACTCCATTAAGTCCTCGATCAAATACAGCGCGTGCTTTCCCACCAGATATTCCGAAGGGTAAAACTGCTTAATCTCTTCACACAGAACATTACGGAAATTCATGCCCTGCTGCTGCCTCTTAACTGCAAAGCTGATATGATCGGTTAAAGCAAGATAGACATTGGGATTCAGATCCAGGCCGATCGTTTCCTTTGCGTACGAAATAATCTGATTGGAAAGACGGATATATTCAATAGGCAAAGATGCCAGCAATTCCTTAAAATGTTCCGTATCATCAATATTTTCCAGCCTGAAAATTTTCTCGATCCTGTCGTCTTCCACCTCACCGCCGGCCTTTTGACCAAAGCCGATTCCTTTTCCCATAACGACCAGTTCAATTCCCTTTTCGTCCTTTGCGGATATTATGTTATTATTAATGATTTTATCGATACGCAACTTCCCCACTCCATTAGACACATATCCTGTTTTAGACATAAAAAAACCAAACCCTGTAAGTGAAAATATACCGTAACCGGTAAAGATTCATTCACAAAATTTGGTTTTGCCTGCCAACGCAGTAACAATCCAATTCGTTACAACATATTTAATAATTTAATACAAGTATAGCAACCTGCACAAAATATGTCAAGTATCGAATTGTACTTTTAGATAGAATTTTGAATTATTAACACTATTATTTTTATATTTTTGTGTATTTTGTCGTGATATTCTCCAATTAAATTCCTTTTTATGACATAATTGTATCAAATACGTTCTTACGGCTCTCCGATAATTTTATTATAAATATCGAAACCGTCCAGCGTTGCAAAATAATCCGCAGGCGTTTCGGCACGGCGGATCAGTCTGACGCTTCCGTCCTCTTTCAGCAGAAGTTCGGCCGACTTCAGTTTACCGTTATAATTGTATCCCATCGCATATCCATGTGCGCCGGTATCATGAATTGCCACATAGTCCCCTATTTCTACCTTTGGAAGCATACGGTCGATGGCAAATTTATCATTATTCTCGCATAAAGATCCCGTAACGTCATATTTATGATCGCAGGGCTCATTCTCTCTGCCAAGCACAGTAATGTGATGATATGCCCCATACATGGCAGGACGCATCAAATTCACGGCACAGGCATCTACGCCAAGATATTCCTTATGCGTATGCTTCTCATGGATTACTCGGGTAACCAGATGTCCGAAAGGTCCCATCATAAACCTCCCAAGCTCAGTATAAATCGCCACATCTCCCATTCCCGCCGGAACAAGTACCTCCTCATATACCTTACGTACGCCCTGCCCGATCTTATGGATGTCATTCGGCTCCTGGTCCGGCCTGTAAGGTATGCCGATTCCTCCGGAAAGATTGATAAACGAAATGTGAGCGCCCGTTTCCTCTTTCAGTTTAACAGCCAATTCAAACATTATTCCGGCCAAAACCGGATAATACTCATTAGTTACCGTATTGCTGGCAAGAAATGCATGAATTCCAAAATTTTTTACGCCTTTTTGCTTCATAATCCGGAATCCTTCAAACATCTGCTCCGTTGTGAAACCATACTTCGCGTCTCCCGGATTATCCATAATTCCGTTGCTGATCTTAAATACACCGCCCGGATTATAACGGCAGCTTAAAGTATCCGGCAGCCTTCCAAGCGTCTTTTCCAGAAAATCTATGTGTGTAAAATCATCCAGATTGATGGTTGCACCGATTTTTTCCGCATAGGCAAACTCAGCCGCCGGCGTATCGTTAGAGGAAAACATAATATCCTCTCCCTTTACCCCCATTGCATTGGACAACATCAGTTCCGTCATGGAGGAACAGTCGCACCCGCAGCCATATTCCCTTAATATATCGATAAGCCATGGATTGGGATTGGCTTTAACGGCAAAGAATTCCTTATATCCCGGATTCCATGCGAAAGCCTCCTTCAAGGCTTCGGCATTCCTGCGAATGCCTTTCTCGTCATAAATGTGAAAAGGAGTCGGATGCTCCTTTACAATTTCTTCTATCTGCTCCTTTGTTACAAACGGTATCTTTTTCATAACCTTCTCCTCATTCCACATTCTCTATCTGCCAATCGACCGGCTCCACTCCATGCTCTTTCAGGAACTCATTAGTTTTACTAAAGGGTCTGCTTCCGAAAAATCCTCTGTATGCGGAAAGCGGACTGGGATGCGGCGCCTCCAGAATCAAATGATTGGGATTATTTAACATCGACTTCTTCATTTGCGCCGGCCTTCCCCATAAAATGAACACAATCGGCCTGTTTTCTTTATTTAATGCCGCAATCGCCGCATCCGTAAACTGTTCCCATCCCTTTCCGTGATGGGAATTAGCCATATGAGCCCGAACCGTCAGAACCGTATTTAACATTAAAACTCCCTGTTTGGCCCATTTAACCAGATAACCGTTATTGGGAATGTAACAGCCCAGATCATCATGAAGTTCCTGATAAATGTTAACTAAGGACGGCGGAATCTCAACGTTCGGCCGCACGGAAAAACAAAGACCGTGAGCCTGCCCGTCATTGTGATAAGGATCCTGGCCGATAATAACCACTTTCACTTCCTTTAACGGCGTCAGATGAAACGCATTAAAAATATCATCTGCCGGCGGAAAAATCTGTCTGGAGTCGTATTCGTTTTTTACAAATTCGAACAATTCCCGATAATAAGGTTTCCTAAACTCCCCGCCGATCGCGGGAAGCCAGTCATTTTGTATCATTGCCATACGTATACCTCCTGCAAACTAAAACCATTACACCCGGACAGATATTCCCTTCTTTTTCAGATACTCTTTTACCTGCCTGATTTCCAGTTCTTTATAATGAAACAGGGAAGCTGCCAGAGCGGCCTCCGCTCCCGCTTTTGCAAAGGCCTCGTAAAAATGCTCTTCTTCCCCGGCTCCTCCTGAGGCAATTACGGGAATGGAAACAGCGTCCGCAACCTGCCTTGTCAGCTCCAGATCATATCCGTTTTTTGTGCCGTCGCAATCCATACTTGTTAAAAGGATTTCTCCCGCTCCCATTTTTTCGGCCGTTACCGCCCATTCTACCGCATCCATCCCCATATCCACGCGTCCGCCGTTTTTATAAATATTCCAACCGCTTTGATCCGCTCTTCTCTTCGCATCGATAGCCACCACAACGCACTGACTGCCAAACTTATCCGCCGCGTCCGCAATCAGACGAGGATTCATAATTGCAGCCGAATTGACGGATATTTTATCGGCTCCCTCCCGAAGCAGCTCCTTGAAATCTTCCACAGTGCGAATCCCTCCGCCTACGGTAAAAGGGATAAAAACCCGGCTTGCCACTTCGCGCACCCAGGCAAGATGCGTAGCGCGGTTATCAGAAGAAGCCGTTATATCCAAAAACACAACTTCATCCGCGCCTTCCTGATCATAAGCGGAAGCCACCTGCGCAGGATCTCCCGCATCCTTTAAATTCTTAAAATTTATTCCCTTTACCACCCTGCCGTTCATAACGTCCAGACAGGGAATAATTCTCTTTGTATGCATATTAAGTCCTCGAATATTCGATAAAATTATTTAATATCTTTAGTCCCACGCCGGAACTTTTTTCGGGATGAAACTGGCAGCCAAACAAATTGTCCTTTTCCACCGCAGCATGAATCGTGACGCCGTACTGCGTGACTGCCTTAACAATTTCAGGTTCTTCTGCTTTCAGATAGTAGGAATGTACAAAATACACATAAGCCTCTTCGGGCAAACCTGCAAATAAAGAGCCTTTTGACGGATATGTCAGGGAATTCCATCCTATATGCGGAATTTTTAGGCTTTCCTGAGATGGAATTTTTAAAACCTGCCCCGGAAGCAGTGAAAGTCCCGGCACCCCCGGACTCTCTTCACTGGAATCAAACAACAGCTGAAGTCCTAAACAAATTCCCAAAAAAGGAATTCTCTTTTCTACGGCGTCCCGGATTACCTTCACAAGACCGTAATGATGCAGTTTTCCCATAGCGTCGCCAAAGGAACCTACGCCTGGAAGAATAATCCGGTCTGCCGATAGAATCTCTCCGGCGTCTCTGGTCAGGATTGCCTTTGCACCTAAGAACTGCAGCGCCTTCCTTACACTCTCAATATTTCCCGCATCATAATCAATGATTGCTATCATGGCTCCTGAATTCCTTCCTCATATGCCGTATCTGTCATTTCTTCTTCTGCCGCAAGAACATCTTCCATAGGTTTATCAGCGTCCGCCTCCGCTTCTTCATCCGAACCCGGATTTCCACTCAGGAATGCCGGCAGCTCAAAAGGAGTCCCTTCTACAACTGACTTAATCCGGAGCGTATAAACCACATCCTGCTCGTAACCGTTGATTTCTTTGGCGTCTGCCTCCGAAAGCTGATACTTTTCAGCCAGAATTGTCAAAATTTCCTGATAAGCCGCATCCGCCTGCGCCGTTAATTCATATTTTTGCGCTTCGGTCAAAATATTGTCCTGTTTATCCACTGCCTGCAGAAGCGCGTCCAATGCACGCATTTCATCTCCTACGGCAACAAAATTCCGGTATGCTTCCTGATTGCGGTTCATGGATAACATCAGCTGCGCCCGTTCAAACATCAACTGATCGCTGTCCGACAGCTTCTTTCCATACAGTCCTCTGAAACAGGTCTCATAATCGCCGTCATAATAAGCTCCCCTCGCGTCGGCCAACTGTATAAGTCCGGGAATAAGCAAACAGCAAATCAAAAGCGCCGCTAAAATCGTAAAAGCAAAGAATCCTGTGGCTCTGACTTTCTTTTTGGAAAGTTTCGGTTCCGGGGTATCCGAATCCGGCTCCGGCTTAGGAGGTTTTTCCTTTTTTTGTTTTTTGGGTTTCTTTTCTTTTTTCTTGCTGTCCGCGCTTTCTTCGTTCTCGTCGTCTTCCTCCGCGTTTTCCGGAGCAACGTCTTTTCCCTTTCCCTTTTTCTTCTTCTTTTTCTTTCCTTCTTTATCCTCTTTTTTAAGCTGCTTTAACACTTCCTGATTTTCATCAGAAGTAACGCCAAGAGCTTCTACGTCCTCGCCGTTTTCGCCGCCTTCTTCCGGATTCTCGTCCTCTTCAAACAGAAAATCCAAAAGCTTCGCAATAAATGCCGGTTTTTTCTTCTTCTCTTTTTCTTTCGCCGGTTCGCTCTCCTCCGTTTGCTCCGGCGCTACGGCATCCTTTTCCGGTATCAGTCCCGATGCCTCTTCTACCAACTGATCGATATCCATAAAAAGGGGCTGTTCTTCCGGATTCTCTGAGAAGATATCAGACATGCTCTCCGCCGTCTGACTATCATCCGTAAAACTTAGTTCCGGCTCCGCCGTACTCTCTTCTACAGGATTTAATTCCTCCGGATTCTCTTCATCCTCTTCAATGGGTTCGGCAAAAACAGAATCCTCCGCAAAAATTGTATCGTCTAACGGCATTTCTTCCGAATCCGCCTGTTCCTCCGCCTCTTCTTCTTTCTTTTTCTTTGCAAAAAGGCCCTTTTTCTCTTTTTTATCTTTGGAGGCTTTTTCTTTTTTCATTTTTTTCGAGGATTTTTTATCCTCCATTTCCCCCATATCCTCTTCCAAAATTGCTTCCGGCTGTAAAAAATCCGCCTCCGGCTGCGTTGTCTCTTCTTCGTCCTGTTCTATAGGCTGATTTTGCTCGGACTTAAAAAGCAGATCGTTGATCTCTGCCAGATTTGCGTCTTCCTGCTCCATCCCTCTTAACAACGCATCCAATTCATCGTCTTCGTTAATAGTTTCTGTTTCTACATTTACAGCCGGCTCCTCCGGTTCGCTTTCCATTGACGAAAACTGTAATAATTGCAGTATTTCATCCTCGGACATATCTTTTATCTCATCTGAAGAAGGCTTCGCGTCAAATATCGAAGTCTCTTCGTCCACCGCGCTCAAATCCACGCCCGCCTCTTCGTCCGGATCATTCACCGGATTTGTCTCCATGCTTACGTCCCCATCTGCTTCCTGCTGATTCAGTGCACTTAAAAGATCATTTAAATATTCTTCATTGGAACCCATATAATAACCTCATTCTTTATTATAGTGAATAATGAAACGTCTCTCGATATTTTACCACAATCAAATAGTTCATTCAAATCTTTTCCTGATTATTTATTTGTTTTATATAAGATTCAGAAATTTAACGGCATTTTCCGGCTGGGATATTCCCTTATCTGCCAATTCTTCGGATAATTGATACAGCTTTTCATGGACGCGAATAAATTGCGCCTTCCGGTTAAAAAAGGCTGTCTTTTCAAATGGAAAACGGATTACGGTAGGAAACTTTAAGGATACTCCCAATTCCAAAACACATAACTTCCGGTTGAGCGTTCCCTGCAGCCACTTCATATACATTCCCCACTGTTCTCTATATCCTGCTTCATTATAATTCTCCGAATAAAGACTGTTGAAATGTAAATCCGAACCGCAATCAGGGCACCTGGGTAAACAAATATCATGCAACCTTATTTTTTCTTGAATATAAGCCTCAATCTCTTCAAGGAATTCAAGCGTCACATTCTTCATACCCGTACAGTTTCCCACGCAGCACTGCAGTTTTCGCCAGCTTCCGCAGGGCGACACCATACGCTCTGCCTTAAATCCAATATCTTCCAAAACACCATGCATACAGGTAGTGAGCAGAAAGTAGTTTTTATCTGCCAGCAAGTCCCGCAATTTTGTCAGCGCTTTCCCAAGCGGTCTATAATCTCTCAAAAACAAATATTGTATATACGGCAAAATCCATATATACTGTTCCTCCTGCAGTTCTTCCAGAATCTGCATATAACGGGGCTGTTCTTTTAAGTAGGAACTGCACTCAAATTCTTCTCCCAGTCCTGCCAGAACCATCTGCGACCCGTCCAGCATCTGCCTGAATTCATCTTTCTCTAACATAACGGTTCACCTACATTCAAAAGAGCATCCGACTACCCGGTTCCTGCGACCTCTGATAGTTCAGATGCTCTCAATTTTCTGAAAATTATTCTCGGCCCACCAACCGATCGACAATTCTTACCAGATTACCAATCTCCGGTTTGGATAACTGTGCATCCGCACCTAAAGACTCTCCTTTCTTTTTCATCTCGTCATTAACAAGAGACGAGAAAATAATGATGGGTATATCTTTTGTCTCATCGTCCGATTTAACCAGCTTTGTTAATCGGTGTCCGTCCATCATCGGCATCTCTATATCGGTAATAATACACTGTACATGTTCCTTTAAGGTTCCTTCATTTTTACACTGCTGTATTACATCATACGCCTGCTGGCCGTTTTCCGTATGAATCAGATTATCATACCCCGCTTTCTTTAAACACTCTACAATCAGCTTATTGAGCAACGGTGAATCCTCCGCAACCAGTATCGGAACATCGCTGCGCTTACGCTCGCCAAGGGCTTCTATATCAGCAACTTTCAATCCGGTCTCCGGATTAATATCGGTAACAATTTTTTCAAAATCAAGAACAATGATCAGCTTGTCGTGTATTTTAATAATACCGGTTGCAACGCCTGCGTCCGCAACGTTAACCGTCGCGTTTGGTTTAATAATATCACTCCAGAAAACACGGTTAATTCCCACTACGGAATCAACATGAAAAGCAATATCCAATTTATTAAAATTAGTGATAATGAATAATCCGCCCGGCTCAGATTTGCCAAGCTGCAGACAATTCTTGAGATCAATAGCTGTTATCATCGCATCACGCGGCATAAAAATACCTTCAATACTCGGATGGGAATTCGGAACCGGCGTGATTGGCTGATATGTAATAATCTCCTTAATCTTAGCTACATTGATTCCATAGGAATTGTTATTCAATGTAAATTCCAAAACCTCAAACTCATTTGTGCCATTTTCTAACAAAATTTTCGAATCCATAACTTCACCTCTCGCATTTGTCCCCATATTATGGTCTATTTGCTTTCACATAACAATTATATCATAATCCGTAAAAAAAGATATAGAAAAAATAAATTATTATGTAAAAATTTGTTTTTTGTCCGCTTTTATAAAAAAAAGACCCTAACTCTCGTTATAGTCTTCCAGATTATAAATAAAAATAGCTTATACCTTCAAAACCGAACACTGAACGCTCTCTTTCTCATCTGCCTTAAAAGACTTCCTTACACCTTCCGCTTCCACCAGCCAGCTGGTTAAGCTTTCGACCGATTAGTAAATGTCAGCTGAACACATTGCTGTGCTTACACCTCATTCCTATCTACCTCATACTCTTTAAGGGGCCTTGTAGTTCGCAAGCGAACTACGGATATCTCATCTTGAGGGGGGCTTCACGCTTAGATGCCTTCAGCGTTTATCCCTTCCGGACTTGGCTACCCTGCCATGGGATTGGTTCCCAACAGGTACACCAGCGGTCCGTCCACCCCGGTCCTCTCGTACTAAGGGCAGCTCCTCTCAAATATCCTGCGCCTGCGCCGGATAGGGACCGAACTGTCTCACGACGTTCTGAACCCAGCTCGCGTACCGCTTTAATGGGCGAACAGCCCAACCCTTGGGACCTGCTACAGCCCCAGGATGCGATGAGCCGACATCGAGGTGCCAAACCACTCCGTCGATGTGAACTCTTGGGAGTGATAAGCCTGTTATCCCCAGGGTAGCTTTTATCCGTTGAGCGATGGCAATCCCACTTTATACCACCGGATCACTAAGTCCTACTTTCGTACCTGCTCCACCCGTCGGTGTCACAGTCAAGCTCCCTTCTGCCTTTGCACTCTGAAAATGGTTTCCGACCATTCTGAGGGAACCTTTGAGCGCCTCCGATACCCTTTCGGA
>ERZ779637.876-NODE-876-length-15823-cov-10.557268_pt1 | contig 15823 bp, 16 predicted proteins | sample MGYA00514196_ERZ779637 | MGnify/ENA primary metagenome ERZ779637 (study PRJEB29562, sample SAMEA4376700) | mouse gut metagenome | isolation source: Cecum | study: EMG produced TPA metagenomics assembly of the A DSS colitis mouse model was used to assess the...
GTTTTGCCTTCGGCAAACTCGGCAAAAAAACGAATAGATAACAATGCTCGATTGCGAGTTTTGCCTTCGGCAAACTCGGCAAAAAAACGAATAGATAACAATGCTCGATTGCAAGTTTTGCCTTCGGCAAACTCGGCAAAAAAACGAATGGATAACAATGCTCGATTGCGAGTTTTGCCTTCGGCAAACTCGGCGAAAACACGAATGGATAACAATGCTCGACGGTTATGCGCGCTGTTGGCTGCGGCGGCTCTCGCCCTTACGGGGTGCGGGAGTGCGAAGTATGACATGCCTTACGAAGAGCAGGGGAGTGTCAGCAGCTATCAGCTTATTAATATTGCGAACCGGGAGACGATAGAGCCCTTTGCAAAGGAACTGTGTGTGACGGCGGGTGATGTGACGGCGGGCGGCCCGGATTTGCAGCAGGTTGGGGCAGCCGCGCTCTTTGACACGAAGAATCTGGAAACGCTGTATGCGAAAAACGCGCACAACCAGATGAATCCGGCCAGTCTGACAAAGGTGATGACCGCGCTGGTGGCTTTGAAGTACGGCTCTCCGGACGATATCTACACAGCCTCGGAAAATGTATTAATTACGGAGTCCGGCGCCGTTTTGTGCGGTATAAAACCGGGAGATCGGATGACGCTGGATCAGGCGGTTCACGCGCTGTTAATCGCGTCGGGCAACGATGTCGCCGTTCTGATTGCAGAAGGAGTCTCCGCTTCCGTGAACGGCACTTCCGGTTCCGTGGAGGAATTTGTGGAGCTTATGAATCAGGAAGCGCAGGCGATCGGGGCGACGAACTGTCATTTTATGAATCCCAACGGTCTGACCCAGGAAGGGCATTATGTGACGGCTTATGACCTTTATTTGATTTTTCAGGAAGCTTTAAAGTATGAGCTTTTTAATCAGATTATTCAAATGAACTCGTACAGTACCGTTTACACGGCGGCGGACGGTTCCGAAAAGACACTGGAGATCGAAAATTCCAATCTCTTTCTGCGGGGGACGTATGAGCCGCCTGCGAATGTGACGGTAGTGGGCGGAAAAACAGGCACAACCAACGCGGCGGGGCATTGTCTGGTTCTGCTTGTGAGAAGCAGCAGCGGGACGCCTTACATCTCCGTGATTCTGAAGGACGAGTCGCGGGAAGGGCTGTATGGGGATATGGGCGCGCTGCTTGGAATCATCAAATAAGGTAGTTGTTTTTTCGGGGGAGTTCCTGTATAATTAACAGTAAGATCATACAATCATTGTATGGTGTGTTTCGGGCAGTAAATAATAATATACGCTAGGAGGGTATCGACATGGTTCAGTTTATTGTAGGAAGGGAAGGAAAAGGAAAGACCAAGCATTTATTAGATAAAGTAAATACGGAGATCAAGGATGCACAGGGCAATGTGGTGTATCTGGACAAGAGCACGAAACATATGTTTGAACTGAACAACAAGATCCGGCTCATTGACGTGCCGGAGTATCTGGTGACGGACAGCGACGAATTTATCGGCTTTATCTGCGGTATCATCTCGCAGGATCACGATTTGCAGAAAATGTATTTTGACAGCTTTTTAAAGATTGCCTGCGTGGAGGCGGACGAGCTTGAGAAAGTGATTGAAAAGATTGAGAAGATCAGCGAGAAGTTCCATGTTGATTTCGTGATCAGCGTATCCCGTGATGAGAGCGAACTTCCCGAGAATATGCGTAAAAACGTTATTATTTCCCTCTGATATGTACATAAACATGATATAAAAATAATAAAACCTCGGAGGCGTTTCCGGGGTTTTCACTTTTATGCGCAGACCCGTGTAGATGAAATAGGCCGCTGAAGCGGCACACGGGTCGCGCGGCGGGCTGGGGAAGAAACTTCCCTGCCCGATTGGAGAGCATCTATTGGCAGATAATCGAAATAACAAGATAACAAAATACAGGAGGCCCGTCAATCTGAACATCGGCATGGTGGTTTTTGCCGTGATACTTGTCTATGTGGTGATTTGTGTGATCATATATTTTCGGACAGATCACATTGTCCGCTACAGTGTGCAGGAGGGATCTCTCACCTCAAACAGCATTTACAAGGGGATAGCGCTCAGAACGGAACAGATTGTGACCGGACAGGACGCAGGTTACGTGAACTATTTTGCAAGAGAAGGGGAACGTATCGCGGTTGGCGATCTGGTGTATACGGTGGATGAGACGGGGAGGCTGTCCGATTATATCAAGGCGGGGGCAAACGGGGAAAACTCCCTTTCCGACAGTGATTTGTCCGAGCTGAAAACGGATATCACCGCTTTTATGCACAGCTTTGACAGAAAAAACTTTGATGAGGTTTATAATTTCCGACATAATATGGAGAGCATGGCGATAAAGCTGGCAAACTATAATATTCTGGAAAATGCAGACGCGTTAAATGACGCTTCGGGTATGGTGATTATCAATTATCGGTATGCGGCCAAGAGCGGTATCGTGCTCTATTCTACGGACGGTTACGAGGAATTGAAGCTGGAGAATATGACGTCGGAACTGTTTGACGAGGAAAACTATGAGCGAAAGTATCTGGTGAACAATGAACTGATTGCCGCAGGAGAGCCGGTTTACAAGCTGGCCACGTCGGAGGACTGGTCTATTGTGATTCCGGTGGAGAAGGAGCTGGCGGATCAGCTTCTGGAAAAGGAATATGTGGAGGTACGTTTTTTAAAGAACCAGTATACGGCCTGGGGAGAGGTGGCGGTTTACACCAACGAGGCGGGAGAGACTTTTGCATCCCTCACCTTTACCAACTCCATGATTACCTTCTGTACGGATCGCTTTATTGATATTGAGCTGCTTCTGGAGGAGGAGCGGGGGCTGAAAATACCCAATTCCGCAATTGTGCAGAAGGAATTTTTCATCGTGCCGAAGGCTTATGTGACGAGGGGCGGCAATAACGGCGGCGACGGCGTGCTTCTTGAAACCTACAATGAGGAGGGCGAGGCCACCACGCAGTTTGTGGAGACGGAGATCTACGAGGAGACGGAGACGGATTATTATCTGGATAATTCTACGCTCAGAGCCGGAAATTACATTGTCATGCCGGAGACCGGGGAAAAATATGCCGTCAGCAAAACGGGTTCCCTGCAGGGTGTCTACAATATCAACAAAGGATATGCGGATTTCAAGCAGATCAGTATTTTGTACGAAAACGAGGAGTATTCCGTGGTGAAGTCCAACACCACCTACGGACTGAGCGTATACGATTATATCGTGCTGAATGCGGATATGGTGAAGGATAACGAGTTTATCTATGAATAGAGTGAGAAGTACTTCCAAAGACGTCCCGCCATAGGACGGGACGCCAAGAAGTACTAAATCTCACTCGGGAGAATGCCGGAAAAGCGGCATTCTCCGCACGAATTTGAGATTCCGCGAAGCGGAATCATGGCGGTTAGCGTGAGAAGAGGACTGGAGCAAATATGGACATAAAAGAAAATCTTAACATAGTCAGAAAAAATATCGAGGCGGCCTGCGCGGCGTGTGGGCGGGAGACGGGCGAAGTAAAGCTGATTGCGGTGAGCAAGACAAAACCGCTTTCCATGCTGGAGGAGGCGTATACTGACGGATGTCGTGATTTTGGTGAAAACAAGGTGCAGGAGCTTGTGGATAAGTATGAGGCTATGCCGAAGGATATCCGCTGGCATATGATCGGACATCTGCAGCGCAATAAGGTGAAATATATTGTAGACAAGGTCTTTCTGATTCACAGCGTGGATTCCCTGCGGCTTGCGCAGGAGATCGAGAAGGAGGCGGCGAAAAAGGGAGTAAGCGTCAATATCCTTGTGGAAGTGAATGTGGCGGAAGAGGAGAGCAAGTTCGGCACGACGGCTTCGGAGACGGTCTCTCTGGTGGAGGAAATCGCAAAATTACCCCATATCAGGATCAAAGGATTGATGACCATAGCTCCTTATGTAGAGGATTCGGAAGAAAACAGACGATATTTTGCAAAATTGAAGCAAATTTATGTTGACATAATACATAAAAACATTGATAATGTTTTTATGGAGGAACTTTCAATGGGCATGACCGGAGACTACGAAGTCGCGATAACAGAGGGCGCGACCTATGTCAGAGTCGGAACGGGCATTTTTGGAGAAAGAGAATACGCGGTAATTTAGTATACATAAAGATGTGCGAATAAGCAGAGTCAGAAGGCTGACGAAGCAGACATCATGCTTGCATGAATGGATGCTTCGGTAGATTTATGATGAGCAACGCGAATGAGAAATGCGGAGCATTTCGAATCTGCTTATTTGCGGTAGAGAAAGCTTAACTAATATATGGAGGATTTTACAGATGGGTGTTATGGACAAGTTTATCAGTGCCATGAAATTGAGCGAGGATGAGGACGACGGATACTACGACGATGATTTCTATGATGATGATCCCGAGCCGATGCGCAAACCCGCTTCCGGCAAGGATATGGACAACGCGGAGGATGATAAGGTCAGAAAGATCACACCGAAGGTAACGCCTCTGAGACAGACGAAAAAGATGGGCTCAGGCATGGAGGTCTGTGTGATTAAGCCGACTACGGTGGAGGATGCAAGAGAGATTACGGAAACGCTTCTGGCGAATCGGACGGTGGTTTTGAATCTGGAGGGGCTGGATGTGGATATTGCCCAGCGGATCATCGACTTTACGTCGGGCTCCTGTTTTGCGATTTCGGGAAATCTACAGAAGATATCCCATTACATTTTCATTATTACGCCGGCCAGCGTAGATATATCCGGCGACTTTCAGGATATCCTGTCAGGCTCCTTCGATGTGCCGATAGACAAAAGGTATTAAAAAATCGAGTGCATAAAGCACTCGATTTTTTCTGAGAGGGTTTTCACAGAAAATATAGAGGAGAAATACATATTATGGCAAACCGAATGACAATCAATTACGAGAAAAAGCCCTGCTACGACATTGTTTTTACAGGGGATTTCAAGCTGTTGGCGGAAGAACTGGCAGATTTTGGGGTGTCAGAGCGAAAGGCGGCCCTGATCTGTGACAGCAACACGGAGAAACTGTTTGGACGGGAAGTCATGGAGATACTGGAAAAGTGCTGCCAAAAGGTGATTTTGCACGCGTTTCCTGCCGGGGAGGCGAACAAGACACTGGATACGGTGAAGGAGATTTACCGGCATCTGATCGAGGAAAAATTTGACCGTAAGGATTTTCTCATCGCTCTTGGCGGCGGCGTGGTAGGTGATATCACGGGCTACGCGGCGGCCACTTATCTGCGCGGTGTTGATTTTATTCAGATTCCCACCACCCTGATCGCCCAGTCGGACAGCAGCATCGGCGGTAAGACAGGTGTTGATTTCGACGGCTACAAAAACATGGTGGGGGCGTTCTACATGCCGAAACTCGTCTATATGAATGTGGGAACGCTTAAAAAGCTGGACGACAGGCAGTTTTATGCGGGATTTGCCGAGGTGATGAAGCATGGGCTGATCAAGGACGCACTGTTTTACGAGTGGCTGCTCGACCATATGTATGAGATTCACGACAGGGACACGGAGGTGCTCCTGGAGATGGTAATGAAAAGCTGCGGTGTGAAAAAACTTGTGGTGGAGAAAGACCCGAAAGAACAGGGCGACCGCGCTCTTCTCAATTTCGGGCACACCATCGGACACGCGATTGAGAAGGCAAAGAATTTCGAGATGGTGCACGGGGAATGTATCACGCTCGGCATGGTGGCGGCGGCGTATATTTCATGGAAACGTGAGAATATTTCCATGGAAGAGTATTATGAAGTGCGGGACATGTTTGTGCCATTTAACCTGCCGATCAGTATCGATGGCATTAACCCGGAGGAGATTCTTTCATTGACCAAGTCGGACAAAAAAATGGAGGCAGGGCAGATTAAGTTTGTTCTTCTCAAAAAAGTAGGCAAGGCTTATGTGGACAGAACCGTTACGGATGCGGAAATTCTGGATGCGGTGAAAGAAATTTATTTTAGTGATGAGGATATGCGGGAATGAGTCTGAAAAAGAAGTTTTTTCTGTTTCTGGATCTGCTTATGATTGCCGGGCTGATCGTTTTCGATCAGTACACAAAACAGTGGGCGAAGGTTTATCTTAAGGATAAACCGGCCTACAATCTGATTAACGGAATTCTGGAACTGAATTATCTGGAAAACCAGGGCGCGGCCTTCGGGATGCTGCCGAACCAGAAGATGTTTTTTGTCTTTGTGGCGTTTGTTATTCTGTTCGTGGTGGGTTATGTGCTCATAAAGACGCCGGATCATAAGAAATATACGATTCTGCACGTTTTGTTCAGCCTGATCGTGGCGGGATCCATTGGGAATATGATAGATCGGGTAAGTTATGATTACGTTGTGGATTTTATTTATATTGTGCGGCTTAATTTCCCGATTTTTAACGTGGCGGATATCTACACGACGGTCTCTGCCGTCGTGCTTCTCTTTTTGCTTCTGTTTGTCTATAAGGAGAAGGATCTGTACTTTATCAGTTTTAAGCAGAAGCGTTTTAGGGAGTTAAAATAGCAGCGTGATAAGCGTGCAAAAAGAACTTCTAAAGCTCAATAGCAGAGGCTGTATCGCAAAGTCAGCATAGCTGACTTGGAAGTTCTATGTTTCGCACTAGAGAATGCCTAAAAAGCGGCATTCTCCGCACTGACCTGGTGAACAGTTGAGAAAGGATTTTCGGCGGCATATGGAGCGGTTCAGCTATCAGATTGGGGTGGGGGAGGATGAGGAGCGGCTTGACAAGTGGCTGAGCGCTGCAGTTCCGACGCTTTCCCGTTCTTATATTCAGAAGTGCATCAAAGAGGGGCAGGTCATGGTGAATGAGCTGCCCTGCAAGGCAAACTACCGGCTGCGTGTGGACGATGAGGTGCTTTTTCAGATTCCGGAGGCTGTGGAACCTTCCGTGGAGGCGGAAAATATACCGCTTTCTGTTCTCTATGAGGACGCCGACGTGCTGGTGGTGGACAAGCCGAAGGGGATGGTGGTGCATCCGGCGCCGGGACATTACAGCGGGACGCTGGTCAACGCGGTTTTGTATCACTGTAAGGGGCAGCTTTCCGGGATTAACGGCGTATTGCGTCCGGGGATTGTGCATCGGATCGACAGAGACACGACGGGTTCCCTTATCGTCTGTAAAAACGACGCGGCACACAGGGGGATAGCGGAGCAGCTGAAGGCGCATTCCCTGAACCGGAGTTATCGCGCCATCGTGCACGGCGTGATAGAAGAGAACGAGGGGACAGTACGTGCGTCCATCGGCAGGGACGAGAAGGACAGAAAGCGGATGGCGGTCAACGAGAAAAATGGAAAAGAGGCTGTCACACATTATAAGGTGTTGGAACGTTTTCGGGATTATACCTATATCGAGTGCCGCCTGGAGACGGGACGAACCCACCAGATTCGGGTGCACATGACGTCCATTGGGCATCCGCTCCTGGGAGATAAGATATACGGAGAGAGAAAGACACCTTTTCATCTGGAGGGTCAGACGCTCCATGCATATTGCCTTGGTTTTATGCATCCTGCAAGCGGGGAGTATATAGAAGTAAAAGCGCCTTTGCCAACGTATTTTTTGCATCTTTTGGAAGTTCTTTAAGTAAATAATTATAAACAAACTATGAATAAACTGTTAAAATATCTTGAAATGGCAGACGTAAAATGTTACTATTAAAGACGTGGATTTTGTTAAAAGCTGAGGGATTATGAAATATTCGAGACAGAACATCATAGATATTTTACTAAAGAGTTATGTGGCTTATTACAATATAACCGATTACGGAAACGAACGGGAACCGCTCCGGGCGCTGTGCGAGTATTACGAGCACGCCGAGAAATATATGGTTTCCAGAAAGGTTTCGCTCTGGACGGCGGACAGCGAGGAGTTTATCTATCTTTTCGACGTGCCGCGCCTTACGCCGGAGATTTTTGAAGCCTGCAAAAAAACAGCTTACGAGGATGGCATGAACCGTCTGCATATCGGTCCGGGTCACATGTATTCCTATATTACTCCCATCATTGTCTGTGACACCTGTGACGAGGAGGCGGTAAAGGCATTAAAGAAGTGTCACATTTACAAAAGTTTTCGATTTTCGCTTCACGGCTGGATGGACTTTCATGCGGCGGCGGTCATTGGGGATAGTGACCGGATTGAAAGCAACCGTGCCGGACGTTCGACTGCGAAAATTTTGAAAAAAGTATTATATTCCAAAAAAAGAAAGGGAGAGTTTGTATGAATTCATTATTACTGTTAATCATCTGTATTGCAATTCTTGTCGTCGGCTACATATTCTACGGCGGATGGCTTTGCAAACAGTGGGGTGTGGGCGAAAGCAAGAAGCCGACCCCTGCTCATGAGATGGAAGACGGTGTGGACTATGTTCCCGCTAAGGCGCCCGTGCTGATGGGTCACCACTTCTCGTCTATCGCGGGTGCAGGCCCGATCACCGGACCGATTGGCGCGGCTATGTTCGGCTGGGTTCCTGTTGTGCTCTGGATTCTGATCGGTGGTATCTTCTTCGGCGGCGTTCATGACTTTGGCGCGCTTTTCGCATCCATCCGTCACAAAGGACAGTCCATCGGTGAGATCATTTCCACCAACATGAGCAAGAGAGCGAAAATGCTGTTTACCATTTTTGCTTATTTGACACTGATCCTTGTGGTTGCCGCATTCGCATCCATCGTGGCGACTACCTTCGGTGCAGTGGTGGACGAAGCGGGCGCAATTGACACGGCGGCATCTGCTACCAACGCATCTGTTGCTATGGTATCCCTGTTATTTATCGTAATTGCTATTGTTTTTGGTTTCATGGTGTATCGCCGCAATGCATCCATGGCTGTTTCCACGATTCTTGGTGTGGTTGCCATCGCGCTCTGTATGGTGATCGGCATGAATTTCCATCCGATTTACCTGACCACCAATACGTGGATGATCATTGTAGGTATCTATATCGCCATCGCATCTGTGACGCCGGTATGGATTCTGTTACAGCCCCGTGACTATTTGAGCTCCTTCCTGCTTTACGCAATGCTTGCGGTAGCGCTGGTAGGCGTGGTTATTTCCCACGCGGGTATGGGCGGCGCTGACGGTCTCGCCGCTTTCAACGGTTTTGCGGTTGACAACGGCAACGGCGTGCAGTATCTGTTCCCTGTCCTCTTCACGACAGTTGCATGTGGCGCGATTTCCGGTTTCCACTCTCTGGTATCTTCCGGAACCACATCCAAGCAGCTCGACAAGGAGACGGACGCGAAGCCCATCGCTTACGGCGGTATGCTCTTAGAGTGTGTGCTGGCTGTGATTACCGTATGCGCAATCAACTTCGCATACAAGAACGGCATCACCGCAGGTGCAACGGCGATCTTTGCAGGCGGTATTTCCCAGATGTACGGTGGCATTTTCGGCGAGGGCGTGGTTACTGTTTTGAATACGCTGTTGGTGCTCACATACTCCGCATTCTGTCTGACCTCTTTGGATACGGCAACCCGTTTGGCGCGTTTCATGTTCCAGGAGTTCTTCCTTGAGCCCGGTCAGACCGTGGACGATATCAAGGACGGCTGGAAGAAGACGCTGGTGAATCCTTATGTGGCGACCATTATCACCGTAGTTCTCGGCGTTGTGCTCGGTATGACCGGCTATTCCAAGATCTGGGGTCTGTTCGGCGCGGCGAACCAGCTCCTTGCGGGCATCGGTCTGCTTGCAGTCGCTACCTGGCTTGGCAATGTGGGTAAGAACAACAAGATGTTCCTGCTTCCGATGGGCTTTATGATCATCGTTACCATCTGTTCCCTGTGTGTAACCGTTAAGAATCAGCTCGGTATCATATCCGCAGGCGGCGCAGACTGGGGTCCTTACGCGCAGGCGATTCTGGCGGTTATCTTGATTATCCTGGCGGTTGTGCTGGTAATCGAGGGTATTCAGACATTATCCAAGCAGAAGAAGTCGGCATAAGACAGAAAGTCATATAAAAATGAAGATACGGATTCCTATATTCATTATGGTGTAGAGAAACTGTCAAAAAAAGTCAGCAAAAGCTGGCTTTTTTTGATATACTATAATAAGTCGATGAAACTTTATGGTATAAATAATTCATGTGGAAGGAGCAATGCCGTGTTATTTAGTAATTGGATGGAAGTATACTTTACTTTGGAAATGGAAAAATTCCTTTTTGCCAAGAATTTGTTGAATGAGCATGGAATTTCATACAAAACAGATATCATTAACAATAGTATAAGGCTTGGCCATGCGTCAGGCAGAGACGGCAATGTGAAAGATTATTACAAAATTTTGGTAAAGAAGAAAGATGCACCGCAGACCAAATATTTATTATCTAAAATTTGATATGATAGATCATGCAGTATTTCAGAAAGGATATTGATAGCAAAAGATGGTATCTTTGTTGACGGATTGTTCGGCAAAATTACCGTTTCTAACCACGCTTTACTTGACTTTATTGTGCAAATTATATATAATATATACATCATAAACACATTTCATGTTTCGGCACAAGGTAAGGGGAGTTGCAGACAGCAGGGGATGTAAGGACAGAAAGGGGATGTATGTATGAATACGATTATTACGATAGGACGACAATTTGGTTCCGGGGGCCGTGAGATCGGAAAAAAGGTGGCAGAGCATTTCGGAATAAAATTTTACGATAAGGATTTGCTGACAAGGGCAGCGAAGGAGAGCGGATTCTGCGAGGAGATGATCCAGAGCCACGACGAGCGTCCCACCAATTCCTTTCTCTACAATCTGGTGATGGACACCTATTCTTTCGGCTATAACTCTTCCTCCTTTGTGGATATGCCCATCAGCCACAAAGTATTTCTTGCACAGTTTGACACGATTAAGAAGATTGCAAGCGAAGGTCCATGTGTGATTGTAGGGCGCTGCGCGGACTATGCGCTGCACGACTATCAGAACTGTCTGCACATTTTTATCCACGGAGAAGAAAAGTGCAAGATAAAGCGGATTATGGAGCGTTTCGAGGATATCAACACGGAGCAGAAGGCGCTCGATATGATGAACAAGAAGGATAAGCAGAGACAGAGCTATTACAACTATTATTCCTCCAAGAAGTGGGGACGTGTGGACAGCTACGATCTCTCCATCAACAGCAGCCGCCTTGGCATTGACGGGACGGTGAAGCTGATAGCGCAGTTTGTGGAAGATTTTGAGACCAGATGACAAATCGAACTGCCTTTGACTGCGAGATCCTCTTCGCGGACTCAATTTAGGGAGCGGTATGAATCCGCTCCCTTTTTTGAATGCACAGACCCGTATATGGACGTTTTCATTCATCCCGTTCCCGATAGTCCTCTGTGCTGTTATATTTCGTGACATAAGTCCGGTAGCCGCTGTGCCTGTCGCGAAGCTCTCTGCGGGTTTTCACGCGGTCGTAAGATGCATGGAAGTCCTTAACAGAATTTAATTCTGCAGAATGTTTCTTTCTCCTTTTTGTGGTGTGGCGCATATAGAAAAAGATCAGAACCGCAACAAGGAGTGTAAAGAGAATGACACTGAACATTTTTCCTCCTACTATTTTTCCTTGGCACCGTCGTCTTTGCCGCCTGCCTTGGGGGCGATAGCTTTTGTTTTGCCGGACGACTTTTTCTTCACAGGTGGCACATATTCCGTGAACGCCATGGATTCCTCGATCCGTCCGACTGTCATATAGGGGGCGAGATCCGTCGGCAGGCTCTTTTTGTGCAGCACCCTGTTGACAAGAGACTTGACACCCGCATAGAACACTGCAAAGATCGGTACACCCACAATCATGCCAAGGACGCCGAACAGGCCGCCGAAAATGGTGATGGAAAAAATAACCCAGAAGCCGGAAAGCCCCGTGGAGTCACCGAGAATCTTCGGACCGAGGATATTGCCGTCGAACTGCTGGAGAACGATAATCAGGATGCCGAAGTAGAGCGCCTGTCTGGGATCCACCATCAGCACGAGGAGGGCGCTTGGAATACCGCCGATCCACGGACCGAAGAATGGGATTACGTTGGTCACGCCGATAATCACGCTTACCAGAATTGCGTAAGGCGTGCCTATGATACTTGTACAGATAAAGCAGATAATGCCTATGATAATGGAGTCCACAATCTTGCCGCCGATGAAACCGATAAAGGTGCTGTGGACAAAGCGGAAGTTGGAGACGATCTCATTGCCAGCCTCCCGGTCAAACAGGGCGTAAACAATCTTTTTCGCCTGCCCGGCAAACTTTTCTTTGCTGCCCAGCAGATACACGGAAATGATAAAACCGATCACAAGGTTCCAGAGCGCCTTAAACACGCCGAGCACGCCAAGAGAAACATTTTTAAGTACTTCGTTGATGTGAGGCAGGAGATTTGTGTTTACATACTCCATTATTTTTGCGGAATACTGGTTGATCAGTGCGTCCACGGTTGTCTCCAGATCCGGATTATCCCTCAGCATCAGGAGCGCCCAATTCGAGAGATTGTTGACGTAAATGGGGAACTGAAAAATAATGCTCTGTATGCTGCGAACCACCTCAGGAAGAATCAGTGCAAACAGTTCGTATAATACCAGAAGGACGACCACCAGCGTGGCTAGAATGGCGCATGCGCGCATGCGCTTTTTTACTTTCGGCGTTATGTCAATGTCAGCTTTTATATAAAGCGGTTTCATAATCTTATTTTCAATGGCGTTTAAGATCGGTGTAAACAGGTAGGCAAGCACAAAGCCGTCGATGATCGGCATGGCGATGGTAATGAATTTTTCAAGTCCGCCCATAAAATTAGAGCGGTGGAAGAGGATATAGTAGAAGAGAATCGCTCCTGCCAGCGAGAGAAATCCCGTAATCCCCCAATATAGGTATTTTTTGTCAAATTTGAATTTCATATGCAAAGCCTTTCTGTTAATATGTTAAATATAAATCCACTTATATATTTCTATTATAGCAATTTGACGGTGGGGAGACAATACCAATCCCGGGCGGATCGCAAAAAAGTAGTGCAGAAAGAACGAATATTCTGTATAATGTAGTAAGTCGCAAAGAAAAACAGCTCTGTCGCAGACACAAAAGTCTGCGACTGAAGCGGCATTTGTTTTTCTGCGACGATAACGGGCAAATGTCCGACGAAGGCGGACAGAGAGCGCGAATTTGCGAGTGAAATAGAAGTCATAAAAGAAAAATATTGCGATTGAAATAAGAAAAGGAAAACGCATACATGAATTTACAGCAGGTACTCAGCCTTACGAGAAAGGCTGTGGACGATTATCATATGATTGAGCCGGGGGACAGGATTGCGGTGGGAATATCCGGCGGCAAGGACAGCCTGACCCTGCTCTATGCCCTGCAGGGTTTACGGCGGTTTTATCCTGCGCCCTTTGCACTTAGCGCGGTGACGGTGGATCTGGGCTTCGGGAATCTGGATTTGTCCGAAATTGAGAAGCTGTGCCGGGAATTGGATGTGCCGTATCATATTGTAAAAACCGATATCGGAAAAATTATCTTCGAGGACAGAAAGGAATCCAATCCCTGTTCCCTCTGCGCGAAGATGCGAAAGGGCGCGCTCAACGACGCCATGAAAGCTCTTGGCTGTAACAAGGTGGCCTATGCGCATCACAAAGACGACGTGGTGGAAACGATGATGTTATCGTTGATCTATGAGGGCAGATTTCACACCTTCCGCCCGGTGACCTATCTGGATCGCACGCAGATAACCGTGATCCGTCCTCTCGTTTATATGAATGAGGCGGATGTGGTCGGTTTTGTGCGTAAAAATCAGGTTCCCGTGGTAAAGAGTCCCTGTCCGGCGGACGGGCACACCAAGCGGGAGACCGTGAAAAATCTCGTACAACAGATCAATCTGGAGGCGCCGGGTGTGAGGGAGCGCATGTTTACAGCGATTTTAAGCGGAAATATCGACGGCTGGGAAAAGCCGGAAAAGCATACAAAAACAGAGTCGTAAAGGATTCTATGATTGCGGACTTGCAAAGGTAAGACAAATTCAGATGTTTGCCAAAACAATGTAAATGGATCGATGAAATAAGGAAATGAGGATAAAGATGGCAGGGAAAAGTCGTACTTACCATGAAAAGAGAGAAACCGAGTATGTTTTGCAGCTTCGCGGACTGCTGGAGGACTTGCCGCCTTACGCGCGGGACTATTTCCGGGCGATTGAGCAGAAGTCAAGCGCAAAGACAAGGATATCTTACGCCTATGATTTTCAGGTGTTTCTGCGCTTTTTGCTGGAGAAAAACCCGGCTTTGAAGGGCAGGCGTATGCGGGATATCACGTTTGATGACTTGAATGCGCTGACTGCGCTCGATATAGAGGAATATCAGGAATATCTGAAATACTATGAGTCAGAAACCGGAGAACAGAAAAACGGGGCGAACAGCATTGCCAGAAAAATGTCATCCCTGCGCAGCATGTTTGATTATTTCTTTAAAAAGGAACTGCTTACTAAAAATGTGGCGATGCAGGTGGATATGCCAAAGATTCACGAAAAGGCGATCATCCATCTGGAGCCGGATGAAGTCGCTATTTTTCTTGACAGTCTGGAAACCTATGAGAAAGAACTGACAGGGAAGAAAAAGGACTTTTTTCTCAAGACCAAGGTGCGGGATATCGCTATTGTCACTCTGTTTCTGGGCACCGGCATCCGTGTTTCGGAGTGTGTCGGGCTGGACTTAAACGATGTGAATTTCCGGGAAAACAGCATCCGCATCATCCGCAAGGGCGGCAACGAAGCGGTGCTCTATTTTGGGGATGAGGTGGATAAGGCACTGTCAGATTACATAGAGGGCCCCCGTGCTGCTATCGCCGCGCAGGCGCTTCCGGGGGAAGAAAACGCGCTGTTTTTCTCTTTACAAAAAAAGCGAATCAGCGTGCACGCGGTGGAGAATCTGGTGGAAAAGTACGCGAGAGAATTTGTGCCCCAGAAAAAGATTACGCCCCATAAGCTCCGCTCCACCTTCGGCACATCCTTGTATCAGGAAACGGAGGATATTTATCTGGTGGCGGATGTGCTGGGACACTCGGATGTGGGGACGACCAGAAAGCACTATGCGGCAATCAAGGATCAGAACCGGCGGAAAGCGGCCCGCACTATTAAGTTGCGGGACAGTTAAGTTACAACAAGTGATTATAAACGCGGACGAAACCCTGTGTGGATGTGGCTGACAGCAAGTTTTAATGCGAAAGGGGAAACGACCGGCGCTGTTTTGGAGATGCGGATGATGCAAAAAAATGTACAGACGGAGCGTTTTTTTCCTGCTTTGTTGGAGGAAGTGGTCACTCCCGCTTTTTTAGGGGATGTGAGCAGAAAATTTCATTTTGACGAAGGACAGCTTGTGGAAATCAGAAAAGTCGCGGAGGAATTGCTCCCTGTATTGCGAAAAGAAGCATTCTGGGCGAGGGCGGTCTATCTGTCAGAAAATTTGAGTTGTGCGGAAATTTCTGGTGCGGAAGAGGAGGGTGCGCAGTCGGCGCTGTCGAGTTCTACGTATGAGAAAGCGGCAATGTCCCTCGGGCATGGCGTGGATCTGTTGCAGGAAAGCTACAGCGAAAAGGGGCTGCTTTTGCAAAGTTATATCGTTGAGGCGCTGGCGGGCGAGCTGTTGATGCGGGGGTACGACGCCTATAACAGATATATCGCGGCACATACGGACAGGCATGTGGCACGGTATCATTTTCCGGGCAGCGAGGAGGCGCTTCCGCTTAAAATGCTGCCGGAGTTGTTAAAAGACCTTACGCGGGAGATCACATGCAATGCGGCTTTCTGTATGATTCCGAAAAAGAGTGTGGTATTTATCTCAGAGCTGACACAGGATGAAAGTGTGCG
>ERZ779637.877-NODE-877-length-15786-cov-5.696841_pt1 | contig 15786 bp, 13 predicted proteins | sample MGYA00514196_ERZ779637 | MGnify/ENA primary metagenome ERZ779637 (study PRJEB29562, sample SAMEA4376700) | mouse gut metagenome | isolation source: Cecum | study: EMG produced TPA metagenomics assembly of the A DSS colitis mouse model was used to assess the...
TCATATTTTTTGGATGCTTCTTTCAGCAGGGTAATGACCTCACTGCTGTTGCGCGAATCCAGGTTTCCCGTCGGCTCGTCGGCGAGAATGAGTGACGGTCTGGTAATCAGCGCGCGGCAAATCGCTACCCTTTGCTGCTGTCCGCCGGATAATTGACTTGGCAGATGGTTCCGGCGTCCATTCAAATTCAGCACGGCAAGCAATTCTTCCAAGTACTGTCTGTCCGGTTTCCGGTAATCAAGCAGCATCGGAAAAATAATATTCTGCTCAACGGTCAGCTCCGGGATAAGATTAAATGCCTGAAAGATAAAGCCGATATTCCTGCGCCGGAATATGGTGAGCTTCCGGTCATCCATGGAAAAAACATCCTTACCGTCAATCACCACTTTGCCCGAGGAAGGCGTATCCAGGGCGCCAATGATGTTTAAAAGCGTGCTTTTTCCGGAACCGGATTCTCCGACAACCGCCGTATATTCACCTTTCGGCACCGAAAAACTGACATGTTCCAATGCTTTCACGGCAGTCTCCCCGCTGCCATAGGTCTTGCAAATATGATTTACCTCTAATAAGTTCATCGTGCAGACACCTCTTTCCATTCTTTTTCATTCACAGGCAACTTGGTATTGTCTCCTGCTATGATTGGAATAATAGCACATGAATATTACTGCAAGGCTACAATCATCCTACAATTTTGTAGGAATTTGCTTCAAACACGCTTTGGAAAATTTACCGTAAAGGATGTTCCCTTTCCCACTTCGCTGTCAGTCTCAATGGTTCCGCTATGCGCTTCCACGATTGCTTTTGCCAAAGGCAGACCAAGTCCGAGTCCCTGCCTGTCTTTGGAAAAACGGCTGCGGTAAAACCGCTTGAAAATATGATGCAGATCTTCCGGATGAATCCCGCAGCCGTTATCCGTTACCGCGATTTGAACGACATCGGATAAGGCTTTCCATTCAATACGGACCGTACCGCCGACCGCGGTATGGTCGAGCGCATTTTTTACCATATTGTTTATGGCTTCCTCCAGCCAGTTACGGTCACAAAAGAGCAAAATGTCCCCTGAACCGGATAGGATAATCTTTTTCTGTTCCTGCCTGTCCCTATATATGAAATGTTGTTTCACGTCCTGCATCATATCCGCAACGTTTTCCATATTTTTTTCAAACACAATGGAGCCGGCGTCCAGCTTTGCAATTTTCAAAAGGCTTTGTACCAATGTTTCAATACGGTCAAGTTCCTGTTCCGATAATGCGGCAAATTCTTTGATGTTTGGCAGTTCCCCTGCTTCCTCCTGCAGCAAACCATTGTAAATATTTAACGCCGCCAGCGGGGTTTTTAACTGGTGTGAAATATCGGATATGGTATTTTTCAGAATTTCCTTTTCCCCCGCTTCTTTTGCCGCATGGGCGTTTAACACAGCCGCCAGTGAATTTACGGAATGAAACAGCCGGTATAACGCACCCTCGTCATCACATTCGATGCGGGCATTTACGTCTCCCGCAAGATAAGCGTTAATCTGTGACACGGCATCCTCCAACCTCTTATCCTGCCTGGCAAAATACAAAAAACAGACCGTCCATACCGCAGACAATGCCAGGAAAGAAAGCAGCAGTAATCCAAGGGATAATTTCCGGCAAAGCATCCATACCGCCGCCTGCGCCAGGACAAGAAAGTTTACCCAAACCGCCGATATTGCAAAGAAAAACCGCCGGATGTCTTTGTTTACAAACAAATTCATAAGACATAATTCCATAAAGCACCTCAATCCAAAACATTCCATTTATAGCCCATCCGCCGTACCGTCACCAACATTTGCGGCTCACCCGGATTATCCTCAATCTTCATTCTAAGACGACGCATATATACGGTAAGCGTACTGTTGTCAATATAATTGCCCTCGCTGTCCCACAGTTTATTCAATATCTGTTCCTTGGTAAGCACCCGGTTGGGATTTTGCATAAACAAACAAAGAAGTTTGTATTCTGCGGCAGTCAAATCCAATAATTCCCCCTTCTTGAATACCTGCCCCTGCAGCAGAAGTACCTTTATGCCATTGGACTGCAGCATTGTATCCGCCGCATTAAAATCCTTTGCCCGCCGGAGAAGCGCGTTGATTCTCGACATAAGAACACCTAATTTAAACGGCTTTGTGATATAATCATCGCCGCCGATATCCAGCCCCATAATGATATCTATTTCTTCGTCGGAAGCAGTCAGAAAGATAATCGGCACTTTGTCGGAAGCCCGCCTGACTTTTTTACAGAATTCAAAACCTGTACCGTCTGGCAGTGATACATCCAAAACCAGTAAATCATACTTGTCCGCTTCCCATAGCCTATCCGCTTCCCTTAATGTCCTTGCAACCTCCAACTCAAACCTGTGCTTTCCAAAAGCAAAGGAAAGTCCGTTTATCAGGCTTAAATCATCTTCAAGAAGTAGTAATTTACCCATGTTTCTTTTCCTCCCCATTGGTTCTTCCGTACATTATTATAGCCCGTTCTCCCGCATCACACAACCGGAACGGGCGCCGCCAATTCCTAATTTTTGATTAAGATTTCCCCCAATCCCTTGTGATACCCTTAAACATATGATATGGTGGAGAAAATACCAAGGAGGAATCATATGAAAAACAAAATATACTTTATCTTATTTTTATTTTATTTCCTGGTTCTCGGTTTCATCCTTCACTTAAACGGCGTCTTTTCCGGGGAAATTACCTCCCACGCCAACCTTTTCATTAATTTGGGATGCCTGCTCATCATCGGGATCCTGTTTCTCATTTCCGCCGTCAGCTTCACGAAACTGGCGCGCTGCGTGGATGCCCTTTCCGATGCCACTTATTCCATTTACAAGCGGTACCAGGAAACCGGCAAAAACCTTTGGGGCGAATACCGCGACAAGAAAAACGTATTCGGGCACCCGGAACTGGACGATGCCTTTGTCCGCTACCAGAAACGCATGAGGGGTTATACCACCAAACGCGGACTGTCCGACACCTGTGATTTGGAAGAATACATAAACGAGGATTTGTTAGACCAAATCGGCTCCTCGCACTTTAATTCCAATATTTCGGGAACCATGACCGGGCTTGGCATACTCGGTACCTTTGTAGGGCTTTCGTTAGGACTTGGCGCTTTTTCCGGCAACGACATTTTCACCATTTCCGATAACGTGGGGCCTCTTTTGGACGGCATGAAAGTGGCATTCCATACTTCTGTATACGGTATCTTCTTTTCACTGGTATTTAATTTCGTATACCGGAGCATTATGGCGTACTCTTACCGGGAATTATCGGAATTCCAATCCTGCTACCGCGAATGCGTCATGCCCTCCGTCGGTTCCAATGCCGACGAAAATTCCAAGGCAATGCTGGTTTACCAGGCGAACATGGCAAATTCCATGAAGGCTATCCTGGACCTGTTAAAAGGTACCGCCGCGGACCAAAGCGCCGGTATGGAACGCATCCTGCGGGAATTTGTCCGCCAGCTTTCCGACACCATGGGTTCCGACTTTGAAAAGCTGGGGAAATCCTTAAACGAAGCCTGCGATGCACAGGCCATTTATTCCCGCAACTACCAAAGCATGGAAAATACCACAAGGGAGCTGCTGGAAGCAAGCCGCGGGCTGATGGAAACCTTAGACCATACCATGACGCGCCAGGAACGCTTTTCCAAGGAATTAAAGAACCAGCAGGAAATGCTTTCCCGCGCCTGCGACACCTTAAACGAAGATATCAGCAACCAGTTATATACGTTTAACCAAATGAGGGATTTATATGAAAAAGAATCGTAAAAACAGGGAAGCCTTCCGGGAACACAGCTTTTGGCAGTCCTATTCGGACATGATGGCGGCGCTGCTTCTGATTTTCGTGCTGATGATTGCCATTACGCTTTCCATTTATAAACAGAAAACCTCGGATTTGGAGCAGACGCGCATCGAGTTAAACTCCGCCAAGGAAGATTTGGACAAATACCGGGAGGAAATCGCCCTTTCCAACCAGGAACTGGAGGATTCCTTAAACCAGTTAAAAGAGGCCTATGCTTATTCGGAAATGACCGAGGCGGAACTCGCCAACGCCTATGCGGAAATTGACAGCGCAAGGGCCGAGCTTGCCGCCACGAAAAGCGAGCTGCAGGACATCGTCGGCATCCGTACGGACATCATCGGCGCACTGCAGAGCACCTTCAGCAATTCCACGATGAAAGTGGACCCGCAGACCGGCTCCATCACGTTTTCCTCCGACGTGCTGTTCCGCTATAACAGCGCCAAGCTGACACCGGAAAGCAAGGATACCCTGCAGGAAATCATCCCCCTGTACCTGGACGTGCTGTTACAGGATACCTACCGTCCTTATATCGCGGAAATCATCATCGAAGGGCATACCGATACGGACGGCGGCTACCAAAGCAACATGGAGCTTTCCTACAACCGCGCCAATGCGGTGGCGAACTTCTGCCAGGATTCCAAGAACGGCTTAAGCGAGGAAAAAATCGAGCAGCTCAGACAGCTCATGACCGTCAACGGCCGCTCGTACAGCAACCCCGTTTATGAGGAAAATTCACAGGAAATCGATATGGCGGCTTCCCGGAGGGTGGAAATCAAGTTCCGTCTCAGGGAAGATGAAATGATTGAGAAAATTGCAGGCATTTTGGCACAGTAACGGACCACGTCTCCCGCTCATTCCTGCTTTTGGGTAAGCCGGAACATCCTTTCGGTATTTTCCCTTGCATGTTCCGTTAAGGTATCTTCGGGTACTTTCATGTATTTTGCCAAATCGCGTATGACATACCGGATATTTTGGGGGACGTTTGTCCGTTCAAGACCCGGAACGTTCCTGGGGGTTAAATAAGGGGCATCCGTCTCCACCAAAATCCGGTCCAGCGGGATAATGGATACGGCTTCGCGCAGTTCTTTTGCCCTGCGGTCGTCACAAATCCATCCGGTAATACCGATGGAGAATCCCATCGAAAGATACCGGTCCAGCGTCTTTTTGTTTCCCGTAAAACAGTGTACCACCGATTTGCGGCAGATATCCGGGTGTCTTTTAAATCTCTTAACAAAATCATCCGCTGCGCTGCGTTCATGGAGAAACAACGGCATATCCAGTTTCTCCGCAAGGACGATATGTTTTTCCAGGCACCGGATTTGGTTTTCTTTCGTCGAAAACATCCGGTCATAGTCCAGCCCGCATTCCCCCACGGCAACCATTTTCCCGTTTCCCGTAAGAATCCGCTCCATTTGGTTAAAATCCTCCTGTCCGGCACGGTCCGCATTATGGGGATGTATCCCTGCCGTTCCGAAGGCAGGATGGGTTTTCACAAATTCATGGATTTGCCTGTTCTCTTTCCCGTTGGTCCCGGTCAGGATACAGCAGATGCCTGCCTCCCCCGCCTCCCGGATGATTTTTTCCGGATCCGGGAACTGCCTGCAAAAAAGATTTAATCCAATATCATAATATTTTACTGATTTTACCATTTCTCCCATACCCCCGCTTCCTTTCCTGTCCGCTTTTAAACACGCTCTAATCCGCCTTTCCATATGGAGACGGAATCTCGATCCACTGCCCGGCCAAAATCCGGTCCGGATCCGCAAGCCCATTGACTTTTGCCAGCAGGGGATATTGGCCTTCGCTGCCCAAATAAATCCGGGCAATATCCGAAAGCGTATCCCCCTTTTTTACATGATAGCAATACGGATTCGCGTGAAAGGTTTCCATAAAAACCGCCAATGCATTCAGGCATGCTTCGGGATGGCCGGCCCCCGTTTTGATCTTTGCCTGTATGAGCCAGCTACCCGCATCTCCGTTTATGACAGGCACGGCTATATGGTACTGATATCCTCCGCCTTCCCCTTGAAAAACCAGATAATCATACCATACGCTGCTTTCCCTTGAGCACTCCCATACAATCTGCATCTCCGAAGCAAGCTGCTCCATATACCCGTAAATTGACGCTTCGTCCGTAAAAGTCCCCTCAGGCAGTACGGTAAGCATAGTCTCGCCCAAATCTTCTTCCGGCTGTTCCAAAAGTTCCCACATGAGATTGGGGTATCCCCAAATCCGGTAGTGGGCATCGTCCCATGTATTTTCCTCCCCCTGTACCAAAAATACCCTTGTTACGTCCATGGTGGCAATCGCTTGCCTGCCGCCGTCTGCCAGCTCCGCAAACAACCGATAATCAAGCTCCCACCAACTGGTCCTGTCATCCATACGGTCCGTGCGTTCTGCACGGTACAGTTCCAGCGTCAGCTTCTTATTCTCCAGTCCGAGTTCCGGAAAATCCGACAGGTATTCGGTAAACGCATCCTGCAAAAAACCGTCCGCAATCAACTGCCTTGTTTTTGCCATCCCCTCGTTAAATTCCTTGCAGTCCTCCCCGACGACATTTTTATCGTCCAGTTCCCTGAGCACTTCGCGCTCCCTTTCGCCGATATACTCCACACGGACGCCGGAGTCCATAAACCCGGTCTGTCCTCCGTCAGGTATGATAAAACAGACATCATGGTCATGGCAAATCACATGGGTGACCGTGCGTTTCCCATAAGAAACCGTCCCGTCCTCCTGCCTGACAGGCTGCCATTCTTCCTCCGGATCCAAAATATTGATGATTTCCGAAGACGGCAGCGGCACCAACTCCCGCGGAACGGTTTCGTCAACGGCAGGCAGCGTATCGATTACCGTAATTTCAGGAAACGCTTCTTCCGTCTCCTGCCGGGCGCCGCCGTCAAACGGCTGGACGCCGTATACTTTTCGGGTACATCCGCATAACAGGAACATTACGGCTGCAATGCATAATTTCCATCGTTTTTGAAGCATGATTTGTTTTCCTTTTCCTTCGTTATCCTTTTTATTCCCATTACCCTGCCAGCACCGCCAAATTCCCCATATGTAAGTGCCATTTTCTATACTTATTTCTATTCTTATATTGTAATGTACGTTTTTTTATACATCAATACTTTATTTAGATTTTTACATAATTTATATTTCTACATATGCGACAGTCACCAAACAATAACGCAAACAAATGTTAATTCTTTCAAAAATAATGATAACAAAACAAAAGAAACAAAAAATTAAGAGCGGAATTATCCGCTCTTAATTTTTTGCTGTTTCAACATTTTTAATACTGCCGGCGATGGGACTTGAACCCATACGTGGTTGCCCACAACAGATTTTGAGTCTGCCTCGTCTGCCATTCCGACACGCCGGCACATTTTTCAATTTATTTCCTAATTCATATTCAACAGCCGAATATTATAATACCATATCCGGCTGTTTTTGACAAGCCCTTTTTTAAAATTCCTTTTCTAAATTTCCATAAATATCCATCCCGTCAAATGTGGCAAAATAATCCCTCGGTGTTTCCGCCCGCCTGATGAGCTGCACGCTTCCATCCTCTTTTAACAGCAGCTCCGCCGATTTCAGTTTTCCGTTATAATTGTATCCCATGGCAAACCCGTGGGCGCCGGTATCATGGATGACAAGATAATCACCGGGTTCCATCTCCGGCAGCATACGGTCCACTGCAAATTTATCGTTGTTCTCACAAAGGGAACCGGTCACGTCGTATTTATGGTCACAGGGCGCATCCTCCTTCCCCAGTACCGTGATATGGTGGTATGCCCCGTACATGGCAGGGCGCATCAGGTTCACCGCACAGGCATCCACACCGATATATTCCTTATGGGTATGCTTTTCATGAATCACCTGTGTTACCAGTTCTCCGTAAGGTCCCATCATGAAACGCCCCATTTCCGTGTAAATCGCCACATCTCCCATTCCGGCGGGAACGAGGACTTCCTCATACACTTTGCGTACCCCTTCCCCGATGGCGCGGATATCGTTCCCCCTCTGTCCCGGCTGGTAGGGGATTCCCACGCCGCCAGACAGGTTAATAAACCGGATATCCGCACCGGTTTCCTTCCGCAGTTGCACCGCCACTTCAAACAACTGCTTTGCCAGCATCGGATAATACTCATTGGTCACGGTATTGCTGGCAAGAAAGGCATGGATACCGAAATGTTTCACCCCTTTTTCCTTTAACAAACGGAATCCCTCAAACATCTGCTCCGTCGTGAAACCGTATTTCGCATCTCCCGGATTGTCCATAATCCCGTTACTCATTTGGATAACCCCTCCCGGATTATAACGGCAGCTCATCATCTCCGGCAGTTTTCCTAAAATCCCTTCCAGGAAATCAATATGGGTAATATCATCCAGGTTAATGATTGCCCCCAGCTTTGCCGCATACACATAATCCTCCGCCGGCGTATCATTGGACGAAAACATGATGTCATCCCCCTGCAGCCCCACTGCCTTGCTCAGCATCAGTTCTGTCAGGGAAGAACAGTCGCAGCCGAATCCGTATTCCTTTAAAATCTGAATCAGATAAGGATTAGGCGTTGCCTTTACCGCAAAATACTCCTTAAATCCCGGATTCCATGCAAAGGCCTCCTTCACTGCCTGCGCATTCTCCCGGATTCCCTTCTCGTCATAAATATGGAAAGGCGTGGGATACGTTTTCACGATTTCCTCCACCATCCCTTTTGTCACAAATGCCTGTTTTGTTTTCCATGCTTCCTTTCCAAATGTATTACTGTCGCTCATCGTCCTTTTCTCCTTTTGTCAGCTCTATCAGCTTTATTTCATTTCTCAATGCTTCCTTAAACACATTCACAAAATTCTTCTGCCCGGAATAAAGGCAGGTATCCGACTTAGCTCCCCCAATATCCCCGGTCAGTACATAAACGGAATCGATAATCAGCCGGATCTGCATCTCCTTGCGCTCGGTCAGGTATTGCAGCACCCCTTCCATTCCCGCATCCCGGTCGGTAATCAGCACCAGCTTACGATTACGCATAACCGCATCTTCCAATTCCTTCCTGATTCCCCTAAGAAAACTTTCCGGCGCGGACAGGTAAATTCTCTGTTCCGCCCCTTCCAGCATGGCTACAATCTTATTCCGTATATTCACGGCACCTTCAATGGTAATATAGCCGTCCGAACGGACCGCCATGGCGGGCATATTCTCCGCAAGGTATTCCCGCTCTTTCATCAGGGCTTTTATTTTATTCCCGCAAAATTCATCCACGGCAACCGCCACATATTTACTGGAATTTCCCTCTATCCGGTAAGCCGCCCCAATATCCACCAACGAGGAAAGCCCCCCGTACACGTTGGAACGCGAGATTCCCGTCTGCTTTGCCACCTCATAACCGGTCAGCTCCCCGTTTTTATACAAACAGACATAAATGGACGCCTCCTGTCTCGTCATCCCAAACCCCATCAGTTTTTCCAATATCTCCTTCTCCGGCGCTTCCTTCTCCAATCCCAACACCTCTCCCGCCATTTTTCACCCTCTTTCCATTAGTATTCCTTTACGGAACTACTATATTTCTTATTTCCCGTCCTGTCAACCCCTTTTCCAGATTTTCCCCCTAATAACATTTCAAGCCGAACTGTTTCCCTCAAACTACCTTTCCTGACACTCCCCCTACACAATCCCTTACCGTTGGTCATACAAAGCATATGCAGGAGTTCTTTTCGGGAAACAGGCGCCGGGATTGCCTGGCCCGGATTTTCCGTGCTTCGTTTTCGGCGGAGTTTTTCTTAACAGAAAACTTTTCATTTTTTTGCGGCAACCGGAAACACAACCAAGCCATCCCACATAGTATAAACCATAAATAAAAAAAATTTTGGAGGCAATACAATGAGTGACTTAACAGCAACAAACTGTGGATGCGGCACCAGCAGCCGTAGTGGTGGATGCGGATGCAATTCCATTATATGGATTATTATCCTGCTTGCTTTCTGCAACAACGGAAGCGACGGATGCGGATGTGGCGGCAGCTTCTTTGGCGGCGGTTCATCTTCCGGGTGCGGATGCGAAAGCATCATTTGGATCTTACTCCTTCTGTGCTGCTGCGGCGGTAACGGCTTCTGCTAATATCTGATTTCCATTTCTTTGAAAATAGGCTCCCACGAGCCTATTTTCTCTTAAAGAAGCCAGGAAGGGACACCGTAACACACATATTTCATTTTCCGTCTACATAGGATTTAAAAACAAAGGGGCAAAGGGAGATTTATGGAAAAAAACGGACACGACAAAATAACTGCATTCGACACTTTATTTACCACCAACCACATCCAAATGCTGAAAATCCTTATGCCCTACTTTGAACCGCACATGCGCAGGCAATTAGCCGTTTATATCAAGTATTTGGAGCTCCGTTACGCCCTGTCTTATTTTGATTCCGCTTCCCATGAACTGTACGGGTGTGCGGGGGGATACGGCAATACCCATGACGGAGATCCTTTCGGCAGGGAAGAATTCAATATCGGCAAAATCTGTTCCGAAATTCTCCCTTACTGCACCAACGAGGAAAAGCAAAAGGTGGAGCAGATTTCCGGCCTGTTCCGTTCCATGGAAATGTATAAGGAAATGAGCCAGACCTTTGAAATGATGAAAGAATTCATGCCGGACTTTTCACCGGATTTCCTGTCAAACCTTATGCCGGATTTCCCATCCGGCAAAACCGGTGAATCCCCTGACGCCCGGCCGGAAGATTCCGGCTGCAGTAACGGAAATACGGAGCATGAAAACGCAAAAGGAAGCGGAAACGGGGGGCAGGGCAACAGCATGATGGATATGCTGATGAATATGCTTTCCCCGGAGCAGAAAGCCATGTTTGAAATGTTTGGAGGTAATCACGCACATGAACCAGAATGAATGGATGAACGACCCTTTGGTCGCAGGCATTGACAAAGCCAAGCTGCAGTTTCTCCAGATGCTTGTCTTTGAAAGCCAAAATCTCACTAAGGAGCAGATGCTCCCCTTCCTCATGTCGGTGGCACAGAAAGGAAAGGCAAACCACATTTCCTTTGACGACAGGGAAACGGAAGCCATCATCACGGCCATACGCAAATACGCTTCCCCGGAGGAAGCGGAGAAAATCAACAAACTGATGTCGATGAAAAGAAGATGATAAGAAGATGAAAAAATGAATCGGGTAGGGGAAAAGCCTTTCCCCTACCCGGTACGGATGCGTGTTATGGTTTCACCACAATATTTACCAGTCTGCCCGGCACATAAATCTCTTTTACGACGGTACCTGACATTTTGTCCTTTACCGCTTCTTTCCCGGCTGCAATGGCGTCTTCCCTGCTGATGTCGCTTGCCACGTTCAGGGTTGCGCGCACTTTCCCGTTGACCTGGACGGCAATTTCCACCGTGGCTTCCACGGTCTTGGCTTCGTCAAATTCCGGCCAGGCAGTTTGGTATACCCTTCCTTCAAAACCCACCAGTCCCCAAAGTTCCTCGGTAATATGGGGCGCTACCGGATTGAGCAGGATAAGCAGGGTACAAAACTCGCCCCTTGTAACCGTGTTTTTCCGGTAAAATTCATTAATCAATGCCATCATGGAGGCAATCGCAGTATTGTATTTCAGGTTTTCAAAATCCGCGCTCACTTTTTTGATGGTCTGGTGCATCTTCGTTTCCAAATCCGCACTGTAACCGTCGCCGTCCACCAGCATATCCTGTAATTTCCATACCCTTTCGAGGAAACGGCGGCAGCCTTTCACGCCATCCTCCGACCACGCCGCGCTCAGCTCAAAAGCGCCGATGAACATCTCATAGGTACGCAGCGTATCCGCACCGTAATCCCTTACGATATCGTCCGGATTTACCACATTTCCCCTGGACTTGCTCATCTTCTCCCCGTTGGAGCCGAGAATCATGCCGTGGGACGTCCTCTTTTGGTAAGGTTCCGGACAGGGAACCACGTTTTTGTCATACAGGAACTTATGCCAAAACCGGGAGTACAGAAGGTGCAGAGTGGTATGTTCCATACCGCCGTTGTACCAGTCCACCGGCATCCAGTATTCCAGCGCTTCCTTACTTGCCAGGGCTTCCTTATTCTTCGGGTCGGTATAGCGCAGGAAATACCAGGAGGAACCCGCCCACTGCGGCATGGTATCCGTTTCCCGTTTCGCCGGTCCTCCGCAGCACGGACAGGTTACGTTCACCCATTCCGTCATGGCGGCTAACGGCGACTCACCGTTGTCCGTGGGCATGTAACTTTCCACTTCCGGCAGCTCAAGCGGAAGCTCGCTTTCTTTTAACGGCACAAATCCGCATTTTTCACACTCTATGACCGGAATCGGTTCCCCCCAGTAACGCTGCCTGGAAAAAACCCAGTCCCTTAATTTAAAGTTCGTCTTCCTCGTACCGATTCCCTTTTCTTCCAAAAATTCCGTAATCTTCTGCTTCGCTTCGGCAACATGCAGTCCGTCCAGGAAACCGGAATTAACCAAAATCCCTTCCGCTACATCGGTGTAAACCGCTTCTTCCACACCTACGGGACTTCCCGCCACAACCTCTATGATGGGAAGGTGGAATTTCTTTGCAAATTCCCAGTCCCTTTCATCATGGGCAGGCACCGCCATAATGGCGCCGGTACCATAGGACATCAATACATAATCGGAAATCCAAATGGGAATTTCCTTCCCGTTCACCGGATTCACCGCCGTCAGCCCGTCAATCGCAACGCCCGTCTTATCCTTCGCTAATTCGGTACGCTCGAAATCGGATTTCCTTGCCGCCATTTCACGGTATGCCGCGATTTCCCCCCAGTTGCCGATTTCCGTCTGATACTTGTCAATCATCGGGTGTTCCGGCGACAGCACCATGTATGTTACGCCAAAAAGGGTATCCGGTCTTGTGGTATAGATTTTCAGCGTTTCTTCCTTATCTTTCACCCGGAAATCCACTTCCGCACCCTCGGATTTCCCAATCCAGTTCTTTTGGGATACCTTGACCCTTTCCACGTAGTCCACCGTGTCCAGCCCCTGAATCAATTGGTCCGCATATTCGGTAATCTTAAGCATCCACTGGCTCTTTACTTTACGGACCACCTCGGAACCGCAGCGTTCGCAGACGCCGTTTACCACTTCCTCATTGGCAAGCCCCACCTTACAGGACGTACACCAGTTAATGGGCATCTCGCTCTTATACGCCAGCCCTGCATTGAATAATTTTAAGAAAATCCACTGGGTCCACTTGTAGTATTCCGGATCCGTGGTATTGATTTCCCTCTCCCAGTCAAACGAATATCCAAGGGCATGGAGCTGCCCTTTAAAACGTTCCACATTATTCTTCGTCACGATTTTCGGATGGATATGGTTTTGGATTGCATAATTCTCCGTGGGAAGCCCGAATGCATCCCAACCCATGGGGTACAGCACGTTATACCCCTGCATCCTCCTTTTTCTCGCCACGATATCCAGCGCAGTATACGGCCGCGGATGCCCCACATGCAGCCCCTGCCCCGAAGGATAGGGAAATTCCACCAATGCATAATACTTCGGCTTTGTATAATCATCCGAAGTCGCAAACGCCCTCTCCTTATCCCAAATTTCCTGCCATTTCTGTTCCACTTCCCTGTGGTTATACGGTTCTGCCATCTTCTTTTGCTCCTTTTATCCTCATTCATACCTGAAATCACCAGTAATTCTATCCTTTTTCCGCCTTCCTGTCAAGTTTTCCAAAAATACCGGCACGGAACATTGTCCTGCAAAACCTGTGGCTGTCACTCCAACGCCCTGACCTGATGCAGCCCGTACCCTTCCGCATACTTCACCTTTACCATATCCCCAACCCGGTACCTTATGATACCGATCAGGTTTTGGTCGGACATATCCAAATCAAATATATCTCCGTTATTTTCCAGGCAGATATAATAATGGGTCGTCCCTTCCAGCACAATCGGCGCTATGGATACAATTCTGCCGGACGCCTCTTTATACATTTCCGCGTTTTCGGACACAATACCGTTGGTATTGAGCAACTGCGTATAATTGCCCTCGCACTCCTGCACGGTATCCCCGATGGCTACCCACTGGTACTTCTGCACATTGACCATGGCATATTTCTTTACCAGCCCTGCGGCATCTTTTAGCGCCATAAAATAAGTGGGCTCATCCGCAATGTTTAAAAGCAGCGGGAACGTGGCGCGGTACCCAAGGTTCTGCACCTGCCCTTCCGCAGACGACATGGCGGAATCCTCAATGGCGCCCTCCACCTTATAATACCTTGTCTCCATGGTCCTTTGGTTCATCAGCACGAATCCCACGTTGGACTGGTCGCCGCTTAAGCTGGTCACGCCCGTATACACCCATACGTCATCCTCTAAGGCAATATAGTTATAGCCGTTGGTGGACTGTAAACAATCTTTCTGCCCCAAAACGGAGTTAAAATACCCGTTTTTCAAAATACCGGAATAATCATACAGACGGAGCAAAAGTTCCGCCGAATACACCTTATCAATCCACTGCGGAACATCTTCCACCGCATAATCAATACATTCTCCGGTAACGGCATTGCAGAGCACTACCCTGCCCACCGTCTGTCCGCCGAACAGCCCGATATTGAACTTTTTCACCGGGCATACCCAATAGGGCGTGCCTTCCTCGTCGATTTCAAAGAAAATCTGGTCGTCGAAAATATATGTGGGAAAATGGAAACGCAGGTGGCGGTAAATATTCCGGTTAAAATACTCCGATTTGGAATAACGGAATCCTTCCTCCAGCTTTACGCACTCCGTATCCTGTGTCGCCATATTGATAAGGATATAGGCGGGAAGCCCCTCTTTTTGGTTGGTCAGCCACTTAATGGGGCTGGCATACATCAGGGGCGCCACGCGCACCGGCACGCCCTGATAATTAATCTGCGTATAATCGTTTGCCACCTCAAACTGGGACACCATGTCCACAAGGCTGCCCAGCTTACGGTTGCCCAAAAGCGCCGCCGAATCCTTATCCAGCAATGGAATGGTGCGGTAATCCACTTCCTTGATGTCCTCCGTAAACTCCCTTTCCTCAATCGTAAGCAGTGCCTGGTATTTCTTCGCATTGATAATCGGCGACGAAAGCAGGCTGCCCACCGCATATACCGCAACCACAAGCAGCAGCAAAATCCCAAGCGCCCTTATCACCTTATTGTCCTTTAACCCGTAGGTATTGAATTTAATGCCGAATTTCTCCGAAATCTCCGACTCCACGTACTCCCGACTTGCCGTCCTGATTCCGTACACCACGATTACCACCAAAAGAATGGTAATGATAAAAAACCAAAAACCTGACGAATGAATGTTTATGGCAGGCAGATAAATATAATAATAAACGCCCGCCGCCACCGTCGCCAGTAAAACCACAATCAGATTCCGAACCCATTTTTTCATAGTTATGCCGCTTCCTTCCTAAATCCACGGTTCCATACCGTACATGGTTCCATGGTTCTCATATATCCATATATTTTCCATATGCCGCCGATATATGTTAAGCATTATAACTTTTTCCCGGTAAAATTACAAGGGCGGAATATGCCATTGGAACAGACTTTTTAACCTGACCTGCCATACATTCTTTCCTGGTACGCGGGTTCTGCTTTAACGGTATCTTTTTTCGCATAAAAGAAAAGTACCTACCATAAAGTAAGTACATTTCATAAATAATCCACTCGACAATTCTTACGTATTTTCTATTTTTCTCCATTTCCGCACTTAAAAAAAGAGATTAATTTTTTCAGATATTCCAAAGAAAACATCAAAACGCACAACAATAATAAAATGGTAATGGTAACCAATGTAAAAACTATGTGCTTTTGATCCAGCACTCCTTTAAAAATGGAAATAACATCCGTTGCCTGATTAACCAGTAAACCGACAAAAAACGCAATAAAAAAGTGTCTTCGACACCTCAACCCCCTGACCCCCATTCATGGGGGAATT
>ERZ779637.878-NODE-878-length-15743-cov-5.875765_pt1 | contig 15743 bp, 7 predicted proteins | sample MGYA00514196_ERZ779637 | MGnify/ENA primary metagenome ERZ779637 (study PRJEB29562, sample SAMEA4376700) | mouse gut metagenome | isolation source: Cecum | study: EMG produced TPA metagenomics assembly of the A DSS colitis mouse model was used to assess the...
AAATCCCAATCAGATGCTGGAAGCTTTGTGGTTGTGACTGCCTTCTTAACTGGTTTTGATATCTGATCGCGGAACAATGCTGTAACGCTTACATTATATTTGCTCTGTGCTGTCAATACATTTCCACTTAACCTAGCACCTGCCATGGATGTTTTCTTAGAAGACTCCCACCAATAATCATTATCTGCATAGAAGCTTGCGATCAAGGAATTTCTAGCATCTGTCACATCAATTCTATAGCCTTCTGCGTAGATATTTGCTGCAAATTGCACTGTAAATCTATTGTCAGCTACATCTATAACACTTAGATTCTTTACTGGATCTAATGCTTTTACCTTAATTTTAACCTGTGCTGATAATTTATCGAGATAACGGTCTTTTAGTTCAAGGGATACTGGTGACTTCACTTCCTTAGTTGCCATCAAATATTTGCCATTGTTTGTAAGCTCAAATCCTTCTTGTGCCAATGTCGCTTTCAGTTCATCATCGACAACAATACCACGATTATAGTTCATGTTAGTAGTAAGAACGGTCTTACCTGCCTTATAGGTTACAAGGTCTGTAAGCGCAATTCTTTGCCCTACTTGCATTGTTACACTCTTACCTGCAATCGAATCTGGTGTTGCTATAACATCGATATATAAATAATCAACAACTCCACTTAACGAATCTCTCACTTCGACTTTAAGTTTTTCCGGCTGCTTAAAGGTAATCTTACCCTTCTTGTCAATCTTTGCACTGGCTGCATATGCATAATTCCATCCATAGGTGTAATCTCCTGATTCCACATCATAGTACTCTTCATATCTTCCACTACGAACAGTATAGGTGAGTTTTGGATCAGTGTATGATGTTTTCAGTTCTTTTTCTAATGGAAGTGGATACCGCTTTATATCGTTCTTATCTGCTGCTGCATCCAAATCATCAAAAGAACCCTCAACAGAGATTACTGCACTGCTTTCTGTTGCTAAGTCAAACAGATAACGTTTCTCTGTCAGATCATCTACGACAACTTTATCTTTATCTATAATCTCAGTATACAGACTTCTAACATAAGGAAGTGTTGTCTTCGCTTCTTTTGCCACACCGCTTGCAGAAAATTCAACATTATGTTTTACATTGCCATCATTAAATGTAGCAATCTTGCTGACATTTCTAATATAAACTGTGTAATTCTCTGTTGAATCTAATCCTGTAATAGTGTAAGAAACTACATCTGTCTTCTTGCCTTTCTTATCCCAAAGTCTTCTACTATCTTCTGATGACTGTGTCATAAAGACTGGTGCTACAGCAAAGCCTGCTGCCTTCCACTGCTGATTTGTCATACCTTTAATTTTGCCTTCTATATCAGAAACGGATGCACTACCTTTTACAACATAAATCTCCCTACGATAACCATAATCGTAGTTATGATCCTCTACATACTTATATTGTACTTCAATCTTGTTTCCATGAGGAATCAATTTGTTAAGTTTCGGCGCTGCCACTTGAGAAACTGTAATCTTAACTGTTGCAGCCTTTGCAGACTCAATCTTTTTCGGTTTACCGTTTTCATCTCGCATTACTGGATATACTGCAACAGTTGCAGAACCACCTGCCTTCAATGCCATTGCAACACCAGTATCTTTGTTGACTGCTAAGTATTCATTCCCGCTTGTGACCTCATACTGAAGCCAGATAATATCGCGATTCTGTGCTTTTGTAAGCTTAACATCAAGCGCCTGTGTCTCACCTACAACCATCTTTGTCTTTGGTGAATTAAATGCAATTGATTTCGGCGCTACTGCCTGTGACAGATCTGCCTCTAAATCTGCTTGCGAGAACAACAAATTAAATGTCTCTTGATGCCCCTCACTCCAACGGATTGTAAAGGAAACATCCTTTTTATCAGATGCGTTAAAACGCGCTTCAATCTGACCATAGTTGTTATATAGAATCTCGCCCCCAGCCTCTTTAATTGCGTTCCTATAGGCTGCTTTATTCAGAATATCAGAATTATATTCTGATGGTGCATTGATACGAATAACTACATAATTTCCATTGTTATCATAAGAGTATGGAATTCCTTCTCTAAAACTAATCTTATGTGTGTACTTATCACTGCTGTATCCATCATAAAGTTTTAATGATTACCGATTATCATCAAATGCTGATCCTGTCGACTTTCCATGTAATGTTGTAAATGTTGTCTCTGAACCAAGTACAATTCTATAGTCAAATGCATAGGCTTTGTCGTAAACTATCTCACCATTAATATCCAGTTCACCAGTGTATAGTTCACCATTATCTTTTATCCGTAAGGTGTATGTTGTACCACCCTTGAGTACATCAGAGCACTCCTTGCCATCACTGTCATATACTCCAAGTGTCGGAAGTTTACTAAATGCGGGGAACCCTGTTCCATTCCATGTAAATGCTTCTTTATCTGCCTCAAGATAACCTTCAATGTTAAAATTATCACCAGATATAATATTAGATACATATTCAGCCTCAACGGAATCGCCTAATTCTTTCAAGTTAACCTTTAAGTCAAGTGGCTCAATTGCAAATGAAGCAAGCGGAATTGGTCCAAATGCCTTATATTTTTCATCGCCTTTATACTCCGCTAAAACATAATATGTTCCTGCATGAATAGGACCTTTTTCAGGATCAAATGGAGCATAACCCTCATACTCGTATGACCATGTAATATTTATGTCAGAATTCGCTTCTTTTATAGCTTGAACTGCTTTTGATAGATCCGAAATAATTTCGCCTGAGTAATTATAAATTCCCAGATTGCCATCGCCGTTTATAGTTTTTAACGGAAAGACCTCAGTACCCATTACATTGACTGTAATATCCGCTTCGTCTGTTACTTCATAGACAGACTTTGATTCAAGTGTTTTCTTATCATTCTCTACTTTAACAGTATGGATATCTTCGTCAGTATAGTTACTGCTATCAAAGTCAACTCCCGTTACTGCAACTTTATACTTCCCATCTTTTACAAAGGTTTCTGTATCGTCATATATTGCCTGATATTCCTTTGTACCATCTGGATTTGTAACCTCTTTCTTAACAGTCCAATATGCGTCAGCATAAGTAGGTGCAGTCTTTTCTTCTGCTTCCTTCCATGTACCATCCGCTTGATAAAGCATTATCTTGCCGGTATTTTGACACTCCTCTAAAAACGCTTTAACTGTTGTGTCTGTTAATGCCTTATAGCCGCCTTCTGGAGCATTTGGTACAACCTTTGCACGCTGTCTTTCAATAACAAAATAGATTACAGCATCCTCTGCATGTTTTTCAGCCGTCTCATCATTATAAGAAATTGTCAGCTTGTATACTCCTGCATCTTTACCACCAACTTGAGAGTTATAATTATAATAATAGAAATCTTCAAGTCTTTCATCGCCTGTCTCAAGCTCTGCTACATCAGGTTTACTATAACTGCTCTCCCATGTATATCCTAAAGAACCCTTGCCATCCACTTTCGCTTTCTTATAATCACCGCGACTCTGGAACAACGGCTTTTCATCATATACCTTATAGAGTACCTTCTGGTCAACATCATTGATTTTAATACCTGTAACTTCTTTATAACCAGCACCTGTGTAGCTCTTAATAATATCCTCTGTATTGATTACAACAGCAGTCGAATTATTGATTTTGATTTCTACCGCCTTATCGTTATAATCATTTTTTACAGAATAATTTTTATTTTCTGTTGCTACAGTCTTATAATTTTCATAACTTCCATTCGCAGTATAAACAGCTACACGACCACTAAATCTTACCTTGAATATTTCCTTGTAACCGTCTGTAATGTCCTGCGATGTAAGTATTGATGTTAACTTAGTTATACCTTCGTCTGTACTAATTACATTTCCGTCCTTATCCTGTATAATCCGAATAATTTCAAATACTGGCTCATATGGCTGTGTATATGATTCCCAATTTGCATTTGTAAAGAACCGGTCTTTATCAATTGTAAGCGGTTTAGAAGTATCATTTGTATCATATACATCATAACCTACATTCTTAAGCACTTCCTGTGCTGTAACACCCTGATAAAATCCTGTTTCATTCCCTGCGATTGTTGGCTGGATTGATATTTCAACCTTCTTAATCTCTACTAATACATCTAATGATGCCTTATCATAAAGCCCATTGTCACCATCATAGACAATACGATATACATAAGTACCTGCCTCAACAGGGTTACCATCAAGCTTGTCATTAACAGAATAATAATATCTGTTTATGGTGTTCCCGTCAGCATCTGTAGTTGGATGAACATTGTAATTCGAAGTTTTATACCACTCTGTCTTTGTAGATGCATCCACTAATTCAGTAAAAACAGGCTTTCCATCTTGAGATACACTCGTTCCTTCAACTTTTATCTTGGAATTGTCAGAAGCAAAGACTGCCTGCTCGCTTCCTGTATAAGGACCAAAGGTAATTTTCTTTATTGCATTGCCTTCTTGATCAATACCTTCGTCTACTTTATCCTTCCAAGTGTCGCCAGTCAATTCAATCTCTATTTTGGTTTCTTTTAAATCACCAACGACTACTTTTGCAGAATTGCATTTTGGTTCTTCGTAATTTTTACCATATGTAGTTTTTGCAGTAGCAGAAAATGCAACTGTCGCCTCTAAGATATAATCCTTATTCTTTACAAGCGGATCTTCTGCTTCCTCACCAGTATATGCATCCTTTACTTTTAGGTTCGAGAAGACAATATCACCATCTTCTGGCTTGTCTGCATTATAATAAAACCCTCTGCCATCAGAACCTTCAACAGATGCATCGACAATCTTTACATCCGTCTTTTTGCTTCCTGCTTTTACTGTTCCAACAGTCATTTCAGCCTTTACAGTTGCCTTCTTAATAACAAAATCAACTGTAGCGGTACTACCATTATATTGGGTTGTATCGGGAATCTTTAACTCAAGTTGATATTCTCCTGCATCTTGGGGAACTGTACCTTCTGCCATATTCGTATAGCCACTAGCACCTTTTTGCTTCCACTGAAGCTGAATACTATCCCATGCATCCTCAAAGTATATATCACCTTCTAGGCTACCATAGCTAAGATAAAGTCTACTCCAAATATTCTCATTTAAGGTATCCCCTTCTGTAAAAGGAGTGCTGTTATAATCATAAATGGCAGTTGTATCTTCGCTCTTAAGCTTGTCAACCCCTAAATGAAATGTCAATTTATCATCTGCGGAGTCCATCTCCAGCTCGGTCGTCTGTTCCTGTGTTTCCTTCTCCACTGTTGATTCTACTGGCACAGTCTCAGTGTATTCTACAGATTCTGTCTCTGTTGGCTCCGTGGTTGCTATCTCTGTTGATTCTGGTGTTGTTGTCTCTGTTGGTTCCTTAGATGTATCTTCTGTTAGTTCTTCGGAAGCATCTTCTGTTGACTCCTTAGAAACATCTTCTGTCGATTCTTCAGAAAAAACTTCCGATGAGTCCTCACTATCGTTTGACACACTGTCCTCTCCGGTTTCCTCTGTATCATCTGCCTCCGACGAAACGGCTTCTTCGGCTTCTTCAGTCGCTTCGTCCGTTTGCGTTTCTGTCTCGGCTACTGTCTCGATCTCAGTTTCCATCTCCGCTGCCAATGCTGTTGATGGCAATGATGTCACTGTCATAGCGGCAGCTAATGCTAGCGCTAAAATTCGTTTCGCCTTGAACAGCTTTTTGAATTCGTCCAGTTTCATTCCTTGTTTTCCTCCTTGTTTTCTTGGTTTACTGATTCAGCCCAGCTTGTTCCATCACAGAATCACTGCTGTAACAGATAATTGTTCCCTCATCATTAAGCAGATTACACTTATTATAATTCTGCATATAATATTCTATAATCTTCTGTACATCTTCCTCTACAGAAACATTATAGCATATATCAAGGTACTCCTCATCCTTTGCGGCCTTAATTCTTTCCGTCTCTATCCCTATCTCCTCAAAGCGGTCAAACTTCTCGGTTGTAAAGCCTGCTTCTTCCAAAATTCCTAGCAGACTTTCCGATTCAGGATAAGTTTCTTCCTGCGATGCTGGTGCTGAATAGTTTTCTTCAAGATATGAGTTGATCTCCTCTGCCTTCTTCGCATCACCGCACCCTGTTAGGGCTGCTATCAATATAAGGCAGACAATGCTAACTATCCTTTTGAATATTTTCATAACCCTCCTTTTTTATTTTGTTCGGTGGCTATCGCTCACCCCTGTTAATTGTTACAACCAGCGCCCCTGGTGATTAAAGCGCTGGTTTTACAAGATAATTATACTAAATATTTCACTTTTTTGTAACCCTTTTTTACCATAATTTTCTTTACAAATAGTACAAATATTGTCGCAATTACAAGGTAATTTTTGTCTTATTTGCCTATATATTTCTAATGTTTCCACATATTGCACATATATCACCACACTTTTTATTCAGCTTTTCTGAAAGATCTTATTTTCTATAGATCAATTTAACAATTAATAAACGGACAAAAGAAAAATTTTCCCCTGCCCGTTTATTATATCTACTCGATTTTCAATCATTCAATCCGATAATAGACGTACCGTGTTCCGCTGTAATTGCCAACGCCTGTGATGGTGAGACATGCAAGCCCACGCTTCTCTGCATTAATATACGAACAAGTGTAATCTCTGCCCGCACGCAGTACTGTGCCATTATCCTTATCTCGAATTTCCTTAATTTCGAGTCGTACTGGTGTTCCGTTATTATAACTTAACTGCTTTGCTCCTGTTGTAATCGCAAAAGACGCCGCAGATTTAGGGGTAATGGTAAACGTTAGGCGTATGCTACCATGCAGATAATCATTTCCTGTGAGCGTTACAACCGCCTTCCCTGCGTTGATATTTCTGCTGTAATCCACTGTGTAGGGAAGTGCATACCATTCCTCTGTGTCTTTGATTGGAGCAAACTGTCTTAATTCTGCGTCCGTGAGCGTGATCGCCTCTCCAGTATATTGTTTCTCGATTGTCTGTGCTGCTTCAAAATCAACTGCCTGCTGCATGGTTGCCTTTGTAATGTTGAATTTCACGGTCGCGCTTCCTTTGTAGATGCCGTCTGATTTTGCCTTGTAAGTCACAACTGCCTTTCCAGGTTTATTGTTATTTTTGATTGTAATCTCATACTGATCTGTTGCAATTTCCTGTCCTTCCAAGTCCAAAATTCGATATTCATCCACTGTAATAGGCTTTTTGAGATATGGTTGGTCTGGAATGGTGGGAAGTGTAAGCTTTTTGAGTTCCCGTTTTACAACACTGTATCGTTTGGTTTTGGTTCCTGTATAGTTACCATTTGGTTTTGCTGTCACTGTGAGCATAGCTCTTGACGACACTTGCGTATTATTTTCTGCAATAATGTTGCAGTCATCTGCGGATACGAATAATTTTCCAGCTTTTATGGTAATCTTTTCTGGCAGCACTGCCTGTTTGGTATAATATGCACTAGAAACGGTAACAGAGGACAATGTTGCAGGTTTTATTTTAAAATAGCGAATGGTTGCATCTTCATCTATCTCATAGTTGTCAGATACTTGTATCTTCACAAAAGCTTTTGCTGCCACGCTGCCATCACTTTCATAGGACACATTTATGTTATTTCCATATTCATAGGTATAATCTCTGCCCGCTCCTGCCTTTAATACCTTTTTGCCATCAAGCACTTTGACTGTCGGTCGCAGTTCTTTTTGTGCATATGTTTGATCTTTGATTGGCTGTATTGCAGTGCGATCTAACTTTTTCTTTTGAATTGTAAAATTCAGACTGCGCGAACCCGCATAGCTTCCTTTTCCAGTGATTATCGCTTTCGCTTCTCCTGCATTAACATTGTTGGCATAAACAATTGTGTAGTTAGACGTAGTAATTGTCTTGCCATCTATGTCCGTAATTGTAGGTTTTGGTTTTTGCGCCTTACCATTGTAAGTCAATGTACTGTTTTCTTCTGAAAACTGAATCTGCAAACTGTTAATATCTCTTTTGCTTACAATATTTTTCTTGAGGGCACTTGGTTTGTTTTTTACCTGATAATTTCCCAAAAGTGTGATTTCTGCATCATACTTTTCTCCTAACAGAATCGCATTAAGTGTAATCTCAGTTGTTGTGCCTGCCTGATATAAAACCGCTTTATATTGTGTCTGGTCTAGCTCCGTTTTTCCAGCAAGCACACGTATTCTGCTGTTTGGTCCATCATAGGCAAGCTGTACGCTAATGCTACTCGCTGCAATCTGCTTTGGCACAATCGAAAAAGGTTGTATCAATTGTCCTGCATAATTTCCAATGCCGCTTACAATCACTTTGGGCGCATTTGTGTCTTCTATCCCTGCTGCCGTTACATTATTTTCATATATTACAGTGTAATCCTTATTTTTCTTTAACGTCTTTTTATTCCATTTTACTGAGACTGCTGGTGTCAACGCTTTGTCTGCAAAGGTCGCTTTTGCAACGGTCACTGCAAAATCAGACGTAATATTTTTGGGTACTATTTGAAAAGTCTTTGTCACTTTTCCCTGACAGTTTCCTTTTCCTGTCACAGTGATTGTGGCAGTTCCAACATTTGTATTCTGTTTGTATGTTACAGAATAACTTTTTGTTGGAACCTCTGCCCCATATGCTGTTACCTTGACCGTAGGTTTTATTGCACTTCCTGTAAAAGTGCAGGCAAGTGTCCCGTCAGGCAAAACACTGCTGTCCTCCGCTGTACTAGCAATGCTTACCATATCCTCTGACAAAACAGTTTTGACAATGGTAACAGTTACCCGAATTTGTCCAGTATAATTATTGATTCCTGTAATATCCACTGTATAGTTTCTTGCATTGCAAGGCTGTTTGTTATAAACAATTGTGTAGTCTACATCTTTTATAAGTTGCGCGAAGCCATTCTGAATCATTAAATTATCCTGAATCGCACCATTGTATTGCAAAGTGGTGGATTCTATCATTTCTTCTGTAATCGTTTTGGGATAAATGGTAAATGTCTGCTCCACAACTCCTGTATACTTTCCAATTCCTGTAATGACTGCCTTAGGTGCATTCTGTGTCTCTTTGTCTCCCACGAAAGTATTGTTGCTATATGCAACTGTATAATCAACATCTTTTGTAAGCGGTTCCCCCATATAATGAATGTCTATCTCTGGTTCATTTTGCGTACCATTATATTCCTGTGGTGCAATCTCTCGCACCATCTCAGAAGTCAATTGTCTATTTTCCTCTGGCACATCAAACTCACCGTCACTGGTGTATGCTTTTATTCGGTAAGTGCCTTTTGAGGCTGCATCCTGCCAACCATTTGCATTTTGATAAAAGGTCTCTCCTGGATTGGACTTTGCAACAAACTCAACTGCCTTCGCATTGGTATAAGACTGATCAATAAAGATGGCTGCTCCTTGTTCTCCATTAATTTGCCCATTTGATAAGGTTACAACAACACTAAAGGTCTCTCCATCTACCACAGTAGCATATTTTTCAAGTGCAATGGTATGATATCCCTCAAATGCTGTCGTACCTGTCTCACGTGCGGAAAGTTTGCCGGACTGCGGGTCAGATACATCTGTCAAATCTGTATATATTTCCACCTCATAGTCTGTCTCTATAGATTTAATGCCAATCCCAACCGCTTCAATCACTTGGTTCCCCGTGCTTTGATACACTGCTGCTGCCGTAATAGAGTCATCGCTCTCATATCTTACTCCTACAGAGCCATCGTACTGATAGATATGGTCATAATTATCTGCTTCCTCATACTCAAAGGCAAATATTGTGTTGGCTAAAGATGCCTCCTCATATGACATCCAAAAATATCCATCATCGCCATAGCCTTCTCCCCAACTATTTTTAATTAGCCATGCACCATTATTTTTGGGAATAAAACAAATTCCTGCCTCCAAAAATACGGGATCCTGATTAATTGCAGTATACTTAAAATTATTTTTATCAAAATTATCGTCCCAGCCTACAATTGCAATTGCATGATTTCCACCTTCGTTATAGTCATTATAATAAACAGTAGGACCAGTATAACCTTCAACATAATTACTACTGCGAGACTCACTATGTTTATAGGACGCCGCGACTGCGCCATGCTTTAGTATCATTTCTTTAATAGAATCTGTATTATTTTTATTGATCCAATAAGCGTTTCTTAAATGTACGAAATCCGTGTATGCATACTCTTGTGGCACATTTATCTCTTTTGTTAGTTTCGTCTGGTCTGCACTTGGATATACCATACTTGCATGGGTTCGCTCATCTGCCACGCCAGTCCATCGCGCCAGTGCAAATGTTGTAAACATACTGTTGCCACCATTGTTTACCTTTTCCGCCATCAGAGGAATCACTTTGTCCCCTTCCAATCCGCCGTCTGGTCCTTCTATATTTTCATTATAAAAAAAGTTAATCAGATGCGGCTCCGAAAGGTTTACCTCTTTTCCTGTCTGTTTTTTATAAATGCTTTCTGCGGGTGCAATCGCGGCAAAGGACCAACAAGCACCCCAGTCTCCTTGGTCTTTAATCGCTGTGTCTTGATTATCCTCCACAGCAGAATATCTGTCTGGCAGACTATCTCGTATGGAAAATAAAGAAGCCTCCTGGACCTGTTCAAGCGGCTGCGCTTCCATTCCACTGTCCATATATCCAGAAAATACAAATCCATCAGACTCCATTTTCTGATTTAGTTCATCCTTTAATCGCTCCTCAATTTCTTTTATCTGGTCTTTGGTAAGATGCGATTTACTTTCTGGTTCTGTCAGCGTTTCGGTTTCTAGTTCTGTTTCTGTCTCGTTTTCTGTTTTACTCTCTGTTTCCGTCTCTGTCTCCGTTTCTGTTTGTAATTCTGCTTGCGTTTCTGTCTCCGTTTCTATAGGTGTACTGGAATCACTTTGCGTCTCCGTTTCTATAGGTGTACTGGAATCACTTTGCGTTTCCGTCTCTATTATCGAGCTTGACTCAGATTGTGTTTCTGTAGTTGTCTCTGTGTTCAGTTCTGTATTTGTTTCCGCTTCTAGCTCTGTAGTTGACTCTATCTCTGATTCTGTACTTGTCTCATCACTTGTCTCTACAGTTGTATTCGTCTCGGTTTCTGTGCTGGTTTCAATTTGGTTATCTGTCTCTGTATTTGACGCTGCTTCTGACTCTGCACTTGTTTCTGCATCTGTTTTTGATTCTGTCTCTAACTCCTGTTTTGTTGTGTTGTCTGATTCCGCTACAGCGGAAGTCATTGTACTTATTATTGATTCTTCTGATTCCAATTCGCTAACAGTTCTGGTTTCTTTCACTTCTGATGCAATGTCACTCATTGATTCTGTATTGTATTGTAATGCTTCTTCCGTCTGTAATCTCACAGATGAGAAATTATGTATATTTTCAGCAGCATATGTATCTACACTTGCAGTAATGCACGTTACCATGCACAAAATTCCTGCAATCGATTTTCTTATCCTATTATGCATTGATTTTCTCCTCATAATTATATAGCCTCTTGGAATCTCCCTTGCACCTACTTTGCCGCATTTTTGTTATATACACACAAATTTAATCAGTGTGTACCTTTTAAATTACTCGCATCTATAAAAATCCTTCTCGCAATATTAGGGGCAAAAAGACTTTGAGCGTCTATTGTATATCTTTTTTGTTCAAAATTTAAGTTATTGTTAACCCTTTAGTAAACACTATTCTTTTTTCTTATTTTACATCAACTATCACATGGATATCAAGAATGAAAAAACAGGAAATATCACTTTGTTTACAAAACTGTTACTTTTCACACCCGCGCCAAAGTAGTGGGAATCATGCGCCAAAATGCTTGCCTTTTAGCATTTTGTGTGCAAAATCTGTTATAATTCACACCTCAATAACTTATAACATGATAAAAACTGGCGTGGGTGTGAATTGTAACACAAAACTTGTTCCCATTCACGCCATATTTAATTTTAGCACAACTTAGGTCATTGAAAACAATAAAATAGGGAAGATTTCTCTTTCCCTACTCTCGTTGTGTCGCCTTAGTGGTATACTTTCTATACACAAAGAGATACATAATAATATCTGTATACAAACTATGTGCAAAAATTATCTTCTCCACGCACTTTCCTTATGGATCTATTTCCTCAGTTTCCGTACTTTTTAGTGGATAGCAGCATGTTGCATTCCACAAAATCCACTCCTCATATCCGGCATCATACACCGCCTGTATCTGCTCTTGTATCTCTTTTTCTCCATAAGATATATGACCATTCACCCACGTCGCTGTAAAGGACTGCAACCATGGACGTACAATAACAGTGTTTTGGTCTTCTTTTGTATCCTGTTTTAGTGTTTCCTGCGATAATAACAATGCCTGATATACGGTGTCATGTGGATGTGCATCTGGCACGTCAAAGCCAAACACTCCCAGTCCATAATGAGAAGGATAAACCATAGTGCTTAACACATCCACAACATTTCCAAGCGCAGCGTAATTCTGTTCAACACGCTCAATATCTGTATTTCCTTTTACTTTTGGGCGCTCTTTCTCTGGAAGTATCTCCTCCGTACTTGTAACTTGCTCCTCTGACAATTCTGTTGGCATTTCAACTATCTGCATATTATCGGTAAGTTCTGCCTGTTTGTTTCCGCATGACATTAGAAAAAACATTGCTACTGTTAAAAAAATAAATGTTTTTGTTCCTCTTATCCTTTGCATTTATTTTCCCTCCAAAAACACCTCCTGGTAATCTGCCTTCACGTGGTCATAATCAAACTTCGCTCTTACCTGTGCAAATTTTCTTCCATAAATATCTGCTTTTTTCTGCAAATAATCACTAAATTCTAGCGTTGACACTTGTCCGTTCTCATCTAACTCTAATTCTGGCAACGCAATAGAAATTTTATGGATACCGCCTTTATCCACCAAACAAAAGTAACACCACCACTGTAAAAATTCATACATATTTCCGATTGTCGTATGTTTGTTTTCGTCTTTAATATTGTCCAATGCTTGTTGCAAATCTTCCTCTATCCTGTCAAAATATCCACCATAAACGCCCATTAATCTCTGAAAAGAGCCATTATCTGGAGCGCATTGATTTTTGCGCTCTAGCTTGCTCCAATATTTCTTATAAAAGTAGTGAAATGCATCTATTCTGCCACTGCGCACAGACATACACAACATGCACACATACATCGCATCCAACTGTACCATTTCACACTGTCTGTAACACCACTGATATTTTTGTGGAATATTTTTGTGAAGCATCTTTAACATCAGTTCCTCTGCTTTTTGGTCTTGCCTTGTTAAAAGAAGCTGTCCCAAATACGGAAAATGACCACAGACATAACAATATGTTCGTGCCATATCATCTGCATAAACTAAAAATTTACGCGCAGCCTCCTGTGTTCGCTCCATATCCCGATACAACATGCCCAATTTTATCAAACCAGAATAGTAGGTGTACTCCTTGCCAAACTGAAGTGCTACCTGTTCATATCGCTTTAGAAAAATTTCCATTTTTGCATCATCAATCTGATAATACTCATAATATGCTTCAAAGATTTTCTCATAAATCCAAGTATTTAAAGCCCCCAAAAGCGTATTGGGATAATTGGGAAGTTCCGCTTCCATATGTGCATCATAATCTTTATAATATATCTCTGCATATTTTACAATCTCTGCATAATTATGAACACGACTATTTAGATTCAATAAATCATCTATGGTTTCAAAATATAAATACCATTCCTTCTCTTGTTTGGAAAGCTGTAAAATTTTCTTAAGCATTGAGGACAGCGACTCATAATTCTGGTTATACATTTGATAACTGCCACGTGTCATACTTTGTACACTTCTCACCAGTCTGGCAAGATTATCGTTCTTTAGTTGCTCTACCCCAACGCCAAAACCACTAAGCATCATACTGCAATCCCTCCTGTTCACCTCCGTAAAGAGCATACTCCATTAATTTTTGTAAACTTTTGTTCATTAGTTCCATTTCTGCACCACTCAATGTATAGTGACCCGCAAGCAACGCCTGTATGTAAATTACCTGAATGATATTTTGCGCAAGCCCCGCATCAAAAACTTGTCCTAAGCTTTGCACAAAGCTGTTCTCACTGTTTAGATACAACATGTTTTTGCTTTTCTCATCCTCCGAATCTCCAAAGTCAAATCCCTCAAAAAACCCTGAAAAGCTGTTATCGTCCATTGTCTCCTGAAATAGTGCGTCCTCGCCTTGCACATACAACGCCTGTAAACTGACAGGGGAAAATTTTTTCAATGAGACACCACAGTGAAAGTTTTCCAATCCCTGACAGGCATACTTAAGAAAACATTGCAACACTTCCATTTGTTCCGCTGACGCATCCATCAACAGATTGTCATAAGAAGAATTATCAAACACCGCAATCTTTACATTTTTATAATATTTTGGCAGCTTTTGCAAAATGCCTGCATCATAGAGATAACCACCGTTGACCAGAAGGCTTCCTGTCCCTTCTAACAAGGGACTAAGCCGCCGAAAATCATCCACTTGCAAACAGTAGCTCACTGGAACTTTTTTCGACGCATTCACAATCTGAAAACCTGTCAAAATTCCCTGATTTGTCGGGAATGTTAAAAACGGGAAAAATAATTTAAAAATCTGCTCATTCTCTATCACAAGCGATTTGATTGCAACATTGTGAATCTGCGCAAGCTGCTTTAATTTTCGCACATCATACTGAGACAACGACACAAAATAGTCAAAGATACACTTTTCAATCTGGCCCTTTGCCTTCAATAGTTTATGGTCTTTTGTAAATCCCTCTCGAGAAGCATTTGGTGTCAGATCATCGAAATTGACAATACAACGGGTAAAAAATGCCCATCTTGGTATGAGTTCTTTGCCATCATCCGTCACATACATATTTTTTAGAAAAATTTTATGTCGAATGGGAGTGTTTGCGCTGGTCTGTCTGGTAGAAATATAGGCATAACCTTTGATGTTATCGCCAATTAATGGTATTACATCAAAAAACGTCTCCTCAAATACGCGCTCTCCAAATCCCATAATATCATCTGCCATACTCAAAGGCTGACGCCATGGAATAAAGTTTTGATTGACAGTTTGCTTGTAATTTTCGCCGTCAAAATACACTGGGATTTTTAGCAAAAATCCATATTCTGACAAGTCATCAATGATTTCCTGTTCCGTAAAGAATTGGTACTTTGCCCCTGTAAATTTTAGATAAACTTGTGTTCCTGCCTCAATCTGTTTTTTCGGTTCTGTGATCACATAAGAACCATCACTTTTTCCAACCCACTGATACGACTTTCCTTCTGTAGCAGAACAAGTAATTACTTTAATCTCATTTGCCACCAAAAAACAGGACAATAACCCAATGCCAAACTGCCCAATATAGCTATTGCGCACTGTGTCATCTCGCTTGGAAGATTGTCCAATCACAGAGAGAAACGCATGAATCTCCTCTTTTGTCAACCCAATTCCATTATCGGCAAAAATAAGCTCTGCGCCATTGCCTTTTCTGTGATAAGTCACTGTAATCTTTGCCTCTGGACAAGCTGAATCCACTCTTTTGCGCGCTGCAATGGCATCTGTGGCATTTTGTAACAGCTCCCGCAAAAACACCTTGTCACTAGAATATAAGTTATCACTTAACAATCGAATAATTCCTTTTAAGTCCACCTTAAAATTATAATTTGCCATATAAATCCTCCTTTTCTTCACTTATGAATCTTTTAACTTTCCACCAACTGTAAGTCATACAATTTC
>ERZ779637.879-NODE-879-length-15736-cov-6.262802_pt1 | contig 15736 bp, 15 predicted proteins | sample MGYA00514196_ERZ779637 | MGnify/ENA primary metagenome ERZ779637 (study PRJEB29562, sample SAMEA4376700) | mouse gut metagenome | isolation source: Cecum | study: EMG produced TPA metagenomics assembly of the A DSS colitis mouse model was used to assess the...
TTATTTTTTTGCAAGTAAAAGGAGCTGCGCAAGAATTACTTAGTGCGACAGCCCCTTTTTATTGTTTTTTTAACGGAAATCCACCATCATGCCCAAGACATGTGCCGCATATTGGGAAAACAGGTCCCGGTTCATCTTCCGCTCTTCGGTCAGTTCAAAAAACATTTCCTTTTCATTATAATTTCTCTTGAAAAACGGCTCAAAGAGGACATCCCATTGGGGAAGGTAGCTGGACAGTTTGCGGGTGTAGCAGTTGGCGGCAGACGCCTGTACGCGGTGGTCCTTGTCCACATAAGAAGCGACGGATTTATGCATCGCCATGTCTTCCTCGGGGAGATAGTAATAGTTTTTGTAATTGGAATAAAAATATTTCATTTCTTCCTCATATAAGGGGACGCGCAGGCTGCCTTCCCCGCCTTCGCCCCGGAAATAGCAGCTCCTTGCCGAACAGGAAAAGGGCTTGGGGAGGGGGGAGGGGAGAGCCAGTTTCATAATCAGTTCCTGGTGCTGTGTCCCGTCGATGTCCCGGTAATAATTTGCCTGAACTTTTTTCGGGTGCAGCGGGGCATTGAACAGGTCATAATATGCCAAAACGGGAAGTACCCGCAGCATTCCTTTCAGGTCGTCCGAGTTGTGGACGGTAAGTGCCTGCAGGGCAAAATCAGTGGGATTTTTCACATAATCGTGGTATACGCTGATGAGTTCGCCGCCGCTGCAGGTGTCTTCCCGTTCAATTCCAAGGAACTGCTCCATGGTCTTTAACTTGCAGTTTGGCAGATGCAGGCAGGATTTATAGGGGGAAAGCCGGCGGTAAAGGTCGATTCCCGTATGGCGGTCAAAATGATAAGGCAGGCTGTGCTGCTGGCATTTTTGGAGCAGGTAGGGCAGGTCAAAATTATTGCCGTTAAAATGTACCAAATGGGTGAAATTCGCGGCAAAACGGAAAAAGGAAGATAATACCTGGGCTTCCTCTTCGTAATGGTTGGCAAACCATTGTTTAATACACCATTTACCGTCCTTATAATAAGCGGTCCCAATCAGGTACAGGCAGGAACTCCTGGCGGTAAATCCGGTGGTTTCGATGTCAAGAAACAATATTTTATCTAAAGGTGCGGTTTTTTCCAAAGGATAATCCAGGTTGGGTAAATGTATCGTTTGTCGTAAGGTTCTCACGGTTTTTCCTATCCTTTCCAAAATATATTTTAATCCGTAACGTTCTTTGTATATCATAACATGTTTTTTCATTTTTCAGTAGTATTTTTTGTAGAAAAATAGTATATTGTTTATAGAGAAAAATTACCGTTCCGGCAGAAGGAAAACTGGCGGGCGGAAGTTTAAGAAAGAAGGGTGGAAAATGGCAAAATTAACATTTGTGGGCGGGATACATCCTTTTGACGGAAAGGACATGTCGAAGGATAAGCCGATTAAGGAAGTGCTGCCCAAAGGGGATTTGGTGTATCCCCTCTCCCAGCATATCGGTGCGCCCGCAACGCCAATTGTGGCAAAGGGGGACCACGTATTGACGGGTCAGAAGATTGCGGAGGCTTCCGGTTTCGTGTCTGCGCCGATTTATGCGACGGTTTCCGGGACGGTGAAGGCGATTGAGCCAAGACGTGTGGTGACCGGAGACAATGTCATGAGCATTGTGGTGGAAAATGACGGGCTGTACGGCGAAGTCCTGTATTCCGGCGTGGATTCCCTGGAAGAACTCTCCAGGGAGCAGATTATAAACCGGGTAAAAGAAGCCGGGGTCGTCGGCATGGGCGGCGCAGGATTTCCCACGTTTATCAAGCTCTCGCCGAAGGAACCGGAGAAAATCGAGTACATCATCGCTAACTGCGCGGAGTGCGAACCGTACCTGACGTCCGATTACCGGAGGATTTTGGAGAAGCCGGAGAAACTGGTGGAAGGCATGAAAATCATGCTGCATCTGTTTCCCAATGCACAGGGGATACTGGCGGTGGAGGACAACAAACCGGACTGCATCGAGCTGTTGAAAAAGCTGACGAAAGAAGATGCGTGCATCAGCGTCAAGGCGCTGAAGACCAAATATCCGCAGGGGGCGGAGCGGCAGATTATTTATGCGACGACGGGACGCAGCATTAATTCCACGATGCTGCCTGCGGATGCGGGCTGTATCGTGGACAATGTGGATACCATCGTGGCAATCTATCATGCGGTGATGCTGGGGAAACCGTTGATGTACCGTATCGTGACGGTGACGGGGGATGCCATTGCCGATCCGAGGAATTTCATCGTGCGCATCGGTACCAATTACCATGAGCTGGTGGAGGAGGCGGGGGGTTTTAAGGAGCCTCCGGTGAAAATCGTATCCGGCGGGCCGATGATGGGCTTTGGTATTTTCGATTTGGATGTTCCGACAACGAAAACGGCATCCGCACTTTTGTGCATGACACAGGACGACGTGTCGCGGATGGAACCGAGCGCCTGCATTAACTGCGGCAAATGCGTGGAGGTATGTCCGGGCAGGGTCGTGCCGCGAAGATTGGCGGATTATGCGGAGCATTACAATGAGGAAGCGTTTCTTGCCGAGAATGGCATGGAATGCTGCGAATGCGGCTGCTGCAGCTTTGTATGTCCGGCGAAGCGTCCGCTGACGCAGACCATTAAGTCCATGCGTAAGATGCAGTTGGCGAAACGGAAAAAGAAATAGGGAGGTACAGGACAGTGAGTGATTTGATGAAGGTGTCATCCAATCCCCATGTGCGGTCCAAAGTGACCACCAGCAGCATAATGCTGGCGGTGGTAATTGCGCTGCTTCCGGCGGCAGGCTTTGGCATTTACAATTTCGGGCTGGATGCGCTGATCTTAATCGTGGTGACGGTGGCAACCACTGTTGGCACGGAATATGCTTATGGGAAACTGATGAACCGGAAACCGACCATCGGCGACTATTCAGCGGTGGTGACGGGACTTCTGCTGGCGTTAAACCTGCCGTCCAGTGCCCCCTGGTGGATTGGGGTAATCGGCGGCGTGTTTGCCATATTAGTGGTGAAGATGCTGTTTGGCGGACTTGGGCAGAATTTCATGAATCCGGCATTGGCGGCGCGGTGTTTCCTTTTGGTTTCCTTTACGTCGATTATGACGAATTTTAACTGCGATACCTATACGGGGGCGACGCCTCTTGCCGCCCTGAAAAGCGGGGAGGGCGTGGATATCCTGAAAATGGTGGTGGGAAGGACATCCGGGACCATCGGGGAGACTTCCATGATTGCAATTGTGGTCGGTGCCTGTTTCTTGGTGCTGCTTGGCGTCATTGACCTGCGGATTCCGGGCAGTTACATAGTGACGTTTGTCCTTTTCCTATGCCTGTTTGGCGGTCACGGTGTGGATGTTGCCTTTATCAGCGCCCATTTGGCAGGCGGCGGTCTGATGCTGGGGGCGTTTTTCATGGCGACGGATTATGTGACGAGGCCGATAACAAAAGTGGGGCAGTATGTTTTCGGTATCCTGTTAGGTATCCTGACGGGTATTTTCCGTATTTTCGGACCTTCCGCGGAAGGGGTTTCCTATGCGATTATCATCGGCAACCTTTTGGTACCGTTAATCGAGAAAGCGACCCTTCCGAAAGCATTCGGAACCAAAGGAGGGAAGCGCGCATGAACAGTGACGTAAAAAATATGGTAAAGGATTCGCTTGTTTTGTTTGTCATTACCCTGATTGCGGGGCTTGTCCTGGGCGTGGTATACCAGGTGACAAAAGACCCGATTGCGGCGCAGCAGGAAAAGGCAAAGCAGGAAGCATGTAAAGAGGTATTTGCAGATGCGGCATCTTTCCGCGTATGGACGGCGGACGGCTCCGGTGCGTCTGCGGAAGGAGATGCGGTGAATACGCCGCAGGATGCGTCCTGGACGGAACTTGGCTTTGGCGGCGTGGATATCGGGGAAGTGCTTGCCGCAGAGGATGACGGCGGGAATGTACTCGGATATGTGGTTACGGTAAACGACCATGAAGGTTACGGCGGCGATATCCGGTTTATGATGGGGATACGCAGCGACGGGACTTTGAACGGGATATCCCTGCTTGCCATTTCGGAAACGGCAGGTCTTGGTATGCGTGCGGAGGAAGTGTTAAAACCCCAGTTTGCGGGAAAGAATGCGGAGAGCTTTGAATATGTGAAAGGCAATGCAGCAGGGGAAGGGCAGATTGACGCTATCAGCGGCGCCACAATTACCACCCATGCGGTAACGAACGGCGTCAATGCCGGGCTGCATTATTTCCATACGGTGTTGGGAGGAGGAAACGGCAATGAGTAAGAATGGCAAGGAAGGCAGTTATGGCGGCAGTTCCGTGGAACGGCTGTATAACGGGCTGGTAAAGGAAAATCCCACCTTCGTTCTGATGCTTGGCATGTGCCCCACGCTTGCCGTAACCACTTCGGCAATGAACGGGCTTGGGATGGGACTGACTACCATGGTGGTACTGGCGTTGAGCAACATGATTATTTCGCTGCTGCGGGGAATCATTCCCGATAAGGTGAGGATTCCGGCGTTTATTGTGGTCATCGCTTCTTTTGTGACGATGGTGGAGCTTTTGTTGGAGGGATTCCTTCCGGCGCTTTACGATGCGTTGGGACTGTATATTCCCCTGATTGTGGTAAACTGTATCATTTTAGGCAGGGCGGAAGCCTATGCTTCCAAAAATCCGGTCATCCCGTCCCTGTTTGACGGCATTGGCATGGGGCTTGGTTTTTCTTTTGCCCTGACCTGTATCGGCGCGGTGCGCGAGTTAATCGGTGCGGGGGAAATCTTCGGGCTGCATATCATGCCGGATTCCTATGTACCCTGCGCTATTTTCATCATGGCGCCCGGAGCGTTTTTCGTACTGGCGGCACTGACCGCTATCCAGAATAAAATACGGATAAACGGTGAGAAAAAGGGCCGTGATATGTCAAAGATACAGTCCGGCTGCAACGAGGACTGTATGAACTGCGGCGAAAAGGGATGCAGCCACAGATTTTACGGAGCTTCCGGCAGTCCGGAGAAGGAAAGCGGGAACGGACGGAGCGGAAAGAAAGCGGAAGCGGTAAAAGCGGACGGAAAGGGGCGTGAATAATATGGTGAAGGAGTTGTTGGTAATCTTAATCAGTTCCTCGCTGGTAAACAATGTTGTGCTGAGCCAGTTTTTGGGACTGTGTCCTTTCCTCGGCGTATCGAAAAAGACGAATACGGCGGCAGGCATGGGCGCTGCGGTTATCTTTGTCATTACGCTGGCATCGGCGGTGGCGGGGGTCATTTATAAATACGTTTTGGAGAAGCTAGGCATTACTTATCTTCAGACCATTGTGTTTATCCTGGTGATAGCGGCGTTGGTACAGTTCGTGGAAATGTTCCTTAAGAAATTCATGCCTTCGCTGTATCAGGCGCTTGGCGTATATCTGCCGCTCATTACGACAAACTGTGCGGTACTCGGAATTGCCCTTACGAACGTACAGAAGAAATACGGTATCCTGACAGGTATCGTCAACGGGTTTGCGACGGCGGTGGGATTTACCGTATCCATCGTGATACTTGCCGGTATCCGTGAGAAAATGGAATATAATGAGATACCCGAATCCTTTAAGGGAATGCCCATCGTGCTTGTTACGGCAGGACTGATGGCGATTGCGTTCTGCGGATTTTCGGGACTGTTGTAGGAGGTGGATGGGATGAGCGTAACAGGAGTGGTGACAGCCACCGCCATTGTGGGAGGCGTGGGACTTTTTATCGGATTGTTCCTTGGTCTTGCCGCCATTAAATTCAAGGTGGAAGTGGATGAGAAGGAAGAAGCGGTTTTGGGCGCGCTGCCCGGCAACAATTGCGGCGGCTGCGGTTTTCCGGGTTGTTCCGGTCTGGCTGCGGCTATCGCGAAGGGCGAAGCGCCGGTCAATGCCTGTCCGGTGGGCGGCGAGCCGGTGGGAAAGGTGATTGCCGGAATCATGGGTGTGGAAGCGGAGGAAACGGTGCGGAAGGTTGCTTTCGTGAAATGCCAGGGCGATTGTGAGAAGACAAAGCTGGATTACGAATACCATGGCATCGAGGACTGCCGGATGCTGGCGTTCGTGCCGAACGGAGGTGCGAAGGCATGTAATTACGGCTGTTTGGGATTCGGAAGCTGTGTGGATGTATGTCCTTTTGACGCAATCCATGTGGTAAACGGGGTTGCGGTGGTAGATAAGGAGGCATGCAAAGCGTGCGGCAAGTGCGTGGAAATCTGCCCGAAACATTTGATTGAGCTGATTCCTTATGATGCGAAGTATGCGGTGGCATGCAGCTCGAAGGAAAAGGGTCCCGTGGTGATGAAGGAGTGCACGGCAGGATGCATCGGATGCCAGCTCTGCAAGAAGAACTGTCCTTCGGAAGCGGTGGAAGTGTCGGAGTTTTTGGCGAAGATTGATTATGATAAGTGCAGCGGGTGCGGAACCTGCGCGGAGAAATGCCCGAAGAAATCAATTGTGGGGTGTTAGGAAGGTGTCATATTGGGCGGGGGAATGCAGGGCGTTTCCCCGTTTGTATTTTGCACAGCCTCATGCAGAAGAAGTGCCGCTATGCGGTGCGCGGTGTGCGAGTAAGGGAAATTTCCTTATGCAACTGCTTTGCACGGGTGGGAATGAATGATAACATGGGATGTATTTGAATAAGTTTTAGTAAGTAATATGAATACATGGGAACACAGGGTGTATGTAGGGGGAATATAGATGGGAAGGGTGTGGGTACGGACGCACGGGCGGGAGTTCTTTGCGGGGCGTCGGCCGCGGGATTGCCTGTCACGGTTTTCCGTGCACTTTTTCCGGCGGTTTTTTCTAAACAGAATGGGTAGGTTTTTACAGGCTGCGGAACGCCCTCTATCGGCATCCATGCCGAATCGGGCTAAATCGGGCATCCATGCCCGATTTCCCTTAAGTGCCCGCATTCTGTTAAGAAAAACTCCGCCGGAAACGAAGCACGGAAAATTCGTGACAGGCAATCCCGCGGCCGACGCCCCGCAAAGAACTCCCGCCCGTGCTGTGTACAAGGTGAGCGGGGGATACGGTGTGACAATAGTGAAGGCAAAATGATATTTACTAAATGGATACAGAAAATGAGCGAGGTGAAAAGTATGGGTATATTGTATGTGTCAGATTTAGACGGGACATTATTGGGGAGTAATGAAAGAACATCTGAATATACAAATAATGTAATAAACAGTTTGACGGAAAGGGGAATGGTTTTTTCGTATGCCACTGCCCGTTCGTTGATTACCGCTAAAAAGGTGACAAGCGGAATCATTGCCAAGATTCCCCTGATTGTATACAATGGCGCTTTTGTAGTGGATAATCTTACAGAGGATATTTTGATTGCAAACTATTTTGATGATGGGGTAGATTCTGTGCTGGATGATTTGTTTGCAAATAAGGTATATCCTATTGTTTATGCATATATCGATGGTAAAGAAAAATTTTCATTTGTTCCTGAATTGTGCTCAAATGGAATGAATAAGTTCCTGGATAGCAGAAAGGGAGATGTCCGTACCAATGCAGTGAGCTCAATCAATGATTTGAAGTCAGGAAACGTTTTCTATATCACTTGTATCGATGAACCGCAAAAACTCGGACCATTATATGAAAAATATAAGGATTCCTATCATTGTGTTTATCAGACGGAAATTTATACGAAGGAGCAGTGGCTAGAAATTATGCCTTTGAATGCTTCAAAGGCAAAGGCGGTAAAACAACTGCAGTCACTTTTGGACTGTGAGAAATTAGTTGTATTTGGTGATGGAAAAAATGATATCGATATGTTTGAATTGGCGGATGAAAGTTATGCCGTTCAAAATGCACATGAAGATTTGAAAAGAATTGCAACCTCAATTATTTCCTCGAATGATGAGGATGGTGTTGCAAAATGGCTTGACGAACATTTTGTCACGGAGTAATGTTTCTTTAATATTGTATACTTCCATTCCTTTTTTATGGCGTATGGCTTTATTTATATAAATCAAAGTTATAATAAGAAATATGTAATTGACATATGTAAAAATATGGAATATAATAAGAAAAAATGTCGGATAAAGCAGTATGCGGAATTGTAAGGACAGGATGGATTTAACAAATGTCCTGTTGCCTGTGGCAAGGCGGCTGGCGGAATGGGAAGGAGGAGACATGGTAAAGGTATTTCAGGTCAGGATGAAAATTTATTTTTTGGAATGTGTTCCGGCAGAAAAGATACAGGCGGAGACGGCGGCTTTTTTGGATAAAGGTCTGGTACAGGATGCGGAGTATGCAAAGTTGCATGAGGAGCGGATTTTTAAGTTATATTGTTTTGATTCCTGTTATCCGGTGGAACGGGATAAGGTATACAAAAAGGGGAAAATATATACGCTTACCGTTCGGACGGTGGACGGGAATCTTGCAAAGTATTTTGCGGAACATGCCGTAAATGGTTATACGGGAACCATGAAAGGGATTACGGCGGAGGTGAAGGTGATCCCACAGAAGCATATGGATGTATTGTATACCCTTACGCCCGTTATTTTGAAATGCGAGAAAGGGTACTGGAGGGATACTTTATCGGTTGCGCAGTATGAGGAGCGGCTGAAAGTTAACTTGTTAAAAAAATGGAACCAGTTTTCCGGGAAAAAGATGGCGGAAGATTTTGGGATGTTTACGGGGATTGAGTTTTTGAACCGGTGTCCGGTGGGAGTGGAGTATAAGGGAATCCGGCTGTTGGGGGATAAACTGCGTCTGTATATTGCGGAAAACGCGAGCGCGCAGCGGCTGGCACAGATGGCAGTGGGGACAGGCTTGGGTGAGATTAACGCCAGGGGATACGGATACTGTAATTATCATTGGATTTAGGGGGTGGAAGGATGCTTGGCGAGTGCCTTGAGGTATTTGGCGGATATACGGAGGAAGAACGGGAAGGTTTGGTTTTCAATCATTATATCCCGAAGGACGGAACCTATGTCATGGTCGGGGTAAATGGGGAGATTGTTTCCAAAACTGACATAAAACTGGACAGGAAGACCGGCATGGTGAATAAAAGTTCGCCCAGATATCATGATTTTTGTTTTTATGATTATCATAGTGATTTGGTATCCATGAACAAGCCGCAGGATGCGTTAAAAATCATCCATTCCAATAATTATCTTTCTTTTTGGGTGAAAAAAGAAAGCATATTAAACGGGAAACTGACGATGGATGTGATTGACGGTTATTATGATGTGCTGGAACACCCGGAAAAGAAGTATAAGAAGGATGTGAGGGCGGCTTCCCTTTATGGAATGCTGGAAGCGGAACTGGGACCGGTAAATGCGGAACTTTTACATAAAAACAAAAGATGGGTCCGGGAGCATATTTTTTCCATGGAAGACCTGGGCGCAGATATCGATATGGGGAAAAAGGATTACCTGAAAATCTTTTTTGAGGCGGAAAAGGAAGAATATAAAAGGGAAGGAAAACGGTATTTTATTCCTAATATTTATAACAGCAACCAGTATAATGTGGTCATAGAAGGCGAGACTTACGGGCTTCCTGACAATAATCAGGGAATGAACGCAAAAAAACCTTTTTTATCCATAAAAACAAGAAAGTGTGTGGCTCCTTATTTACTGGACCGTGAAAGCGTGATGCTGCAGAAGCAGTTTTTTGATTATTTAATGACGTTTGCGGCAGCAGGAAAATATAATGTTTATGTGGACTTGGAGCATGGCAGGTTTATCCCGTGCGGCAATGGGGATTATCCGACGGGGGAAGTATGCGGTTTCTTCTTAAGGATTCAAAAAGGGAAAGAAGTGGAGATTCATGAACAGGATGTGGTTCCGTATTTCCGGAATGAGCTGCAAAAGCCGTTTGTGTACAGAAACCTGTTGGGGATAGAGGATACGGAAAACCCGGAATATGAAGGCGTAAGGGAATGCATTACCTGCCAGGAAGTGGAACGGATGATTAATGATGTTTTTTTCTCCAAGGCGTTGGTTAATCATTATTTTTCGCCGGAAGAAAACATAAAAATAGCGGACGAAACCGTGAAAAGAATGCTGCTGCTGTCCAGAAGAAAGCTGTTTGGCTGGCTGCATTTGGGAAATACGGCGGATTTGGAAAGCCTGTTTCATAAAGTTTTTATGGAATTGATAAAGAATTCCATTGCAAAAGAATATATGAGGAAAGCGGCAAAACAGCTTAACATGAAATGGTCGTTGGAAGGTTATTTGGAAGAAGGAGGGAATGGCATGGCGGACTTTTCTTTGGAGTTGAGGGAAGGGTTAAAGGAAAAAATCGTGGCAGAGGAATACAAAGGGTTGGAAAACGACAGGGAATATTATTTTGCGGTAGGGCAGATGGCGCGGTATTTGGTTGTCTTAAGCAAGGCGGGAAAAAAGAAACAGTCGTTAATCAATCCGTTTTTGAATGCGCGGACGGATAAAAAGCTGAAAGAACTGTTGGGAAGGTATTATAAAAGATACAATTACGACATTTTATTGGGAGCTAAAAAAGTGGACAGGCTGTACGGAATGGTGGAAGGTTATGAACCGGAAAGTCCCATTATGCAGGATCTGCTCTGTGCGGGTTTTGTAATTGACAATCTGTTACTGGAAAAAAAGGCTAAGGAGGAAACGTAAAATGACGAAACGTGTGTATGGGGTAATTGGGATTGTATCCATTATGGCAAACTGGAATGCGGATTTTTCGGGATATCCGAAGACGATTTCGGATGGGAGGACGTTTGGGAGCGATAAGGCGTTAAAATATCCCATGAAAAAAATGTGGGAAAATGAAGGGAAAAAAGTGCTGTATATCAAATCCATGAAATTTACGGAGGGGAAAGGGGAGGTTACATTGGTTCCGCGTTCCCTGAAAGAACGGTATGATTATCTTTTCGGCGCCCCTTCCAAGGAAGATGCAAAAAACAGTAAAAAAGTTCTGACAAATCTTATGACGGCAGTGGACGTAAAAAATTTTGGCGCAACTTACGCGGAGTCGGGAAATAATATCGCAATTACCGGAGCGGTGCAGATTGGGCAGGGATTTAATGTCTATGACGAAACGGAGCCGCAGGAACAGCAGATTTTATCCCCGTTCCGCGATTCTTCCAAAGAGGTGGAAAAAGGGGAAGCTAAAAATTCCACCCTGGGAACGAAGATTGTCAGCGATGAGGCACACTACCTGTATCCGTTTGCCATAAATCCCATGGCATACAAAGAGTTGGTCGAGCTGGGGGTAACGGAGGGTTATACCGAGGAAGATTATGAAAATTTTAAACGGACTGCTTTGGTATGCGCAACGTCTTATGCGACAAATGCAAAGGCCGGTTGTGAAAATGAGTTTGCATTGTTTGTGGAGACGCAGCCGGATACGTATCTGCCGAATCTGACGTCCTATATCACATTCCGGAAAGGGGAAGGGAAAAATACGTTTTCGGTATGCTGCGGCAATTTGTTAAAGGAATTGGAAAAGGACATCGTGTCGGCTGCCCTGTATTACAATCCGGACACCATGCTTTTGGAACATGATCTTCCGAACGCGAAAGTGTATAATATCCTGACGCAAAAAGAGGTATAGCTTATGAATATACTGTGTTTTACCTTAAGCGGAAAAACGGCTTTTTTTAAGAAACCGGAAGTGAATTCCTATGTTTCTTTTACTTATGGGAATATCCATAAAATAGCATTAATGGGTATTTTCGGCGCTGTCCTCGGATATGGAGGGTATACCGCAAAGTGGAATGCCGGAGGCGGAATGAAGAAAACGGGGAAAACGGGGAATATGGAGAAAAGTTTTCCGGAATTTTATGAAAGGTTATCCGGGATACATGTGGCAGTGGCACCCCGTGCAGAGCGGGGATTTATCCGTAAGAAAATACAGGTTTTCAATAATTCGGTGGGTTATGCATCGGGGGAACAGGGCGGTAACCTCATTGTAAAAGAACAATGGCTGGAAGAACCTTCCTGGGATGTCTATGTCTTACTGGATTGTGAGGAAGCATCCATGCTCTGTGACAGGATACTGGCAGGAAAATGTGTATATATTCCATATCTTGGGAAAAATGACCATTTTGCGGATATATCGGATGTCCGTGTGGAGGAAGCCTGTGAATGCAAAGACGGAGAGGGGAACATTGCCGCACTGTTTCCAAAGGAAAAGGGAAGGATAGGTGCAGTGGATGATTTTTATGAGGAACAGGCAGCCGTAACATATAAATATGAAGAAAAACTGCCATATGAATTGGACGCATGGACAAACAATTATATCCTGCAAAGTTTTGTTTATACGGATGCCGCAGTTTCATGGGAGAAACAGTTGGTTTACTGCGTGGGAAAGAAAAATATTATGTTTTATTGAGGAAACATTGGAAGATGGAATGGAGAACCGGATTTTTTGGTTCTCCATTTATGTAAGCAGCGGAACTTATGTAAGGAACGGGATGAAAAAGAAGACGGGAGGGCATATCAATGGAGTTTGTGGCATTAAAGGATATAATAAAGCAGCCGGATTTGTATTTTGCGCATAAAAAGGGCAGGAAAACGGAAGAAAATACGGAAAAGGAAATGGAAATGGAAAAGGAAGTGGAAAAAGAAACAGTATGGGAAACATTGGAAGAACATACGTTGCTTTGCCAGCAGTATTTTGCCCATATCAGTAGGGGAAAAGGAATGAAAAGGCACATGGAGCGTTTCTTGGAAGTGTATGCCAAAGGATGCAGTGATGCCGGGAAAAAGCTGGCGGAACAAATGTGGTGCAATGTTGTTACCTTTCATGATTTAGGTAAACACAATCCTAATTTCCAGCGGAATGTGCTGGAAAGGAAAGAGACCTGCAGGAATAGTTTGTATAGTCCTGCGGGAAACGGGCATTCGGCGTTATCGGCAGCTCTTTTTATGGATTATTATTTTAAACGGATTAAGGAAATCGGGGGAGAGGAGGGGAAAAAGCTATCCGTTTTCATGGTGTGCAGCGCATATGCCATTGCCAGGCACCATAGCGGGCTTGTGGATTTACGGGATTTTCTTTGCAGCTTCATAGATGGAAAGAACCGTGGGATATTGGGTGTCCTGCAGCAGGGGGCGGCGGATTTTTATAAGGAGCCTTTTGGGTTGACGGTAAAAAACATGGAGAAATTCCGGAAATTATTGGAAATGCAGGAACATATGCAGGAAAAGAAGCAGTGGATTTGGTTGTATTTTTACGGAAAATTGATTTATTCCATGCTGGTGGCAGCAGATTATTATGCCACATCGGAATTTATGTCGGGAGTGAAAATCAGGGATTTGGGAGAATTGGACCATATTTCGGATTTTTTGGAAATATACCGTGCAACAAAGGTGAACCGTGCAATACGCGCGTATGAGGCAAAAGGATATCCGATGAATCCGGCACGTTTATCGGAAGAAAGAAGGATTAACCTGTTGCGGAACGAGATTTTTTTGGACGCGGAGCGGCAGTTGCTGAAAGAAATGGATAAAAACCTGTTTTATTTGGAGGCGCCGACGGGAAGCGGGAAAAGTAACATATCCATGAACCTTGGTATGCAGTTGGCGGCAAAGGATGGGAAATTGCGTAAGATATATTATGTGTATCCGTTCAATACGCTGGTGGAACAGAACCGTGAAATTTTGTACCGGGTTTTTGGGGAACATCAGGACAGGATGGCGGACATTGCGGTAGTGAATTCCATTACGCCGGTAAAATGTGTGGCAGATGGCAGGGAAAAGGGGGAAAAGGAAGAAAGGGACAGCTATTATGCACAGGCATTGTTAAACAGGCAGTTTTTGAATTACCCCATTGTCCTGACTACGCATGTCAGTCTGTTTGATACCATATTCGGGGACAGCAAAGAATCCGCGTTTGCGTTTCACCAATTGTCAGGGAGTATTGTCGTTTTGGATGAAATCCAAAGCTATAAAAATTCCATTTGGGGGGAAATCATTACGTTTTTAACGGAGCTGGCAGAGTTTATGCACATGAAAATTATCTTTATGTCTGCAACGCTTCCCAATTTGGGGCTGTTAAGCGACGGTTCCGGGGAGGCAGGAATTTTGATCCAAAACAGGGAAAAGTATTTTTGCCATCCGTGTTTTCAAAAAAGGGTGGAGATATCCAGGGAACTTTTAAATGAAAAAATAACAATGGATATATTATACCGGCATGTGAAGAAAAACTGTGGGAATGGAAAAAAGATACTGGTGGAATTCATTACAAAGGCACACGCGGAAGAATTTTACCAAAGATTAAAGGATGATGGGGATGTGGAAGAAGTGTTCTGTATGTCAGGCGACGACAGTATTTTTGAGCGCAGGAAGATTATAAGGGAAGTGAAAAAAGAGGGGAAACCGGTCATCCTGGTGGCTACCCAGGTCGTGGAGGCCGGTGTGGATATTGATATGGATATCGGTTATAAGAATATCGCCAAAATGGACAGTGAGGAACAGTTTTTAGGGAGGATTAACCGTTCCTATACGGAAGGAAGAACCGGAAAAGTATATTTCTTCCAATTGGATGCGCCGGGACGGATATATAGGAATGATACGCGTTCCGAGTGGGAATTCCTGATTACGCAGCAGGATATATGGGATATGCTGGAAAGGAAGGACTTTAACGCTTATTATACAAAAATACTGGATAGCTGGAAAGCAAACCGTGCCGATGGGGTGGAAAAGGAATTTTTTTCCGGGGAGGTATGCAGACTGGATTTTTCCAAGATAAAAAAACATATGCAGTTAATTGATGAAAAAAACATGAATGTTTCCGTTTATTTCGGAAGGAAAATTTCGGACCCGGTAAGCGGGGAAACCATGGACGGGAATGCAATATGGGAAGAATATAAACGGTTACTGCAGGATATGGAAATGGGTTATGCGGAAAAAAGAATCCAATTATCCGTGGTTATGGAGAAGATGAACTGTTTTATTTACCAAACCGGACAAAGCATGGAAATCAGTTATAAGGAGCAGATTGGTGAATTGTTTTATGTGGAAGACGGGGAAAAATATTTTGAAAACGGAAGGCTGAACCGGAAACTGGTGCAGGGGCAATTGGGGGAATTTATTTAGGAGGTGGGAAGAATGAGGGTAAATGGCACATTGGTAAATTATTATTTTCACTGTAAACGCCAGTGTTATCTGCATGGAAACCGCATGAATATGGAAGATAACAGTGAGCAGGTAAAGATTGGCAAAGCATTGCATGAAGAAAAAAATACCAAAGATAATACGGAAATTGCCTTGGATAATATACGGTTGGACAGGCTGACGGAGGAATACCTGACGGAAATGAAGAAGTCGGATGCGGATGTGGAGGCGGCAAAATGGCAGCTTTTGTTTTATTTAAAAGTGTTAAAGGACAAAGGGATTATCCGTAAAGGAAAATTGGAGTTTGTGGAAAAGGGAAAAAGCAGCAATAAAATTTTGTATTTTGAGTTGACGGAGGAAATGGAAAAGGAATTGCAGGAAAAGATAAACGAAATGGAAAAATTATTGGAGCAACCGGAAGTGCCGCAGGTTGTAAATAAGGCACAATGTAAGAAATGTGCATATTACGAATATTGTTATATATAGAAAGGGGTATGGTTATGGGAAGTACAAAATATATTACATCAATGGGGGAACTGACCAGAAAGGACAATTCACTGTGTTTCCGTAAAGACGGCAAAAATATTTATATACCTATTGAAAATACAAAAGAAATATATTGTTTGAATGAAGTATCCCTCAATTCAAAATTACTGGATTTTTTATCGCAGAACCATGTAGTAATGCATTT
>ERZ779637.880-NODE-880-length-15735-cov-6.015179_pt1 | contig 15735 bp, 13 predicted proteins | sample MGYA00514196_ERZ779637 | MGnify/ENA primary metagenome ERZ779637 (study PRJEB29562, sample SAMEA4376700) | mouse gut metagenome | isolation source: Cecum | study: EMG produced TPA metagenomics assembly of the A DSS colitis mouse model was used to assess the...
ATGAAATCACCACTAATTCATCCTTATACTCCTGCAAAAATAGATCCGCTTTCCTGACTGGAATATTTTCATATGTGCTTTCTTTTGGAGCGTTATCGATAAAGCATTTCCATTTGATTGCTTTATGCAGCCGGACCAACTGTTTTCCCCTGTATCCGCATCCCATAACCACTACGTCACCGGGAAAGTTTTCAACGAGACGGATAAATTCTGCCAGCTTCCCATTTGTCCTGAATAATTTTGTATCCCAGGATTCATCCCATTCCGATATACTGGCCATAATCCGGTACATAAAAATTTCTTTTGATAAATCATCCGATAATTTGGCATATATTTTTTTCATAAGTTCCAGCTCCACGATTTTCCCTCCCTGACTCACTTTTATCTTTCCTAAAACAACTGTTATCCGTTTGTATCTTCGTAAATGGCACTCATTAGTTTTTTTTCTATAATTGAAAAAATGGAAGAAGCCGCAAAACCAGAAGATTCATTCTCCCCTGATTCCCCATCCGCCTTTTCCGCCCTTAAGCCAAAAATTTCATCAAAAACCGTTTTCCAATCCCGGTAAACATCATGCATAATAAAAGGTTGGATGCTTTCATGGGAATCGTCAGACAATTTTTTCCTGACTTCGTCATCCGACAGAATAGTTACGATTGCATCCGCGGCAGCCGCCGTGTCTTTTTGTTTTACGGCTATAAATCCCCTGCCGTCTTTTAACAGTTCCAGCCATGGAAGCTCATACATCACGATTGGTTTCCCGTTCAATTTGCTTTCCGTTATGATGTTGCAAAAACTTTCACTTTCCGAAGTCATTAACACCGCATCCGCATCCTGATAAACAGAACGGATATCCTTACTGTATCCGCACAATTCAATATTGTTTCCTAATTGGTATTCCGCAATCCGTTCGGTCAGGGAACGGTAAATAAGCGGCTCTGTTGCAAGTCCCACCACCTTCAACTTTGCATCCGGTATTTTTTCCGCTACCCGTTGCATAATGGGTATGATATCCAATACCCTTTTTGGGTTTTGGACAAGCCTGCCGACCCAGACAATTGTTTTTGTGCCTTTGCCGTTATAGCAGTATTTTATCTTCCCGTCATGCACTTCCAGGGGATTTGGAATGTATTTGCACCGGCAGCCTAAACTTTCCCAAAATACCCGGTCCGTATTGGATAAAACAATAATCCTGTCCGCCATCCGATACATATCGGGATAATACCGGGAAACTTCTTTTTTGGTCATTATAATTGGGAAAAAAGCACTGTGTAATTCCATCAAAACCGGGATACCTGACAATTTCAAATACCACATTTCATAAAAGGTAGCTACTTCCATGTATCCTGAATGGAAACACATGATATCAATCTTATGTTCTTCCACATATCGTTTCAGTTCTTCCAGCCTTTCCTCTTTATTATCCCCCATTTTATTGGACATGACATGCCGCTCCACACCATGCGGCAGATCATACTCCCGCTCAGGCATATAGCTGTCCGTAATCAGCACTACCCTGTGTCCATTCTTCGCAAAAAGCGGAATCAGAAGGGAAACCGTTTTTTCGATTCCGCCTCCAAAATAATCCCTGACCATAATCCCAATTGCAGGCATGGTCCGCTGCTGCGGTAAATCCATGACCGTACCGGCATGAAAACATTCGGAAATATCATGTATATGAAACTCAAAATACCACGCATACGCCGCCACAATAAAACTGTCGTCAAAATATTCCCTGATTTGTGCAAAATCACCTGCTTTATCCGGCGAGCGGTTCCACTTATCCACCACCAGTGAAAAAATAATATACTTTAAGATACGGTCAGGATTTGTCCCGTCCCTTAACAGCTTTTGAAAAGATTCTTTTACGGTTTCCAGTAAATCCTTAAACTCATCTTCTTTCTTTTGCGACAAATCCAAGCCATACTTTTCTAAAATATATTCCCTTTGCCTGAGTATTTCCTGCTTAAATTCCTGCAGGAACCTTTCGTATGGAACATAGTCTGTCCCCATCCGGAATCCCTGTTGCCCTAACCTGTCAAATACTTCTTTTCTGCTGCTAATAGCTATCACACAGAATTTCTTCGTATCATCCAAAAACAAATCGGGACTCACAATCGCTTTGCCACACAATTTTAATTTCTGCTTTTCCACACTGCTGTCAACAAAATACAAAATATGATCCATAATATCCTGATTAAAAACGTCTAGGTAAACCGAAGCATATTCTTCCATTTTTTTTAGAAAAACATTTCCGTATCTTCCTGTCCCCCAAACACAAAACTTAAGTTTTAGAATATTTTCCACGCCAATTTCTCCCAATGTCCGTTACCGCACCATATTCTTTTCTATCATTTCCGCAATTTCCCCGTTCACTACCTCATTCAGATGCGAAGGGACAGCCCCATATTCATACTCTGCATCCGTAAAATAATTTTCACATTCATAGGCTTTGACACAGGTAATTCCTTTGCAGTTTTGCTCTGCATATGCATAATATCTGCCCAATAAATCATTGATTTTCCTTATTTCATCCATGTTCTGGTATTCTTCCTGAAAATCAATGCTGCCTTTTTTTTCACTCAGATAATTTTCCACCAGTAAAAAATGGGAAGCCGGAATGTACTTCACCAACCGGGCATAAAAATGGTGTAAATCGGATTTCCATTGTTCCCAACATGCATCGCTCATCCTGCTTATCGTTCTTCCGGTAAATTCACAATCTTCGGCTCCATCCAGCGCATCGCTTTTCGTAATGATTCCACCGTCAGAAGTTTCAATCACGTCAAACCTCTCCTCAATAAAATCCATAAATACGTATTGCGGGCGGACCTGCTCCATATATTTCCAGAAAAAAGAGGAAATATCCCTGTCAATCATTATTTGCCGGTATCTGTTTTTGTGTTTGGGTACACGTCCCGGATTGGAAGGATGCATGATACTCATAATGCTCGAAAAATTGAATCTGCACTTTGGATTATGCAATTCCGGCAGGTGAACCAAAATCCGGTTCAGGTTATATCCTCCTATATTCAAATATTTATGGAGCTGCATTCCCGGAAATTTCTTTTCCATGTATTGATAATAATTCTCCGCCTGAAGGTCAAATTCTTCATGGCTTTTCCTTGAAAACTGCCCTGCCAGCAAATCGGATAGCCGGTATTTGACGGCACGCTCCACTAAGCGTTGGTTTTGCTCATACAATTTCCTTTCTTTCAGCTCATCGATCAGGAAATCCACTTCCGCCAACCCCATTTTCCCTTCTTCAAAGGTCCCTTTTCCGTTAATATCCAAAAGCGAACCCTTTCTCAGCCTCCGGTAAAAATACAACGGCTCATGGACATGGACAATTTTCGTGCCCAAAACCAATAATAAAACATATGCCGCATGGGAAGCGCCAAGGCAATCCGGCAGGATAATATGATTCCTGATCCAAATTTCCTTTTTCGACAGATATGCCCACATCACAAATTCACCATAGATAATGTTTTCCTCTGCCGTATATTCCTTTCCGGTATGCCCGTAACATGCCCGGTATGTTTTTTCCTTTGTTTTGTCGTTAAATCGCCAAAAATCACACCCGACGATATCCGCATCGGTTTCCAATGCCTTACGGTACAGCTTTTCCATATATTGTTTGTCCAGCCAGTCATCAGGATCGACAAATGCAATGTATTTACCCTTTGCTTCCTGAATGCCGAAATTTCTGGAAGGCCATACCCCTTCATTCTTTTTGTGGAATACTTTTATCCGCTTATCCTTATCCGCCCATTCATCACATTTGGAACCGGAACCGTCTGTGGACCCGTCGTCAATCAATAAAATCTCAAACATTCCAAAGGACTGGCCGACGACACTTTCCATACACTCATCCAGCCAGTCATATACGTTATATACCGGTATTATAATACTGATTTCAACCACATCATTCATATCATTCTTTAACCCGCTATTCATATCTTTCTAAATACCTCTGCTGTAACGTTTTTAATTTCCCTATCTCCATATCCGAAAACCCATGCCCCGCCAATAAATCCGCCGGAAGCATTGCTTCCCTACCATGGATGGATTCTGCGGACAATTCCGTCGGATAAATGTTTCCGTAAATGACTTTCTGCCCCACATAAACTGCCATGGCAAGCCTATGGTTGCCGTCGATGACTTCCTCTTTTTTATTCACGCTGATCGGATGGTTTTTTTCATACCCAAACCTGCGCCATCCGTCCATCAGCCCAAGAAACTGTTCCAGCCGCTTCCCTGCCGTCTCCCTGCCGCAATGCAGCATCTGCGCCCTGATATAATCGTCAAATCCATGGGTATTCCTTCCTTCCCACTGCTCGATGGCTGCCATGCGCACACCAAGGCGCAAATCGTTCCGGTAGCCTTTCAAAAGCCGGCAGATTTCCAATTCCACGTTTTCCCGCTCCGCCTCCCCAAGCATAAGCCCATACAAATACGGGTAAATCCATACGTACTGCCGTGTGATTGGGCGGACCAGCTTTTCTATTTCGTCCCGCAGCGACTCATGGACCGCCAGGCAGACCAGCGTATCCTCCCCGACCGGGACATCCTTCCAACGGCACACCCTGATTCCCTCAAACCTCTCGCCGTCCTCCACATCCGCCGTCCTTACAAAACACCGGATGTTTTCCTGCAGATGATGTGCCTGCAGCGCTTTGTGGAATTTGTGCGCCACATGCCCGGTTCCGTATACCACCAGTTTTTTCCCTGCCAAACATTCCAAAACCATGCTATTCTCCAAAATGAATATAATCCGCAATATGCGCCGGCTTCCTCTTTTCTTCCGGCGGCAGCGTCATATAGTCTTTGCCAAAGGAACAGGTTAAAAAGCCTTCCAGATCTTCCGGCGCACTTACCGTAATCCCCTCAAATAAAATATCCCTTGTTTCCTCATTCCATTTCCGTAAGAATCCTGCGGTTTCCACCTTATCCCCCCAACCGAAACAGCGGACACGGGCAGTTTTGATATTCCGGTATTTCCGGCTTAAATATTCCATTCCCCTGTGTCCCCATTCTTTTGGCAGCAGATTCAGAATATGAAATCCGAGCCAACTGCTAAACCTGTTTTTGTTGTAAATGCCCACTTCCGAATATAATATTTTCCGGCATATCCATGACAGACCGGTACAGAGCTTATTGGCAAATAAAGTGTCGGGCAGGTTGTCATTGGGAAATATATCGATAAAAATGCCGTTTTTTGCCGTCATCCGATGCTGCCCTTTTCTCTTATACACGGTTCCTTTTTTTAAGATGCGGGCATATCCCCACCGGTATCCCGGATCCGTCCGGTAGGTCTGCAGGAAATACTTTTCCCCCAATTCCGTTTTACAGGCTTCACAAAACCTGTCATAATCCCTGCGCAGCATCCGGACGTCAATATCGTCGTCCCACGGAATAAAGCCCCCATGCCGTACCGCCCCCAAAAGCGTTCCGGCATCTATGATATACCGGATTTTGTTTTCCCTGCAGATGCGGTCCAGCTCCTTGAGCATTTCCAGCTCGGTAAGCTGCAGCTTCCGCAGGTTTTCCCTGGTATAAACAAACCTGTCCAAACGTTCTTCCTCCCTACTGCCGCACCTTTTCAAAACTTTCCCAAAATTTTTCCATCACGTTCCGGCTTCCAAGCGTAACCCTGATCCAGCCTTCCAAAATACCGCTTTTATATGTTTTTACCAAAATACCGTTTTCCTTCAGACATGCGGCTGTCTCTGCGGGATTAGCGCATTTAACCAGGATATAGTTGCCGCCTGCCGCATAATACCCGTATCCGGCATGTCCGAGCTTTTGGATTAAATATTCCCTTCCCTCCTCCACGGACTGCTGCAGTCCCTGCAGGATGTCTTCCCTTTTTAACAGTTCCTCCGCAAATAAAATACCCACGGAATTTACGTTGTAGGTTGACTGCGCGTTTTCAATCAAATGGATATCTTCCGCATTCCCTACCAAAAATCCAACGCGCAGCGCCGCCATGGAACAAAGTTTGGAAAAAGTCCTTAAAATCATGACATGCGGGTATTTCCGGCACAAATCCAGCACCGCCCCGGCGCCGAACGGATAATAGGCTTCATCAATCAGCAAAACGGTTCCCGTCTTTTCACACTGTGCTGCAATACGCTCAAATTCCTCCCCGGTAAACACCGCCCCAACCGGACTGTTGGGATTCAGGAGGACCACCAGATTGGTTTCGCCGGTAATCATCGGAATGATGTTCCCCACATCCACGCTAAAATCCTCTCCGAACGGAACCGTATCCAGCCGCAGGCCAAACATCTGCGCATACACTTTATACATTTCAAAAGTAGGCGTAACGGTCAGCACCCTTCCGCCCGCATGGGTAAATACTTCAAAGACCAACCGCATTCCTTCGTCGGAACCGTTTACCAAAGTCACGTTTTCCCTCCCGGTATGTTCCCTGTCGGCAATAGCGCTTATCAAACGGTCTTTCTGCGGATATGCCGCAAGGAATCCGGGAGTAATCTTCTTTAACACTTCCTGCACAAAATCTTCCGGCAGCCCTTCCGGGTTTTCGTTCATGTCAAGGCGCAGATACCCCATCCGGTCGCCGTGGTCCTTAATCCGGTACGTACCCGCTATGTATTCGTTCTTATACACCATCGCACTTTACTCCTGTTCTTCGCGGTCTGTCCGTTCCATTAAAAATATCCACTGCTTGGTTTCCTTCATCTTTTTGAAATCGTTTTCAAAAAATTCCCCGCAGGTTTTTAACGCAAAACCATGTTCCAAAAACGGCGAAAACAAATCCTTATATTCCCCAACCGTCCGGTAAATGGCACTGTAATGGTCCTGTATAGCTTCTGAATAGAAAGAGTTCAGCGTCAGTCTTTTCTCCAGGGCAACCGGCTCTGAAACGTAGATGATACATGATTTTTGGAGCATACCGGCTAACTGTTCCACACATTTTTTTGCCGCGCGGTCATTGATATACATAAAGACGCCGCCGGAAAGGAACACCCGGTTAAACTTTCCACGGAACCGCTCCTGGTATTCTTCCGTAAACTGCTCCAACGAGAGATTAAACAATTGCGTATTTTCTTTTTTCAGGATATCATCCCGTTTCCGGAACGTGTCATAAAAGCTCTCCGCATAGTCGATTCCCACATACTCCGCTGCCACGGGCGTAATATATTTGCTCATCCGCCCTGTGCCAAACCCGATTTCCAATACCACGCTCCCACCGTCCAGCCGGAATGAGGGAAACCAGCGCTCCAGTTCTTCCCTGGTCCATGCCTCTATGTTGCCGGGGTCCGTATCGCTGCACAATACGGTAGGCGCATCCACCGGACGGTTGCCGTTCCTTTCCGAACGGTTATTGTACAGTTTCTTTACCTGACTGCCGTCAATATCCACATTTTCCCCATAAATCCTTGTTTTGGAAACATCCTCCATGACCATCTTCCTTCCTATTCCCTGTACGCAGCCTCCGCCGCCAAAAAGCGTTCCATAATGCCTGCCAGTACGATACTTTCCTGCTCCGTATTGTTTTGTGCCGCCCCATGTTTTTCATGATTCTTTCCCTGTATCCGCTCCAAAAAATACTGCAGCTCATACTGGAGCCCGTTTCCTACAAACGGGTAGTCAAAAACATCAAGCCGGTTCAAATCTTCATAACGCACTTCAAAATGCCCGGTCATCCACCACGGCGCCCGTGCCAGAAGATATCCGCGCGTGCCGGAAACGATAAGCTCCCCTTCCGACTTAACGCCAAGCCCTGCCTTAACCAGCCCGGTCCTGCGTCCGTCCGGATATTCAAAGAAAACTTTCGTGAAAATATCCATGCCCTGTTCGTTCCGCTGCACCGAAAACCGCAGATTTGCGTAATCGCAGCCAAGTATTCTTAATACCGCAAAACAGCCGTAAGTTCCAAGTTCCGTCATGCTGCCGCCGTATGCCCTGTCCGTCAGTTCCCGCAGACCGGGTTGTACCAATTTGGTAAAACATGCCTCCACATCCCTGATTTCCCCGATCCTGCCGTCTGCCAATGTTTCCAGCAGGGCTTTGAATCCCGGACAATATGCCGTTTTCACCGCTTCCATCAATACCAGATTCCTGCTTTGTGCGGCCGCAAATAATTCCTTTGCTTCCTGCTCCCTTAACAGCATAGGCTTTTCGCACAAAACATGTTTTCCGCCTTCCAAAAGCATCCGGATATAATTACCATGGCTGAAAGACGGCGAAGCCACATAAGCGGCATCTATCTGTCCCAAAAATTCATCCCAGTCACCGGTTCCAAACGGAAGACAGTGCCTGTGGCAGAAACTTTCCACACTGTTCCAGTTGGGATTATATACCGCGCGAATCTCCGTATCCAAATCCTGCCACGCATCCGTGACAAACCGTCCGGCAATTCTTCCTGTTCCAATTATTCCTAAGCGTACCATTCCTTCTTCTTTCTGCTTCTTTATTTCTTATTTCTATATTTCTTCTTTACTATAATTCCTTCTTTACTATAATTTCTTCTTTCCATTTCTTTACTTCTTTTTCCTGCTTTTTCTTTCCTTCATAAACATTTCCGTAATCTCTGACATCGCAATGGCTTCTTCCGGGGTAAGCAGGTATTTGTTCCTGTCAATTTTATTAATCCGCGCCACAAACTCACTCATCTCATAACGCAAACCGTCCCCTTGGAATTTGGGTTCAAAACTCTCCACCTTGTTCGGGTCTTCATAACGGATTTTAAACTTTCTTGTCAGCCACCACGGCGATTCCGCCAATATGTATCCTTTGTTCCCCGAAATGACCAACTGTCCTTCCGTCTTTACGCCCACGCCGCATTTTGCGGTTGCCATGCCCTGGTCGTAAACCAAATCAATCTTCGTATAGGAATCCAGTCCGTCTTCCCTTAAAATGCTGTGTATCGCCACATCCTTATAACCGATTCCGTACAGTTTAAAAACCGGAAGCAGCGTATATGCCGCATATTCCAGGAAAGCGCCGCCGAATTCCGCGTCCGTGCATTCCCTTGAATTAGGATCGGCAAGCCTGGTAAAACATGCCTCGATATCCCTGATTTCTCCAATCTGCCCGCTCCTCGCCGTATTAATCAACTGCTGGAATCCCGGACAGTAAGCGGTCTTAATGCCTTCCAAAAGCACGATGCCCCGTTCTTCCGCCAGCCCCAGCAGTTCCACTGCCCCCTGCTTATCCAGGGCTATGGGATTTTCACAAAGGACATGTTTTCCCGCCTTGATGGCTTCTTTTGCGTATTCATAATGCGTCTCATTGGGAGAAGCAATGTATACCGCGTCCACCCCGTCTAAAAATTCCGCATAACTTTCGGAATAGAGTTTTATTCCGTACTTTTTATGAAAATCGTTTCCGCTGTCGGCTTCCGGATTAAAAGCACTGACGGTATTCATTCCAGAAACATATTTTTCCTCCGCCATAAACCGGACGGCAATCCTTCCCGTCCCCACGATTCCGACGCGCACGATTTTAAAATGACTGGAACGCAGCATGGTGGAAGAAATGTCCGGTGTCCGGTCCAAATATACCACCTGGCAGAATTGGTTCAGGTAATCAAATGTTCCCGTCCAGTCGCTTCCCACCGTAAAAATATCCACATTGTACTTTTGGATATCCTCCATTTTCTGTCCGGCATGGTCTTCAATGATGATTTCATCCGCCAAACCGCTTTTCCTTACACTTTCCACCCGCTCCAAACAGGAATCCACCACATTGATTTTCCCACGCGCCTCGTCAAAATGATCCGTAGTGACCCCTACAATCAAATAATCCCCCAACGCCTTTGCCCTTTGCAAGAGATTACGGTGTCCTTCGTGAAAGAGGTCAAAAGTTCCGTATGTAATTACTTTCCGCATTGTATCTTCACTCGCCCTCCACAAAGTATTGTATGGTATTTAAACGGATTTCCATTTGTTTAAATAATTATCATATGGATTATGTAAATAGAACCTGACACAAAATATGGTTCTGATATTTCAAACATTAGATGATGTTTTAACGGAGCATCCGTTCCATTAAAATATCATCATAAAAAGAACAAATATCTTCCACACCGCATATATCGTACTACAATTTCCGAAAGAAATCAAGCCGCTTTTTCATAATCCATGTTTTGGATACCCTTCGGAGTTACTGTTCATGCCACGCCGGCTTCAAGATAATAAACCGGCGCCTCAAGCCTCAATACTGCGGGAAAAGATTCTTCGAAAAAAAATACGCCACCATCTGCGCCCGCGAACTCCACTCCTCCGTCTGCAAAAGTCCCGCCACTTCCTCGCGGGTATAAAAAGCCGCCTCAATCCATTCATTCTCCGAGGTATGGTCCTCAAATTCCCCTTCCGCCTCCACGAACACGATATGGGTCTTCGTATCCGAAATGGCAACCGCTGCATAGGATGCGGGAAGAATATCGATGACCTTCTTCACCGAAAGCCCCGTCTCCTCATACAGTTCCCTCTTAATGCAGTCCAAAACCGTCTCGCCTTCCTCCATCATCCCTGCGCACAGATTATATACATTCTTATTGACCCCCATGCGGAATTCCCTCAGCAAAAGCAGTTTTCCGTCATGGATGGCGGCGATTGACATTCCGCTGACTTTTTCCCCGATGTCTTCCACACGTTCCAACTCTTTTCTACTGACAATCTCATATGTTTTCTCCCGCCCCGCCTTATTCAGGTATGTCAGTTCATAATTCTTCAGGTACTTTCCGTCTTTTACTTTTTCCATCTTAATTAACTGCATCTTTCCCATCCTTTCCGGTGTTCTGCCTACCGGTTCCTCTTTGTCCGGGGCATGTCTGCTCCCGGTTCCCCAACTGCTCCCCCAGCGGCCTGCTCGTCTTCATCCTCGTAATCTCCACCAAACCCAAAGCCGTAATGTCCACAAGCTGCGTCTTCACGGTGTCCTCCCGCAGCAGCCCGCCCAACCGCTGCATTAACGCATGGCGGTGCTCCTCCTTCGGCATATTAATAAAATCCACAATCACAATCCCGGACAGGTTCCGCAGAATCAACTGGTGCGCAATTTCCTCCGCCGCCTCCATATTGGTCAGGAAATGGTTATCCGCCGCTTCCTTCCTGGAAACCACTTTTCCGGTGTTCACGTCAATGACAGTCAGCGCCTCCGTAGGCTCTATCAGGAGATAGCCCCCTGATTTTAACCACACCTTCCGCTCCAGCGCTTCCTTTAACCGGCTTTCCACCGCATAGAGCTTGGAAAGAGGCAGCCTGCCGTCCTGGTACAGCCGGACGGGCGGCAGCCGGTATGCCTGATTTTCATTTGAAAACGCAAGGATTTCCCGGTATATGCCCTCGTCGTCGGTCACGATTTCATCACACCATCCGGTATGCAAATCCCGCAGCTTCCATAAATAGGCAGGGGGCTTTTGCATTAATACCGAATAACAGGTACGGTGTATGCCGTTTTGCATGATTTCCGCAAGCCGGCATGCCAAGTCCCTGATTTCTTCGGCAAGAGGCGTCACGTCATCCGCCAAATCCCTGGCATTGGTCCGTATGATAATCCCGTATTCCCTGGCATATTCCGCTATGGGAAAAGGCGATTCCCTAAGCCCCATACCGATTTTTTCTTCCGTTTTTGCAGACAGCTTTGCGGAATAGGCGATACCCGCCCTGCCCTTTGTCACCACGCAGTATTTCCCGTCCAAAGAAAGGGCACAGGTGACGGAAGGCGGTTTTGTCTTCACGGCTTCCTTATAAACCTGGACCACCACCTCGTCCCCGGCAGCAAGTTTCCCGTCGTATTTCCGGTTTAACAAAAGCGGCGACTTAACATCCCGCAAATCGAGGAAACAGTTCCTCCCCGCTTCGATTTCCACAAAGGCGGCATGGAGGTTCTTCACCACATTCTTCACCTTTGCAACATAAATGCTCCCAAGCAGGTTTTCCCCTTCTTCCGCATTCTGCGCATGGGCAGAATGCAAACGGCTGCCATGGAACAGCAGGGACAATATCTGCCCGTTTCTTCTTACAATCACATATTTTCCGTTTTCCATCCCTCTACCAGCCTTCCGTCCTTCGTTCTCCTTCAGGTGTGCCTCAAAAAGGCTCTCCTACGGCGTCCAACGGCACCAATTTGGGATTTTCCGCCGTTCCCACATTCGTATAGGTATCTTCCCTGGTGATAAGAAGTGCAAATTCCGGCAGTTCTTCCCCGTTCTCCTTAAAGAAGGTTTCCATAATCAAAGAAGGCTTGATATTGCCGGAACTGCTGGCATCCACGGACAGGCGTATCACCGGAACGCCGTTTTCGTCCGTTTGGATTGACATGGAATAAATACCCGGTTTCAAATCCAACTGCTGCTCGCTTTTTTTCGTCTTCTTCGTCACGAAAATGGACGGTTTCCCGCAAAATTCCGCCAGCCGGTCCGCCCAGTCGAACCCGGGTTCATATCCCTGCCGGAAACGCACCGAATAATCCGCCGCCGCCACGCTTGCCATGGCATTTTTGGCATGTTCCCCCAGCATGGTAATGTTTAAAACCTCCATGCCTGGTACCATGACACCGTTTAGCCGCTCCTTCATGTCCTCCGCCGTGGTATGGGAACGTACCACAATGTCAAAATATTCCCCGTTGCTTTCCAATCCGACGCCAAGAGGCGCGGCAAAAGACATCATCTGGTGTGGGCTGAAGCCTTCCGAATAGGCGATATCAATTTCCGCCCGCCGGATTGCCTTTTGGAAATACCGCATCACATCCAAATGCCCGATAAAGCGCATGGCGCCGGATTTTGCAAATTTAATCCGTAATTTTATATTCTCACGTTCCATAACCGTCCCCCCTGTCTTCAAAGCAAACCCCTCCGCCGAACCGGCTGGCCCCACAGCCCTGGCACTGCATCCGGCAGTTTGGGGAAACGGTTTCTTCCATGGCCTTCTTCCATTCCCGCGCCAAAAATTCCTTCGTCACGCCGCAGTCAAGGAAATCCCACGGAAACACCTCATCCGGCATACGTTCCCGCGTCGTATAGAAACCGATGTCCAGCCCGCATTCGTCAAAACATTCCAGCCACAGGTCATTTTTAAAATATTCGCTCCATGCATCGAACAGGCAGCCTTTTTCATAGGCTTTCCGAATCACTTCGGATATTTTCCTGTCTCCCCTTGCAAAGACGCCTTCCAACACACTGACATCCGCCTCATGCCAGTTGTACTTAATGCTTTTCTGGTTCAACTGTTCCTTAATGGACGAACGGGTCAGATAAGCCTTCTCCAAAAATTCCTCTTTCGTGCACATCGGCGCCCACTGGAACGGCGTAAAAGGCTTGGGGATGAAGAAAGAAGTGCTCGCCACAATCTGCACTTTCCCGTTTACCCGCTTTTCCTTTGGCACGGTTTCAAAGAAAACGGCGGCGATTTTGTTGCACAAATCCCCGATTCCCCGGATATCCTCCTCGTTTTCCGTCGGGAGTCCCAGCATGAAGTAAAGTTTCACCCTCGTCCATCCCCCTTCAAACGCCATGGCTGCCCCGTCCAGTATGACCGACTCGGTCAGTCCCTTATTAATGACATCCCGGAGACGCTGGCTGCCCGCTTCCGGCGCAAACGTCAGGCTGCTTTTCTTCACATCCTGCACTTTCCCCATCACATCCAGCGAAAAAGCGTCAATCCTTAAGGACGGCAGGGAAATATTGATGTTCCGCCGGCTGCATTCCCCCAGCAGGAAATCCAGTAATTCCGGCAGTTTGGAATAGTCGCTGGAGCTTAAGGAGCTTAGGGAGATTTCCTCATGCCCTGTATTTTTAAGCATGTCCAAGGCATACTCCTTGAGCATGTCCACGTCCCTCTCCCGCACCGGACGGTACAACTGCCCCGCCTGGCAGAAACGGCAGCCCCGGATACAACCCCTTTGGATTTCCAGCACTACCCGGTCCTGCGTTACCTTAATAAAGGGCACCACGGGCTTTTTCGGATAATAGGTATCCGACACTTCCATCTCGATTTCTTTCCTTACGGTTGCGGGAATCCCGTCTTCCACGGGAACCATGGTGCGGATGGTACCGTCCTCTTTGTATTCCACCCGGTAAAGGGACGGCACGTAAATACCCGGAACCTTTGCCGCCCGGCGCAGGAATTCCTCCCGCTCCACGCCCTCCCTGCGGGCTTTCTTATAGACATCCAGCAGTTCCCGGTAACGGGTTTCCCCCTCGCCGATGTAAAACAGGTCAAAAAATTCCGCAATGGGTTCCGGATTGTAGGTACAGGGTCCCCCGCCAATCACCACCGGATGCCCCCAGGTCCGCTCCTCTGCCCGCAGCGGAATCCCCGATAAATCCAGCACCTGTAAAATATTGGTGTAACACATTTCATACTGGATGGTAATGGCAAGGAAATCCAAATCTTTCACCGGCTCCTGTGACTCCAGCCCAAAAAGAGGGATGTGTTCCTCCCTCATAATTCTGTCCAAATCCAGCCACGGCGAATAGACCCGCTCGCACCATACGTCCTCAAAGCGGTTGAACATATCGTATAAAATCTGGATGCCCAGATGCGACATGCCGATTTCATATACATCGGGAAAGCACATCGCCATGCGGACATCCACCTTTTCCTTATCCTTCACCACGGCATTGACTTCGTTACCGATATAACGCGCCGGTTTCTCCACCCGCAGCAGTATTTCATCCGTTAAAGCAAGTTTTTGTACTGTCTGTTTTTGTAATGCATGTTTTCCCATAACTCTCCATCCCGTGCAGCAACGGCACGATTCACGGCACACCTGCACTTTTTACGGACTAACGGATTCCCCCGGTTCCCTCCTCCGTATCATCCATAAATAAAGTATAAGGGAAATTATGCTCAAAATCAAATATTACTTCATCCAAACCGCTGTCAAAATCCTTATTGATCTCCTCCCGCACCGCCGCAGTGGAAATCCCCGCAATGGTCCCGCCGTCCGCATCCGCCACCAAAAAGACGATAAACAGGATGGCTGCAAGCACCAGTCTTAGCTTAAAAGAGGAAAACGGCGCCTGTGCCCCAAAACCATCCGCTTCCTCCAGGGCATACAGTTCTTTTCCCCGCCGGTCCCCAAAATCATGGTATTTCCCGTAAAGCGGAATCTCATCTTCCGCTTTCGCTTCCGTCCCGTACAACAGTCTTTCCCGGCTGCGCATCCTCATCCGGTTATCGATGCTTTCCGCCCGTATCCTTTGTACCAACTGCAGTTTCTGGTCCGTCGAAACTTTTCCCATGTCCCGCCTCCCCTTTCTGTCCTCCATGCATCCGCTGTCCGTCTGCCGCACTGCCCGCACGAATCCTTTCCTCCTTACTGCGCCAAATCCGACAGCGGTTTGAACGTATATCCCATTTCCTCCCATTTGGTCAGCAGTTCATCCATGATTTCCCCGTTGGTTTTGGAAGTGCTGTGCAAAAGCACGATGGCGCCCGGATGAATCCTTTCCGTCATTTTTGCAAAGGCTTCCTCCCTGGAAGGCTGGTCGTCCTGTATCCAGTCCACATAGGCAAGGCTCCAGAAAAAGGTCTGATAGCCAAGTTCCTTTGCCATGGCGAGGTTTTCCGCACTGTATTTGCCCTGGGGCGGACGGTAGTACATGGCGAGCTTCCCCCCGGTAATTTCTTCATACAGGGCTGCCACATCGTCCATTTCCTTTTGGAAAGACGCCTTATCGGAAATCTTGGACATATCCAAATGGTGGTATGTATGATTGCCAACCGTATGCCCCTCCTCCACCATGCGCTTTACCAA
>ERZ779637.883-NODE-883-length-15678-cov-10.221468_pt1 | contig 15678 bp, 14 predicted proteins | sample MGYA00514196_ERZ779637 | MGnify/ENA primary metagenome ERZ779637 (study PRJEB29562, sample SAMEA4376700) | mouse gut metagenome | isolation source: Cecum | study: EMG produced TPA metagenomics assembly of the A DSS colitis mouse model was used to assess the...
CTCTCAGGAGTCCCCTGTAATCATGCCCTATTTTCCCACCCGTGAAAAGTAACTACTATTAAAATTCAGCCGTTTATAATTCAAAGTCCGCGAAGGCATCTTTCTTCGTATGATTCTTGCTGTAGTAATTCATCAGCCATGCCTTCATCTCTGTATGCCTGTCTCCCAAATCCTCCATCATGGCCTGAAAATTGTCCTCCCGCACGCCGCCAAGTCCTGTCAAAAACTGGTAATACCGCAGATCATCCCCGTGCTCTTCAAGCACTACCAGCCAGGTTTCCTCCGTCTCCTGTCCTTTGATATGATCCAGAAGATAGGCTTCCAGTTCCTTTCTCACAGAAATATCCAGCGCGTGATCATGCATCAGCCTGAGCATCGCCAATCTGACCTTTGCCTTCCTGCGCTGTTCCATATAGTAGTCCAGGTTATTCTCCCGGCTGCCATAATCCTCCTCCCCACATAAAAGCATCTTGGAAAAGCCTTCTGCATCCGGTGTCTGCATCAGCTGGCGCATTCTCACATCCCATCTGAAGATCCACTCTGCCGTACCTGCATTCTCGAAATCAAATAGATAGAAAGCGTCCAGCTGGCTCATAACAGCCGCCAACAGATAGGAGATATCTTCTGTTCTGGAATCCTCTTCATCGCCATGCTCATCGATGATCTGCACCAGCGCCGGACAGTCTTTAAAGATTCCCTGCCCGATTTCCATACTATGATAAGGCAACAGGATCTTCGACAATTTGCTACAGAAGGCAAAGGCCCAGTCCTCGATACGCAGAATGGATTCCGGCAAAGAAATCTGCTTTACCATCTTGTTGCTCAAAAAAGCCTTCTTGCCAATGCATGTGACAGGGCAGCCGTCCATAATAGCCGGAACCTCCACCGCAGTATCTTTCCCCCGATATCCGGTGATCCTTATCGTATTCTCAATCCTCTCATACTCCAGAACCCCTCGTTCTGTTGCCAGTTCTCCGCTGCTATTCATGCTAACCCCCTTGGTCCCACTTCTCGATATCCCAAATCCAAAGACAGGCATCACTGCCCCTTCTTTCGGCTTAGAGCATCAGCGCATCGATCTGTTCCAGGATACTGTCTCCCCGCTCCGTCAGCATCAGCTCCTCATTGTGCCGCTGATAGTCCTCACAGCCATACGTCGCAATAAACCTCGCACAGTCTGGCTGCACCGTACACTCTGTCATCAACAGAAGCATCTCATTCCCGGAACCAAACGTATCCTCCACAAAACCGAACAGGCAGTGCAGCCGTTCCCCAATCTGTTCTGTATCCTTCTTATAAGCAGTCACCCGCCCGTCAAAGCTGCCCTTAAGCAGTGCAAACGCCGCCGTCGCACTTTCTATGTCCTCCGTCCGCAGCATCCGCTCTGCCTCAGCCAGAAAACGAAGCATAGCACGGTTCTTTTTCTTATCCCGAGCAGACAGGGCGCCAGCCTTTGCCAAGGACTCCATACTCATCCGTCTCGCTTCCGACTGCTTCTCCACAAGCTGAGTGAATTCCGCCACACTGTATCCTGCTTCCGCCTTGTTCTTCAGCGCCTTCAACGGATTCATCAATTCATGCAGAAGTTCCGATGTCTGCATATTTTCCCGGATGTCCTGCTGCATCTTATCGATCAGCATCCCCATCAGCGAGAGACGTTCGTCGAAATCAGCCTTTCTGGCCTTATCTTTGGCCTGCTCACTGACAGTTCCCGACAAGATCTCCTCCACTTTATAATCATTCTTATATTTCTGGTACAGATCATAATAAGCACCGAACTCTTTAACCACCCGTTCATTGCGGATGTACTGCCCGATCAGGGATTCCTCCACCGGAACCTGTTCTTCCTCGTAAAGTTCCAGCATCTTGGAAAGATCCTCCCATCCCCTGGCCGTAATATAGTTCTTGCCTCGTACCGTAGTCTCTATCTCATAGAAATCATCCTTTTTCAGATCCAGGAAATTCACGATCGCCGTATGCAGTCCCCGCTCCTTCGCATATTCTTTCCAGGTAGCAAAGTCTGCCTCCACTTCCAGTATCTTCAGCCGGTCGAGAGTCACCACGTCGAATTCCCGCACCGATTTATTGTACTCCGGCGGATTACCGGCCGTCACAATGACCCATCCCTCCGGTACCTGATGCCTGCCAAACACTTTATACTGCAGAAACTGCAGCATCGAAGGCGCCAGCGTCTCCGACACACAATTGATCTCATCCAGGAAAAGAATGCCTTCCCGGATACCGCTCTCTTCCATCACCTCATAGACCGAGGCGATAATCTCACTCATCGTATATTCTGACACCTCATTCGATTTCCCCTCATACTCCTTGTGCGTAATAAACGGCAGTCCAAGTGCCGATTGTCTCGTATGATGGGTCATAGAATAGGACACCAGTGCGATTCCCAGCTCCTGCGCAATCTGCTCCATGATCGCCGTCTTTCCGATGCCCGGCGCTCCCAGGAGGAAAATCGGCCGCTGTCTGACCAGCGGGATCCGATACTCGCCCTCTTCGTCCTTTTTCAGATACAGTTTTACCGAATCTTTGATATATTTTTTTGCTTCTTTGATCGTCATCTTGCTGTCTATGCCTTTCTTATTACCATCCGTCTATAGTAACCCTTTCTTCCACACTCTCTATACTCACTCCAGTTCTTCCTCGTCTAGCACGATCTTGATTGCCCAGGGCGGCGTCTTCGGTGCATTCTCGTCCTCCTGCAGAAACACGAAAGCCACGTCGTAATCCGGCATCCGCTCCGGATAGATACCGTAGCCATCCGTAAAATAGAGTAATCCTTTCAGATTGTCAAATTCCTGCTTCTCCTGCAGATTTTCCACGTAAGCGAACACCGGCCGAAAATCCGTGGAACCGAAACCCGTCAGTTTCCCATGCGCTAGGAAATCATCGAACTCCTCACGCCTGGTAATCTTCGTGTCCTGCCTGACTTCACTGTCACACTGTAGAATATGCACATTGATCTTACTGAAAAAATTCTCTCCCGCCTGCAGGATATTATAAGTCTTCTGCAGAAAAGCCTGTACGATCTCTCCACGACAGGAAGCCGAGGTGTCAAGGGCGATCACAAAATCCCTGATCTTATTGCTGTCCTTATATTCCAGCGGTTCTACCAGCGGCATATTGCCGTAGGTCTGCAGCCCGTAAGTATAATAAATATAGTCAAATTCATCGTCGTTGACCTGCACCGTCTCTCCCATGACCATAAACTTCCGCAAAAAATCCGTGTAATCGTACCGTTCCCTCGTGGCCTCTCTCAGATTCTGCTCCATGCTCTCGGCATTGTCTCTGTCCCTGCTGAAGCTTTTCAGATCTGCCTTGATGCGTTCACTGAGCCTGCGCCACTCTGCCTGGGACAAATCAAGCTCCTCCTGTCTGTCCCAGTAGATATGTTCGTCATAGTGACAAAGCTTATGCCATTCTTCCATAGCCTTCTTCGAAGGCTCCTCGACCCGGAAATGCCGATATAACTTCTCCGCCGTCAATCCCCCGGCCTGTTTGTGCAAAAGCTCCAAACGGTTCTGCAGCAAGTCATCCGAAGGCAGCCTGGTCAGATGCAGTCCCATGTCCACGATCGTATGCTCCACCGCGATATCCGTGGCCATATCCCAATAAGCCCTGTTCAGCTTATCCGTGTTTCTGCCGTGATAGAAAATACAGTGCAGCAGCGTATGGAGATACAGCCTTGCCGCATAATGGGGCGCCGACTTGTACTGTCCAAGCAGCAGCGCCGGATCATAATGGAGCATCATCCCGTCAAACAAATGCGCACCCGTCTGCTCCCTGCAAACTACCTTAAGCCTGGACAAGGCCACATCCAAAAACCGCATATTGATCAGAATACCATCGTGGGCAAGCCTCATCACCTCACCAGCAATATTCCGTATCTGAAGTTGTCTGTCGTCACGTGACGTTTCTATCATTTTCCCTCCATGCCGAAGCGTTTTACGCTGAAAATATATTCTTACCCGGCTACATACCCTTTGAGCAGATACAATACCAGCAAGTGGCCCGGATAAAAAATATAGAAAAACCACTTTGAAAAAGTTCTGCCCCTCCTGGCTCTTTTCCCATTATAGAAAAGAAGGATGACAACCGCAGACGCAATAATCCCCGTCCCGGACAAAAGTCCGAGAAGCACTGCCTTCTGTATCGCATAGCCAGATTCGACCATATAGCTTTGTGTCATAACGAAGGCATAAAAAGCATATCCCATGATATACCCACGGGCCAATCCCCGCTTCTCCCCTCCACTGTCATGAAAGAGAATGGTAAAAACAGGCGCGATCAGCGCCCAATCTGCCACCATGGTGGCAAGCGTCAGGCTGATGCTGAGCACTCTCTGCAGGAATTGATCTTGAACCTTCTCCCTGACCACCAAGATCAGGAAGCAGCACAGCAGCGTATAGATCATATTTAAATTGTTGAATTGAAAAACCAGCGAAAACGGAATCTGTGAAATTACCGCAAAGAACAGCAGCCGCTGCCCATATCTTTTCTTGGAACCGGTATATCTATACCCTTCCACCAGAAAATAGCACATGGTGGGTGTCGTAAAATACCCGATAAATTCAAGAGCAAGAGCAGGTGCACTGCCCGTTGGCAGGAATATACGTGCGATATGGTTTAACAGCATCGCAAACACTGCAATATACTTAATTATATCCCTGTTAAGTATCTGCATGTTTGTCCCGAACGATTCCATCTTATATCTGCCACCCCTTGCCACAGTATCTTATCCTGACAATATCATACCGTCTTTACTGCGAATTTCTTACAATTCCTGACCTTTTCTATATGAAAGATATCACATACATTGAGATAGGCGATTGAAACCTTTCGGGCAATCGCCTATTTACCGCATTCTACACACTAATCCGCTCCATATCAGGGCAGTTTGCTGCAATGACACACGTACATCTCTCTTTACCGGACACGGTATCGCCTACGGATTCGTCAATCATAACAGGAACGGATTATACTTCTTCTCGTGGCCAATGGTCGTGGCTTCCCCGTGTCCCGGATATACCTTCGTCTCCTCCGGCAGCACGAACAGTTTGTCCCGCACCGACCGGACAAGGGCGCTCATACTGCCCGTCGCCAGATCTGTTCTTCCCACAGAATCCTGAAAAAGTGTATCTCCCGCGATCAAAATATCCGCCTCTTTAAAATAATAACAACAGCTGCCCACCGTATGACCCGGTGTCGCGATCAGCTTACAGGTCATATCCGCTATGGTAAGTTCCTCACCATCTTTCAGGTATCTGTCCGGGTTCACCGTGTATGGCCGCCCCACCTGATCCGACACGTTCGTGACCGCATCCTCGCAGAGTATCTTCTCCTCTTCATACGCATAGAGCGGCGCACCTGAAAGTTCCTTCAGCCTGTTGACGCCCCAGATATGGTCGAAGTGTCCATGCGTGAGCAGAATCCCTTTTACTTGAAACCCCTTCTCCGCAAGCGTCTCATAGATATAATCTCCCTTATCGGCCGGGTCAAAAAAAATTACGTCCTTCGACCCTTCTCGATATACAAAATAGCAATTCGTCTGACAGATTCCCAACATCAGCCGACCAATCTTCAAATTTCCCATCCTGTTTCTCCTTATCCGGATTCTACCTTCACTCTATCAATTTATAAAACAAATTTTCTCTAACCGGTCGTTCTCTCGATATCGATCACACTCTCGATGGTCCTGATCTTATCCGTGATACGTTGCAATTCTTCTCTGCTGCCGATCTCGAAGCTGACCAGTATCGTAGCCGTTCCCTGCTTACTCACCCGGGTATTTAAAGACAGAATATCGATCTCCTTCTCTGTAAGCGCCCGCGAGATATCCGCCAGCAGGCCGTTTCTGTTGTTGGCATAGATACTGATCTCTGCCAGATACTTGCCGCCGACAGCTTCTGTCTGCTGCCACTCAGCATCGATCAGCCGGTTACGGTCGATCTCCGGAAGATTCATGATATTGATACAGTCTGTCCGATGAATGGAAATACCTCTTCCCCTCGTCACGAAACCGATGATCTCATCTCCCGGTACCGGACTGCAACACTTGGAAAAACGTACCGCCACGTCATGGATTCCCCGGACTATAATGCCGTTGCTGCTCTTGTTCGTCCGCTCTCTGTTGATCTGGGCATTCTCCTCTACCTCGGCCATGATCTCTGCATCGGTCATCTCCCGGCGGTGATCCAGATCATACAACTCCTGCATTCGGTTAAGGATCTGCCCCTCTTTCAGCCCACCGTGGCCAATCGCCGCCAACACCGAATCCCAATCCTGAAATCCGTAACGCTTCATAATGGCTTCCTGATACTTTGGAACCATCACCTCCACGGGATTAATGGTCTTCGCCTTACAGTAATTGGCGATCAATTCCTTACCCTTCACAATATTATCTTCTTTTAACTCATGCTTGAACCACTGGTTGATCTTGTTTTTGGCCTGAGTGCTCTTGACCACATTCAACCAATCACGGCTTGGCCCTTTGGAATTCTGGGAGGTCATGATCTCCACCCGGTCGCCGTTCCTGATTTCATAATCGATGGTCACCAGCTTACCGTTAACCCTGGCGCCAATCATCCTATTGCCGACCGCACTGTGAATGCTGTAGGCAAAGTCGATGGTAGTAGACCCGGCCGGCAGGTTCTTCACATCCCCGGTAGGTGTAAAGCAATATACACTGTCAGAGAAAAGATTCAGATCGCTTTTCAGCAGATTTAAGAATTCCTTGTTATCCGACATATCCCGCTGCCACTCCAGAATCTGCCGCAGCCATACTAGCTTCTCTTCTTCCTGAGCTTCCACCTTCTTACCGTCAGAAGCCTCCTTATATTTCCAATGTGCAGCGATGCCGTACTCCGCCGCCTTATGCATTTCGTAAGTCCTGATCTGAATCTCAAAGGGCTGTCCCGTGCTGCCGATCAGTGTCGTGTGCAGCGACTGATACATATTGGCCTTAGGCATGGAAATATAGTCCTTAAAACGTCCCGGGATAGGTTTATACATCTCATGTATCACACCCAGCGCCGCATAACAGTCCCGCACCGTATCCACAATGATACGCACCGCGAACAGATCATAGATCTGGTCTATCGTCTTATTCTGGTTCTTCATTTTCTTGTAAATGCTGAAGAAGTGCTTGATCCGTCCGTCAATCTGTGCTCTGATCCCCGCATGTTCTATATGCTCCGACACTTCATCCACGATCGTCTGAATATACTGCTCACGGTCGCTTTTGCGAATCGCGATCTTATTGACCAGATCATAGTATGCCTCCGGCTCCAGATATTTTAACGCCAGATCGTCCAATTCCACCTTGATCCTGGATATGCCAAGCCGCTGTGCGATGGGGGAATAGATATCCAATGTCTCCCTGGCAATCTCCTGCTGTTTCTGCGGCCGCATGTGCTGCAGCGTCCGCATATTATGCAGTCTGTCCGCCAACTTGATCAGAATGACCCTGATATCCCTGGCCATGGCAAGAAACATCTTGCGCAGGTTCTCCGCCTGCCGTTCCAGCTTCTCCGCATCCCGATCCCTGTCGCCGCTGTTGTCTCCGTGGAAATTGATCTTCTCCAGCTTCGTGACACCGTCCACCAGAAGCGCCACGTCCGCGCCAAACTGCTCCTTGATCTCCTCATCTGTCATGATCGTGTCTTCCACCACATCATGCAAAAGTCCTGCCACGATCGTCTCCTTATCCAGCTCTAAGTCAGCCAGGATGATGGATACATAAAGCGGATGTATGATATAGGGTTCTCCCGATTTGCGTACCTGCCCCCGATGCGCATCGTAGGCCGTCTGATAGGCCTTCTCTATCAGCGAGATATCTCCGGAAGGATGATATTTGCGCACACGGTTAATAAGCTCCTCGTACAAAGCCTCGGGAGACTGAAATTCCTCGATTGATTCAATTCTGCCATCATCAATGATGACTTCTTTCTTTTCTTCTGTCGCCATAGCCTCTCCAGACATTCTGCCTTATTTGTGATCTGACATAACAGTCAACTCTGATATCATTATTCCCTATTATAATCGCAAATCATAAGCAAGTCAAAATATTCTTTTTGCAGATTACTTTATGACGCTAGAACTGCCCTTTCACTATAAGTGGACTCAGCCCTGTTTCATAGACATCATCAAAAACCCCTGATCTGGAAAACTCCAGACCAGGGGATTCAATTCTGTTCGTCCGTCATACAGTCACGATATACCGCTTCAGCTTACATCATGCCCATTCCGCCGCCACCTGCCGGCATTGCAGGCTCTGCTTCCTTGATATTCGCTACAACAGATTCTGTTGTGAGCAGTGTGGACGCCACACTGGTAGCATTCTGCAGTGCGCTTCTTGTTACTTTGGCAGGATCAAGAATACCTGCTTCTACCATGTTCACATACTCTTCTTTCAGAGCATCGAAGCCAACACCAACCTCAGACTCCATTACCTTATTGATGATCACCGAACCTTCCAGTCCTGCATTTGCCACAATGTGATACAAAGGAGCCTCCAGTGCCTTCAGCACGAGCTGCGCACCTGTCTTCTCATCACCTTCCAATGCGTCCGCCAATTTGGCAACTTCCTTGGATGCATGAATATATGCGGAACCGCCGCCTGCGATGATACCCTCTTCCACTGCTGCTCTTGTCGCTGCCAGAGCATCTTCCAGACGAAGCTTTGCTTCCTTCATCTCTGTCTCGGTAGCCGCACCTACTCGAATCACTGCTACACCGCCTGCCAGCTTCGCAAGGCGCTCCTGCAGCTTCTCTCTGTCGAAGTCGGAAGTGGTCTCCTCGATCTGCATCTTGATCTGACTGATCCTTGCCTGGATCGCATCTTTGTCGCCCTCACCGTCAACGATGACTGTATTCTCTTTCTGTACTTTAACGGATTTCGCACGGCCAAGCTGCTCCATAGTTGCTTCTTTCAGCTCCAGACCAAGTTCGGAACTGATCACCTGTCCGCCTGTCAGGATTGCGATATCCTCTAGCATTGCTTTTCTTCTGTCACCGTAGCCAGGAGCCTTTACTGCTACGACATTGAAAGTTCCGCGCAGCTTGTTGACGATCAATGTGGTAAGTGCTTCCCCTTCCACATCCTCTGCGATGATCAGCAGCTTCGCACCGGACTGCACAATCTGCTCTAAGATCGGCAGAATCTCCTGAATATTGGAAATCTTCTTATCTGTGATCAGAATATAAGGATTCTCAAGAACCGCTTCCATCTTATCCATATCGGTTGCCATATATGCGGAGATATAACCTCTGTCGAACTGCATACCTTCTACCAGGTCAAGTTCTGTCAGCATAGTCTTGCTCTCTTCGATGGTGATAACACCGTCTCCGGATACTTTCTCCATAGCGTCCGCTACCAACTGTCCTACTTCCTCATCACCGGAAGATACTGCGGCAACTCTTGCGATATGCTCCTTGCCTTTTACCTTGGAACTCATCTTTGCGATCGCTTCCACTGCACAGTCAGTCGCCTTCTTCATACCTTTTCTTAAGATGATCGGGTTCGCGCCTGCCGCCAGATTCTTCATCCCTGCATTAACCATTGCCTGCGCCAGAACGGTCGCCGTTGTGGTACCGTCACCTGCCACATCATTCGTCTTAGTCGCCACTTCCTTCACAAGCTGTGCACCCATATTCTCAAACGCGTCTTCCAACTCGATCTCCTTGGCGATCGTCACTCCGTCGTTTGTGATCAACGGAGCACCATAAGATTTATCCAGGACTACATTTCTACCTTTCGGTCCGAGAGTCACCCTGACGGTATCCGCCAACTGATTTACACCTGATTCCAAAGCCGCTCTGGCCTCTGCACCATATTTGATTTCCTTTGCCATGATTCATGTCCTCCTACTATTGATTTATTCTGCGCTTCCTTACGCTTCCGTCCTCCCGTCCGCGTTTATTCGATAACCGCAAGAATATCATTCTGCTTAACGATGATATACTCTTCTTCTTCCAGTTTCACTTCCGTTCCCGCATACTTGGAGTAAATTACCTGGTCACCGACCTTTACTTCCATCTTCACTTCCTTGCCATCTACTACACCGCCAGGTCCTACTGCGATCACTTCTGCCTGCTGCGGTTTCTCTTTGCTCTGTCCCGGCAGAACAATACCGGACTTCGTCGTCTCTTCTGCAACCAACTGTTTCAATACTACTCTGTCGCCAAGTGGTGTTAATTTCATAACTGTTGCCTCCTTATAGAAAAATCTTAGTATACATCTTGTTATTAGCACTCATTCATGTCGAGTGCTAACCGTTGAACATATATTATCTTTATATGAGAACGTTTGCAAACTGATTTATCATCATTTATCGCATACTTTTCTTTTATTATCTTCTATTTTCTATGTTTTACTCATTTTATCTCGTTTTGTACTCTGATACGCAATTTAATATTTATTTTATAATTTGTGTACCGCCGCCTGTTTCCCCTGTACGGACGGCCAGTAGGGCATTGTCTACAGAAAAAGCTGCTGCAAAACCTGACTTACCGTTCTGCAGCAGCTTCATAAAGCTCTTAATATGGAATCATTCTATACCTATTGTACGCCGTGTGCCAGTCTCTCGCGGTAGCCGGGTGCATTCTTGATCTCAAACTTATTGTTGAACATCTCGTACTCCGCATCCGGCAGCTTATCCTTAAGCTGCTCCTCCACGTTCGTCTTATAAACAACCCCGCAGGCCACAGAAGGCGCCAGAATCCGATCCTCATAGGCCAGACATGCCTGCTGTACATGCGTACAGTATTCTTCCGCTTCACCGTCCTCCGCCATAGGGATCAGAATAATGAACACATCACCATCCACACGGCCGATGACATAGTCCGGTTTCGCCTCCTGCTTCAGGATATCGGCGATCGTCCGAATCAATCTGTCACTCTCCTCGTCTCCGAAATGATCATTGACAAACTTCCAGTCATTGATGTTGGCGTTGACCACCGCCACCGGTGCGACGCTCAGGCCGTCCAGACGCTGCATCTGCTCCTCGAAGTAATGCTTATGATAGACACCCGTCAGGACGTCTTCTTTCTCTCCTCTGGCTGTCTGCACATGCTGCACACCTACCTTCTCTTCCAACTCATCCATATAAATTGAAGATTCCTTATGTAAGTATGCTTCTTCTCCCCACTGGGAAAGCATCTTCGTGAATTCATCCAGAAGATTGCCCACTTCCTGCTGCATCGCATCCGGCACTTTCTCCGTCTGCGCATATAAATGCGCGATAGTTCTCCCATAAACTCTCACTTTACGCCCCGGGTCTCCGACCACATCCGGCGTAAATCCGGCAAAGCCGCCAACTGATACCACTTTCTCACCATGTCTCTCCGTAAGCAGAATGTCTACACCGGTCAGCGCATGAAGCGCCTTACAGTATTCTCTCAGCGTGTCGATAGCATATAAATTATCCAGCGCATAATTTCTGATATTACTCTTGATCCTCTTTTCAAAAGGAATTGCCTTGTAATCCATAGTCTGTAACCTCTCCTGTCTTAGTCCCTGTAAAAAGTAAATCTGCTCCGCAAGATCAACAAAATAGGCAAATTTTGTTATGAGATCTGCTTCCAGTCTTATAAATCCGGAGCAATTTGTTGTACCATAAATACCTCACGGTTTTGCTAAAATCAGTATACCTTTTTCAGGCAGTTTTGTCTAGGGACTCCTGGAAAAAAGACTACAGGAGACTGAAGTCCGGATCAAATAATTCCCTACTCAGCAATCCTCTCCTTATTATACACAATATTACCTGTCTTCCCATCCAAACGGCCGCCCTCCTTAGACAGCGCCTTGGCGATATGCGCCTTTCTTCCCCTGGATTCAAAAGGTACGTCATCTACGTTACCGTTCTTGATATCCTCGCACACTTCCAACACCTCATCCAGCAAAACTGCCGGATAATCCCTTCCCGGTCCGTGCGACAGATAAATACGGTCAAATTTACCTGCAGTCTTACTTTTCAGTTCTCGCAGATTCTTCTCATAGGTACTAAGGCCTGTGGAGTAGGTATCAAACAGAAATGTAAAACCATTGCAGGCATCCCCGGTGATCAGCGTCCGCTCTTCTCTGATCAGCATACACAGACTTCCCCTCGTATGTCCCGGACAGGCATAAATCTCGATCGATATTCCTCCCAGGTCAAACACGTCTCCTTCCTCCATATCAAGGAACGCATCCGGAGGTGTAACCGGAATATACTCTTCCTCCGCTACATCAGCAAACCTTGGCGATTCGGAAAGAAACCTTTTTCTTACTTCCAGCTCACAGTGCTGCACATAGATATAGTCGTCCTTCCTGCTCATGTAGACCGTATCAAATTCTGGTGCTCCCATGGCATGATCCACATGTCCGTGGGTCACAAGCACGATAACCGGTCTGTCCGTCATGGACTCAACATACTGTCGAAGGCTCCCCGCCCCACTGCCGGTATCGATAAGTGCCGCCTTCTGCGTCCCCTCCACCAGATACATCTGCTCTCCGGCAAGTCCATAGATTCTCGTTGCATGTTCCGAAATCTTTTCTGCATGAAATTGTACCATTTTTCTCCATTCCTTTCTACTATCCTCTATGTTCCATTACGGATTCACGTATACAGTCATCCCTTCTGCGCATAGCGTCTGCCCGCTACTCCGGCTATTGCTATTGCTTCACGGATGTTTCCCTGTTCTGTAACACCATACGGCAATATCCGCGATCAACGCAAGCGGAAGCGGCTTATTGTATGGGAGTTGGATCGCACCCTTGCTTGTCTTATAATCACTCAGCCGCTCAGCAAATTCCACGACCGCCTCCGGTCCCGGATACAGGCCGATATGTTTCTGAAAACCCGCGAAATGTATGATATTATGCTTATCCCAGAAGGTCGGCATACTCCATGAGATGCGCTCCTCAGCCTCCGGCAGCGCCGCTCGTACCGCGTCACGTACCGCTCTCAGATATTGCCTCATCTCCTCAGGCTGCGCTTCTATATATTCGTCGATCGTCTCTGGCGCTTTCCCGCAGTAATGATCCTGTCCCTGCCTCTTAAAGCTGCGTCCACATTTCGGACATGTCCACATGTGCTTCTGCCTCCTTATGCTTTCATTCTTTCTATATCCTATCACACCGCCGTCTGTTTTACACTGGCATCCCATATCCATATCATCCGTAGATTCCGAACCGACTCCGCCGCCTGCGAAGATAGTTCTATACCAGTGGATGACGGCCTCACATTTCACTGTTCCTGTCTGTCACGATCGCCGTTTACGAAAACAACTCCGCCATTTCTTCATGCTGCCCATCTGCCGCATAAAGGCACACCCCGTCCAGATCCGTGCTCCGGTTGTTGAATGCCGGAAACAGGAACCCGCACTCCGGTTTTCCCGCTTCATAATCCCCGCTCACCGGACAGACCGCGCAGATCAGAAAACGATACACTTCCTCCGACTCCCACTGACTCGCCTTGTCTTTCCCCTTTACCGGAACATCATAGTTCCCATAGAACATGTAGATACCGTAAGGATGATCGGAACGGTGCCGCTCCCCTATGTATTCGTAGAGAGAAAGCAGCAGCGCATCATTCTTCATCTCACAGTCTCTCAGCGCCATCAATAACTGCCAGACGCCGCCCGGTTTCCTCGCTCCCGACCCCAGACGATGATCCATCAGCTGTACATTCGTCTCCGAAAAAGGAATGACTTTGGCGATCTCCAGGTTCTTTGCCCTGTCCGCAGATGATAACTTTAAGAAATTCGTATGGAATGTACCGTCTATAAATCCTTCCTCATCCATATAAGCACCCGCTATCCTGCTGAAACAGTTTCTCGAAACCGTCATCCGTCTGGTCAACTCCAGCATATCTTCGCGATCTATCTTCATATTGCTCCCCCATTCCTCTGCTCATGCTATATGTCATGGTTACCTTATCATAAAATGTACGCCGTTTCAACGTCTTTTCCGATCGCGGACATCACAGTACCCACGCAAAAGACAAATTGTGACAGTGAAGCCGAAGGCTGAACTGTTACGTCAAATGATCATTTCTTGCAGACTCATACTGGTAATTCCGACAAAGATATTGTATTATGGAATCTAACTGGCTTTCCTGAAATACATAAATCTATGATACGAGGATATCTGACATGAAAGAGAAAAAGACAGAAATACAGATCAACAAGAAAGAGTTCTACAGAAATCTGACAAGGCTCGCCCTTCCCATCGCCCTGCAAAGCCTGATGCTGGCATCAGTAGCTGCAGGCGACGCATTGATGCTGGGAAAAGTGGCACAGGACGAGATGACTGCCGTCTCACTGGCAACCCAGATCCAATTTGTCCAGAATATGTTCCTGATGGCCATCACAGGCGCCGGCGCCATTCTCGGTGCACAGTACTGGGGCAAAGGTGACAAGCATACTCTGGAAGACGTTTTCAATATGATGCTTCGCTTCTGCGGGTTTACCTCCGTCGTGTTTTTCCTGGCCTGTGAACTGATACCAGAGATGCTGATGCATATCTTCACGCACGATACACCACTGATCGCTCTTGGCAGCTCCTATCTGCGCATCGCCGGCTGGTCTTATCTGCTTGCGGGCATCTCGCAATGCTATCTGACAATCATGAAGGTGTCGGATCATGTAAAGCCCGGCGCTCTGATCAGTTCTTGTGCCGTACTTCTGAATATAGTCCTGAATGCGATCTTCATCTTCGGACTGTTTGGCGCGCCCAGAATGCAAGCGAGAGGTGCTGCACTTGCCACCACGCTTTCCCGCGTTATAGAACTTGCACTGTGTGTGGCCGTATCCTCACAGTCTTCCCATATCCGTCCGGCATTTGACCGGTTTCTTAAGCTGCCCAAACAGCTGAAAGCCGATTTCATCAGGCAGTGCCTGCCATTGATGGGCGGCTCTCTATGCTGGGGTGTAGGCTTCACCTCCTATACCGCTATCATGGGCCATATGGGCACCGACGCAGCGGCGGCAAATTCCGTATCCGCAGTTGCCAGGGATTTGATCTGCTGTATGTGCAACGGTATTGGTAGTGCTGCCGGAATCATCGTCGGCAACGAACTGGGGGCAGGGCGCCTGGAACTTGGCAAAGCTTATGGCATCAAGCTCAAGAATATTTCCTATGTCATCGGTTTTATCTCAACCGCCCTTGTGCTTGCCATAACCCCATTTGTCGTGCGGATGGTCATTCTGACAGATCAGGCCCGGGGTTACCTTACGGGAATGATGGTAATCATGTCCTTCTATATGATCGGCCGCTGCGTCAATACTGTCACGATCAACGGCGTGCTGGATGGTGGTGGTGACACCCTGTTCGATATGTACAGCCTGATCGTCTGCATGTGGTGTATCGCTATTCCGCTGGCGCTCATCGGTGCTTTTGTCCTGCACTGGTCTCCTCTGGCAGTCTATGCCTGCACCTGTCTGGATGAGGTGGGGAAGATTCCCTGGGTGATGGCACGGTTCCGCAAATATAAATGGGTGCAGGATCTGACAAGATAAATGTACGAAAATTGGAGCGTCCGCCAAAAGTACACACAACATCGCAAAAGTACCGGATACACAGGTTCTATTCCCTGTAGATCCGGTACTTTCTATAGCACTGATTGTGACCTAATCACCAACCCCCACTTCAAGTGGGGGTTTGAAAAACGCCCCCTAGGGCTC
>ERZ779637.884-NODE-884-length-15671-cov-20.296875_pt1 | contig 15671 bp, 21 predicted proteins | sample MGYA00514196_ERZ779637 | MGnify/ENA primary metagenome ERZ779637 (study PRJEB29562, sample SAMEA4376700) | mouse gut metagenome | isolation source: Cecum | study: EMG produced TPA metagenomics assembly of the A DSS colitis mouse model was used to assess the...
CACATATCCAATCGCATAGTTATTGATAAATGCGCCCAGATAAACTGCCTCTCCCCGCTTTTTAGATTTATCCTGATTATATCATAGTCCCAAAATCTGTCATTCTCTATTTTGAAGTCAAACGGCATAAAATGAAAGGCAGGAAACCCCGAAAGCATCAAGGTTTCCCGTCTCATATACTACTTACATGCTATATAAATATCCATACTCTCCCCGTCTGTTTCAAAGCAGGGAATCACGTCCTGTTCCGTGTGTTCGAAACCATTCACGCGCATGTATTCCATAAGTGTTTTATAAGCGTTCGGAATGGTTACAAAAGGATTGTCAAAGGGCTTTTCAATGTGTACTGCCGCATATTTATGGGCTGCCTGTCCGTATATCTCACGGTCAGGCGGAACGACCCCGTCCGGCAATACCCACGCCGCCTCATAGCCGTGCATATTGAAGACATTGACCTGTTCCTGTGACACATTCGGAAAATCCCAGCCGATAACGCGGGGATGATCCACCCCGCAGCTGCGAGCGATGGATATCACATTGTTGACAGCATCCCCCTCCGGGTCTGCGCTGATAACGGCATGTTTGATATAGCGAAAAGCGGGAACGGTCTCGACGCGCAGATTGGTATACGTTTCGCCGCATGCCACCATATCCCCGCGGAACAGATCATCCAGCGTACAGTTGAAAAAGCCGCAAAGCTCTACCGCCTTTTCCATTTCGGGCTGCGCTGCATCCAGTTCCCATTTTGATACCGTCTGGCGGCTGATATGCATTTTTTCAGCCAGATCCTCCTGTGTCATATTTCCTCTCAGATGCCGCAGGAACTGTAAATTTTTCCCAAAACTCATAAAAGTATTCTCCTTTTCTTTTTCTTTTGCAGCGCCGCATAACCAGTATATATTTTTCCTCGGTAGGCTTCAACCAATCTGTATGCGCTATTTTTTTGATTCGCGCAACTTCAAAGTGCGGAGAATTTTATTTTAATTTGATGTAAATCCCCACAAAACAAGTATAAGGCTTAATGAGCGTTTCATAATACTTCCTGTCCCCGCGCGCATATTCATTATCTGTCGCAAGCCACTCCGCCCATGCCTGACTGAAACAATCCATCTCCCATGTTTCCACCACTTCGATTCTGTCGCCGCCGATAAGTTCTTTCCAGCGTTCCGGGTTTTTGAACATATAAGCGTCGTCTCCGAGCCAGTCAGAAAGCAGTTCCTCTGCGCGGTCTGCATAGGCATCCTTTAGGCCGGGGATTCCGATCAGAACCTCTCCGCCGTCTTTCATAAACGGCAAAATCTTTTCCTGAAAAAAGCCCTCGTTTCCCGCAAAATAATGGTAGGAGTCGATACTGACCAGCACACAAAACTGTTTCTTTTCAAAGTGAAGGTCGTTCGCATCCTCACAGACGGGCGTTACCTGCTCTCCAACGCCCCACCCGGCAAACCGCTTCCCATTTTCTTCCGCGCTCACCCATAAATCGTTCGCAAAGACTTTCGCCCCTGTCTCTCTGGCAATGATTAGGCTTGTCAGTCCCGTCCCGCATCCCAAATCGAGAACCGCATCGTCCGGAGCAAGCCGCAAAGGATGCCGTTCAAGCAATTCTGCCAATATCCTTACGCTGTTTGATCCCATCATCGTCTCCGCTGAAATATATGCCTTATAATTGTCAATATTCATTCAATCTTCCTCCTCCGAATATCAATCTGACTTATTCCCATATTTTACACTTCTCTCAGACACCACACCATCACAGCCTGTTGAACCGACAGCAGGCTTTTCTTAAATCCATATCCGACAAAATAATCCGACTCTATCGCGTCGGCGGAGACTTCCTCTCCGCGGTAAAAGGGCGGACAGGGATTTAAGAGCGCGTTTTTGTTTGCCATATCCATCACTTTCTCTGTTACCTGACAGTTCTTAAAATTCTTTAACTCGTCCGCCGACAAAGAGTCCGTGCAAATGATATCCTTTCCTTTGACCGCCGTTTCTATTTCATGGTACACCTGCACGCCGTCCATCTCATAGCCCGCGCCGCAGCACTGTGACAGCTCAAATCCCATCACTTCGGAGGCTTCTTTCCACGCGAGCCCGATATTGCCGCTTTTACCGCAAAACAGATATTTATCATGGATAAAATCCTCCCTGCGTTTTGACAGGGCATACAAGTCTGACAAGATTTCACAGGGGTGATTCACATCGGTCATGGCGTTGATAATCGGAACCTCTGCGTACTTGGCAGCTTCCTCCAATAACCGTATATCCTTATGACGGATCATAATCAAATCAGCCCAGTTATTTAAATAGCCAAATACATCCCTTGTCTCTTCCCTCTTATCCCAAACGTCACCGGGAAACAGGATCGGCTGACCGCCCAACATCCAGATTCCCTTTTCAAAAGTAACCCGCGTTCTGATACTGGTTGCCGGGAAAAACAAAACCACACTTTTTCCGCCAAGAAAACCACTATATTTTCCCGCGCTGATTTCATCCGCAATCTGAAATATTTCATAGATATCGTCTGCCTGCAAGTCAGTCAGCCTAATCATATCTTTCATTCTTTTACCCCCTCTAAGCAACAGTCTCCGATTTCCCTTTCTTCCAAACTGCCAACCCTCAACTTTCACTTTCTGACTGTGTGCCTTCTGTAAACAATTTCCTGTCAAACCAAAAGCTTCTATAACAATTTGTCCAGCGCTTCATTCAATTTGGACTTTAATATTTCCAGCTCCTCCCCCGTCGGCTGATACTTTTCATCATTTAATTCTTTTCCAAGCTGCCACACGGGACCGGGGGTTGGCGTATCGCCCTCCCTTCTCGGATAGATATGCCAGTGCATATGTAATCCGCGCCCCACGCCCAGCAGCGCGTAGTTCAGTTTATCCGGCTGAAAAGCGTGGTAAACCGCCTCCGCCACGACAGCCATCTCATGCAGAAATTCGTCCCGGAAATGCGGTTCAAGTTCGTGCAGTTCATAGGCGTGCTGTTTGCATAAAAACAGCGTGTACCCCTTGAACCTCTGGCTGTCGCCTAAGACGACATATCCCGTTTTCAGTTCACGGACAAAGTATGGGTTTTTCTTTTCCTTTATTAGTGCGATTCTTTCGCAGATTAAACAGTTATCCATGCTTCACTCCGCCTTAACACTTATTTTCAATCCAATACCGCTGTACCACGTGCCCGTCCTCCTCCACTTCATTTTCCAGCACACCGCCGTTTTTAACGATTGCTTTCGCCGAACCGACATTATCTTTGTCACAGCACACCAGCACTCTGTCGATGCCGAGTTTTTTACACTCTTTCAATGCCAGGGCAAGCATTGCCGTCGCGTACCCTTTTCTTCTCTCGCCGGGTCTGACTCCATCGCCTATATGACCGCCGGTTCTTAACAGTCCCTCATTTAAGTAGTGGCGGATATTCACGGCTCCCACAAAAATGTTCCTGTCCTGATCCAGACAAAACAATGTCGTGTCGGGAACCCAGCCGTTTTCCGTCTCCTCCCTCACCTCAAGCTTTTCTACATAATTTTCAAAATCATAGAAATCGTTTGTCCAGATCGCCCTCGGGGACATATCTGTCTGATTTTCCATGATATCGCTCTTCCACTCTGTCAGCATTTCAAATAGCTGCTCTCTGTATTCGTCAGTTAACCGCACAAGCTGAATATTCATGTTCTCCTCCCATTGTCAACTCTCCTAATGGCAAACCACAAATGATAAGAAATGTTAATACAATCACTATTGAAAAGACACCCGCTCCTATAATAGCTGTCATAGTCAACCTCCAAACACCGATTCTTTGTTCTATTCTATCACTCCACCGTTTTTAATGACGCATAAACTTTTCGTCTTTATGACGGACGAACACTATATCCAATAGTAACACAAAATATAAACTCTGCTCACAACTGTATTTTCAATCCGTCATACGCAAAATGTATGAAGTGCAATTCTCTCTCCAATTCTCTGTAATCATCATATGACTTTCCCCAGTCTTCCTCTAAATGTGTAATAAAAACTTCCTTGATTCCATACTGTTTCCGTATGGCATCAATTTCATCTAACGTAAACAGTTCTTTGCGAAGTGGGTTATCTTCGTTTAACACAAATCCATCTTTTAATATATCCCCGACAATGGTATTGCCAATAATCAAAACATTGTCCTTTTTGAAGACACGAATTTCTTTTGTTTTTACAAGACCCTTGGCTTCATAATATTCAATGATTGAGCCATACTTTGTACCTTGCTTTTTAATATCTGCGAGAATGGCAGGCAAAGAAGCGACCTCAATCGGATGATCCGGTTGCTTTCCCAGAGAACTGGCAAGCCAATCCATTTTCAATTATTCAATTACGCGCATTCCCATTGTATGATCAGGATCACAATGGCTGTATAAAATATGTTCTACCTTCTGTATGCCGGAATTATTCATGGAAGCATTGATATCTTCCGGCGTATCAATCAATAAATTCACATCTTCAACAAGCAGACTGCACCCCGTTCTTGCATAAGGAAATCCTTTCTGCCGCGCTTCTGTACATACACGGCAGTTACAACATGCCCTTGGCGTGCTGACACAGCCTCCGGAACCAAGTATGATTACATTCATGTTCTGTTCCCCTCCTTAATAAAAATCCGCTCCCCGTCGTCGGGAACCCACACCCTGCCCGAATAAACCTTTTCCCCCTCCTCCTTGTAAAGCCGCTTCCTGTCCTGTATATGGCTGTCCTCCGTGTGCATGAGAACCAGATTTTTTACGTGCAAACTCTCCGCAGTCTGACAGACGTCTCGAACCGTGCTGTGATGCTTTTCGTAAGGTCCAAACTTCTCTTTCTCAGAATACAGACAGAACGCCTCATGGAGCAGCCATGAAACCCCTTGCGCCTCCGGATAAAATGCCCGGTTCAGCGGTTCGTCTCCGCAAAAAAGCAGTTTTTCCTCTGCGATCTTAAATCCGTACTGGATCAATTTGGTTGACATAATATCATAAAAAGTGATTTTTCTGTCTAGTATCGTATGAGACTCACCATCCCGCAGCCTTACCAGACGTATCCTGCCGCCAAACAAATCCGTCACCTTTTTCATCAGAACAATCCTGCAGATGGTTAACAGATTCTCCATCACCTCATCGCAGGCATAGATTCTAAACTCGCCGTCGTATTTCCCCGCAAGCATCAACTGCCCGACCCCTCTCACAATCCACACCGCCCCGAGGATATGGTCAGAATGGGAATGCGTGATAAACAGGTCATGAATCTGCACAAGGGCAATGTCCCGCTCTTCCAGGATGCGGAGAATCTGGTTCCCTCCGCCGCCATCCACCAGAAAGCACCGCTCATGCTCCCGCAGGACAAAGCACGTATTATAGCACTTCGTCACCGTGGCATGCCCGGTGCCCAACATCGTAACAAATAAGCCTTTCTCATTCATAAAGCTATATCCCTTCACATATTTTAAGGCTGTTCGTCCGCCATACACTCATGGATGAAATACAGCGCCATTGCCTCCATCCGCCGGTTCCCGTCCTCCGAAAACCCGTGCGGTTCTCCGTGAAACAGTTCCAATCGGGCATTCGGATATTTTTCGGACGCCCATTTTGAGTATTCCAGACCCACAACCTCATCCTCTGTCCCGTGCATCAGAAGGACCCGTCCGCCGAATTTCCCGATCTGCTCTCTGATACGGAAATCGCGGATGGATTCAAAAAACCTGCGCCCCAGCGCCATGTCCCACAAAACTTCCGTATCGGGAATATCCTCCGGCTTTTGAAAGCGCTCGTTCCAGTTATCCGCAATACAGAAAGCCGGATACAGCAAAATAAGCGCACGAATATCCCTACCTCTTTCCTCCGCCGCCAGCGCGGAAACCATGCCGCCCTGACTGGCGCCAAACAAATAGATCTGGCTGCTGTCCACCCACGGCCACTTCTTCGCTTCATCTACAACGGCGAGCAGATCTTCCCTCTCCGTAAACAAGGTCATCTCCGTGGTCGGAAAACCGCTCAAATCCCTCGTACTGCCGCCACAAAAAGTAAAGCAGACCGCACCGATCCCGCTTTTTGCAAAATATTTAGCCGAAGGCGCCGCATCATCCTTGTGCCCGTTATAACCATGGCTGAAAATCACCAGCGGAAAGCTGCCCTCCCCATCCGGCTTATAGTACGCTGCATCAACTGTTCTGTTATGGTGAGATATAGTTATATTTTCAATCTGCATGTTTTTCCCCTTTTCCCTATCCGTTCTCTGGTCTGCGGACCACGATTTTATTCGACGCGTGAAGGTGCTTTGGCACGCCGGGATGCTCGTCCTCAAAGGTATAGGATTTAAACTGCAAAATTTCCCAGTCGTCATATAATCCTTTGATTTCCCCATTCTTCGCAAGCCCCACCGCAAATGGTGCGATGTCAGCCGAAGCCGGCACCGTATCGGTAAATATCTGCATGATATGTATTCCGCCCACATTGGTATGTGCTTTCGCCCTGTCTATCATCGCCCGCCATTCCGTTTTGGGGACAAAATGCAGCGTCCCGAAGGACATCACGCAATCATAGTTTTTCTCAAACTGATAAGCCGTCAAATCGGCGACAAACGCATTGATCTGCAAATTTTCCTTTCCGCATCTTCGCTTTAGTTTTTCGATCCCATGCTCCGACAGATCAAAGGCATCCACATTGCAATACCCCTGCCGCGCCAGATAGAGGACATTCTGCCCCTCGCCGCATCCGATCTCGATGATATGGGACTGCCTGCTAAGCATCACTTCAAACTCTTTCAATGTCGCATTCGGTTCCACGGAAAATGCAACCGCGTCTTCACTTTGATACGCTTCTTCCCAAAAGGGCATCAGACCTATCTCCATAAAAATCCCCTTCCTGTCCGATTTCACAATGACTGCATTTATTTTACTTCATAACAGGGCAAAGCACAAGGAAGGGAAAACATGTCTGGCACATCTTTTATTATAAATGCAAAATGTTCCCCCGCCGGCATTCATTATAGATTATACTATTCCACAGAAGCTTCAATAACTGCCGCACGAAGAAATGGCTGTGGTTTCCCGTCCCTTTGATACATAAAAAGTATAAACTACTTTACAGATTAAAATAATTTATGGTATAAGGAGAATGTCATGGAAAACAAAATAATCGTAACAGCATCAGAACGGTTGATTTTAAGAAGATACAGAGAAGAAGATATACAGGACCTATTTGAATATTTGTCCGACCCAGAAGTGGTGAAATACGAACCCTATAAACCGCTGACTTTTAATGAAACAAAAGATAATCTGGATTGGCGCATAAGTACAGAGGAAATGATTGCCGTCGAATTGAAAGCCCCTCACAAAATGATCGGCAATGTATATATAGGAAAACGCGACTTTGAATCGCTGGAAATCGGTTATGTATTTAATCGGAACTACTGGGGAAACGGCTATGCCTCAGAGAGCTGCAAAGCTTTAATCCAGCAGGCATTTGCAGACGGCGTGCACAGAATCTATGCGGAATGCGATCCCGACAATAAGAACTCGTGGAAATTGCTTGAAGCATTAGGATTTCAGCGTGAAGCCCATTTTAGGAAAAATGTATATTTCTGGAAAGACGAAACCGGAAAAGCAATTTGGAAAGATACTTATGTGTATGCCAAATTAAATCCAAAAGCGGAGGCAGGGTATTGCTTATGGAAATAAAGATTATAGATTTACCAATGATTACTGTTATTGGAAAAGAAGGCTTATGTGGCTGCTCTTGGCATGAAAAATTCAGATGGGACATATGTTGGATTTTGGGGAGCAATGAGTGATGAGAGCAGGTCTTTTCGTCCATGGACTCATCAGTTTACAAGAGGATTATATCTTGCGGGTGTTGAAACTTATGCTGATGCAGTTGCACCTGAAGGATGGACTAAATGGGTAGGTTCAGAAAACAAGAGGCTCTTTCGTAATCACCGCCACCGCGCAGGGCATTCGACCCTCCACCACAAAGCAAGCGACGTTCTCATATCCTGCGTCCTCGAAAAACTTTTGATAAGATTGGAGGTCATACTGTCGCTTAAAATCGGCGCCCGCCAGTTCCAGCAGGCGCACCGCTTTCCTATTCACGCCTGCCGACGCATTAATATAGGTTGGCACGATTATTTTGCCGCCCGGCTTACATACACGCTCCAACTCCTTCAATGCGGCGCAGGGGTCGTCCAGCAGATGTATCACATTTCCCGCAACGACCTTATCGAATCTGTTATCGCGGCATTTCAGATGTGTCATATCTGCACGCCGAATTTTCACGTTGTCGTAGGCGCGGCAGTTTTTTGCCGTCTGCCTCAGCATCCCCACGGAAAAGTCCGTTGCAACCAGCTTCCGGCACTTCGGGGCGATATAACTGCTGATCGCGCCCGTCCCGCAGGCACACTCCAGCACCACATCATCCGGCGCGATTTCCTCCGCCACTTTTCTGCCAAGCCCGCGGTACACCTTTCCGTTATAAATCGTTTCAAACAAATCATACAATCCTGACACGTTATCCCAAAACATAGTTGCTCCTTAACCGTTCCTCTCCCGAACATCGGATTTTTATGACGTCCGATTAAATACATTTTATCAAAATTCCAAGCCCCGCGGACACCACGATCATCCAGACGGGCGATGACGCTTTTCGTCTCGCCCGTCTGGCGAGCACGCCCCAGACCGACAATGCCAGAAATACAAAAATTCTGCCAAGATGAGGGGCAAAGGCATCCTCCAAGCGTTTGATGCCAAAAAAGACATCCAGCCCCATAATGACTGCTGTCGCCAGAATCAAGGCGGCGACGCATGGGCGGACCGCCCCGAGGAACGCCTTGACGCCCTCATATTTCATCAAATTTTTCAGACAGGCGACGATCAGCAAAATCAGGATAAAAGCCGGCAGTATCACGCCGAGAGTCGCCAGAAACGCCCCGAGGATCCCTCCCTGCGAGGACCCTACAAAAGTAGCCATATTCACGGCAAGCGGTCCCGGCGTTGATTCTGAAACAGCCACAAAAGCCATAAATTCCTTTTCCGTCAGCCAGTTGTTCTCGAGAACCGTTTCCCTGATCAGGGAAATCATGCCATAGCCCCCGCCAAAGGAAACTGCGCCGATTTTCAAAAATGCAAGAAACAGTTGTATATAAATCACCGTCTATCCCTCCCGTCCCGCATTTTCTTGTAAAGATACGCTGCAACGCCAGCCAGACCGCAAATAACAATATAGAGTACCGCCGAAACATGGAACGAAAACAGTGAAAACACAATCATAGCCGTAAAGACAATGGCTGCCGCCGTTTTATCCCGCAGACTGCCGCAAACCGTTCTGATCATCTGTACCCCCGCAGAACCGATTAAGTAGATCACGCATGCCTGTATACCCTCGAGGGCATAACTGACATATGTCAGTTTTAAAAACTTTTCAAAATACAGCGAGATTAGAAAAATAATTGCAAATGACGGGATGCAGACAGCGACTGTGGACGCGAGCGCACCCCAGAATCCGGCGACATGATAACCGATGTAGGTGGCGCTGTTGATTGCGACCGGTCCCGGCGTTGATTCGGCAATCGCAACCATATCAAAAAACATGTCTTCTTTCAGCCAGCGTTTTCTTGCTACAAATTCATTTTTCAGCAGGGCAATCATGGCGTATCCGCCCCCAAAGGTAAAAGCGCCAATCTTAAAAAAAGTCAGAAATAATACCGCTATCTTTTTCATCACCGTGCCTCCTTTTCCATAGTATCATGATACACCCTTTCCCGCCATAAAAAATTCGTCCCCCAATCTGTTTATCTCTCAAGTCAAAAATCATGCGGGAACAAAACATATCATTGTGAACCCATCCGTGGATATGATATAATTTCGATGTTGCTGTTATCGCAGCCGCAAAACATTCTGATATGGAGGTAACCATGAGTCAAAAAACAAATCGTACCAAAAAATACGCCGCCCTGTGCGCTATCCTGCTTTCCATGGCAATAATGACGGGCTGCGCAAGCTCATCCATCGACGGCGGAAATAGCACGGACAGCGTGACGTCTTCTCCCGCCGCCGAAAACGCTGTAAACGGAGACACACAGGCACAGCAGACAGATACCGCCGCATTTCCCGCTTTCACGGCGACAGACTTGGACGGCAGCACAGTCACGGAAAGCATTTTCAGCGAAAAGGACCTGACGGTGCTCAATATCTGGGGCACCTTCTGCGGTCCCTGCATCGGGGAAATGCCGGAGCTTGGCGAATGGGCGAAAGAAATGCCGGACAACGTGCAGATCGTCGGTCTGATTATCGACATCAACGGGGAGGAAGACACCGAGCACCGCGATCTTGCGGTTGACATAACACAACAGGCGGGCGTCGACTTTACCAATCTGATTGCCAACGCGGACTTTGCGCCAATCTTAAAGGACGTGATCGGCGTCCCTACCACCCTGTTTATCGACGGTGACGGCAATATCGTGGGCGACCCGATTGTGGGCGCGAATGTGGACGGCTATAAAACCTTTGTGGAGGATTACCTGAATGAAAAATAATACGAAAACACTGCTCAGAATAGCGGGACTTCTCACCGCCTTCTCTTTCATCATATATGGCTTGATGCGTGGCGAGGCAGGCGTGGTTTTAAATAAAGCTGTCAACATCTGTCTGGAATGTATCGGACTTGGATAAATCGAGCAGAAATGAGATAACATATGAAAATTACCTATGCAATCAAACGAAAACTTCTCCAGATTATCGCCTTTGGCTGTTCCAACGCGCATCTTCTGAACTTTAAGGGCGGCAAACTCTATACGGGAAAGTGGAAACAATTCTGTAATCCGGGACTGAACTGCTATTCCTGCCCCGCTGCGGGCTTTGCCTGCCCCATCGGCGCTTTGCAGGCTGTAAACGGTTCCAGACAGTTTTCATTCAGCTTCTATGTGGCAGGACTGCTCCTTGCCTTCGGGGTACTTCTCGGCAGGGCAGTCTGCGGCTGGCTATGCCCCTTCGGTCTGTTGCAGGAGCTGATTCACAAAATTCCCTCGCCGAAGCGAAAACTCAAAAAAGGATTTCTGTATATCAAATATGTTGTCCTTGTGGTCTTTGTCCTAATCCTGCCCATTGCAGTCACAGACTACATGGGCATGGGCAAACCCGCCTTCTGCCAGTATATCTGCCCGGCAGGCACGCTGGAGGGCGGACTCTCTCTCCTCGCAGCACACGAGAGTCTCAGAAAAGCAGTCGGCTCGTTATTTAGTCTGAAAATGACGATTCTTATTTTGACGCTTATCGGCTGCGTGTTCTTCTACCGCTTTTTCTGCCGGACCCTCTGTCCCTTAGGGGCAATTTACGGGCTATTTAACAAAATCAGCATTGTTCATCTGGAAGTGGACCGCCACAGGTGCGTCGGCTGCGGGAAGTGCAAAGATGTGTGCGGTATGGAAGTGAATCCCGTACAGACGCCGAACGCGGCAGAGTGCATCCGGTGCGGTGCCTGTGTGGACGTGTGTCCGGCAGACGCTTTATACCTTGGATTTTCGATAAAATGCAAGAAAAATCTATCATAGTAGGAGTGTTTGATTTCTATAAAAACAGGCGCCAATTACAATGCCCCTTCACAACCTCTTCTCCATCAGCCAAAACCTTCCCATCCGCCAGTCCGCGAAACCCCTTTTTTCATAACCGTTCCTTGTATACAGCGCGACGGCTGTCGGATTCTGGGTAAATGCATCCAGCCGCACGGCGCCGATCTTCTGTCTGCGCAGTTCTTCCTCTATATGCCGCATCGTGCGCCCGGCAACGCCCCTGCCCTGAAATTCAGGATTCACGCAGAGCCTGTGGATGATGCGGTATGCTTCCTCCGGATACTGCCAGTCCCCGTCATCATACTCGGGATCACAGGTCTGGTTCACTGTAAAAGTGACGGCTATCTTCCCTTCTATCGTCCCCACAGATAATGTATTTTCCTGCAAATTTACAAGAAAGTCGTCCCTAGTAGGATACTTTTCATCCCATTGAAAAATCTTCTGCTCCTGCATATGTATGATCGCGGACGCCACCAGCGCACAAATCCCATCTATATCCGTCTGCCGTGCCGGTCTGAATTCCATTCTTTCACTCCTTCCATGCGGAGAATGCCATATTTCCGGCATTCTCCTATGCGAAACTTAGTACTTCTTAGCGTCTCGTCCTATGGCGAGACGTCTTTAGAAGTACTTTTCGCATTTTTCACACCAAAACAGGCGTTTCCCGAAAAAACCACTGGCAAACGCCTGTTTTTCTCCTCTCGGACTTTTACTTCATTTCTTCTTCCCGGCAAGATAACAGAATCCATACGCCGGAAGCGGTATATTCTCCGGGGAGACCTGCTCACCCGTGATCATATCCGTGTACGTTCCTTTCACGCCGTCTACGGATACCTCCTTATTATACTCGCTGAAATTAAAGATGCCAAGGATTTCTTCCTCTTTATATACTCTGCCGATTCCGAGCACGCTGTCATCCCCGGTCATAAGCGTCCTTGCGTCCGCCTCCACCGTAAACGCCTGGCTGGATCTCCTGATCTTTTCCAATCGGTCAAGCTGCCCGAAAATCTGTCCCGCCACGCTCTCCTGATCGGAAATCTGCTCCGTCAGTTTCCAGTCCATCTTTCCACGGTGCAGGTAACGGGAATCCGCCGCTTTGTCCGGGTCATCCTTATAGCTGTAATCGTTCACCTGCCCAACCTCATCCCCGCTGTAGAGCACGGGAATCCCGGACTGCATGAACATGTATGCGTGAAGGGTCACATCCCGTCTGACCGCCCGCTCCATAGCCTCTTTATCCTGCTCAAAGCCCGCTTTCTCAACGCCGCACATGGAAGCCGTGGTGCCGCAGAATCTGGCATCTCCGGAAACGGGATCGGCGTTGTAAAGTTCGCCGCGGCTTACGCTTTCCCCCTCATAGCCCTGAAAATAATTGTTCAGATACTGCTTGTGGGAGCGCTCCTCAAAGCCCCAGAGGCGCAGGGTATCGTAATCCAGTCCCCAGCCGATATCATCATGGCAGCGCAGGTAATTTAAGAACACATACTCCTTCGGCAGACTGTTCACAATGTCAAGCTGCTGTCTTAACAGCCGCACGTCCCGCGTCGCCACCGTGTGCCATGTAGTTGCCATAGTAGTCACATTGTAGAGCATATGGCACTCCGGCTTTTCCAGCGTCCCGAAATAGGGAACCACCTTCTCCGGCTCCATCACCACCTCGCCCAAAAGCAGCACGCCCGGGCATACAATCTCCCCGATCATACGCATCATGCGCACAATCGTATGTACCTGCTTCAAATTGCGGCACTGGGTATGCAGCTCCTTCCAGATATAGGGCACCGCGTCGATACGCATTATATCGATTCCCTTGTTTGCAAGGAAAAGGAAGTTGTACATCATCTCGTTAAACACCCGCGGATTCTGATAATTCAAATCCCACTGGTAAGGATAAAAGGAGGTCATCACATAATGCCCTGCATCCGGCAGCCACGTGAAATTGCCCGGCGCGGTGGTGGGAAACACCTGCGGCACCGTCTTTTCATACTCGGCGGGAATGGTGTCGTTGTCAAAGAAAAAATAGCGGCTCATGTACTCGCCCTCGCCCGCTCTGGCACGCTTCGCCCACTCGTGATCCTCGGAAGTGTGGTTCATCACGAAATCCATGCAGACACTGATCCCTTCCTTCCGGCACGCCTCCGTCAGGCTCTCCAGATCGTCCATGTCCCCGAGCGCGGGCTGCACTTTCCGAAAATCTGCCACCGCGTAGCCGCCGTCTGACCTTCCCTTCGGCGTATCCAGAAAAGGCATCAGATGAATGTAGTTGACATTGCAGCTCTTGATATAGGACAGCTTCTCCTGCACGCCCTGCAGGTTCCCCGCAAAATTGTCAATGTAGAGCATCATGCCGAGCATGTCGTTGCCCTTGTACCAGTCGGGACATTTTTCCCGCTCGACATCCTTCTTTTTCAGTTCTTTTTCCCGCTCCTCATAAAACCGGTGCAGGGAATCACACAGCTCCGCAAACATAGAGCCGTTGTCGTAAAGTTCCATGTACAGCCACTTAAGCTCATTCAGATGCCGCTCAAAACGCTTGCGGTAAACAGCCTCTTCCTTTTTTTCACTCATATTATGCCTCCCGAACCAGCTCAATCTGATACGCCGGATACTCCTTCTGCTCCACCGGCATAGGAAGCCCCGCCTCCATCAGATCCGCCCCGTAATAGCATTTGCCGCTCTCCGTATCCCGGTACACCGAAGCGGCGTCAAGTCCTCTCAATTTCACATAGCTCACCGTCATATTGCCGTGCGTCTCTAACATCACCACACTGAGCAGCGCGCGGTCTTTGTCCTCTGACACAAACATCCACGCCGTGTACGCCGCCGTAAACGGATCGGACAGCCGGTAATACCTACCGCGCCGTATCAGTTCTTCCCATTTTTTATACTGCGCGATCTGCTCCCTGACAGCCGCCTTCTCTTCCTCCGACAGCTTTTCGGGGTCAAGTTCATAGCCGAACGCGCCCGCCATTGCCACCACGCCCCTTGTGTGCAGGCTCACGCTCCTGCCGGTCTGGTGGTTCGGCACCGCCGACACATGGGAACAGACAGTGGACGCCGGATAGAAGAAGGAAGTGCCGTACTGGATACGCAGCCTGTCCAGCGCGTCCGTGTTGTCACTGCACCAGATCTGGGGCGTGTAGTAAAGCATCCCCGCGTCAAACCTGCCGCCGCCGCCGCTGCATCCCTCTATGAGAATATCCGGATACTTTTGCAGCAGCCTTTCCAGGAACTCATACACCCCGAGCACGTACTGGTAGGTTACCTTTCCCTGCGGGGTTTCCCCGGAAAACACATCCACGACGCTGCGGTTCATATCCCATTTCACATATTCAATTTTTCCCTGATCAAGAATAACACAGATCTGCTCAAAAATATAGTCCCTGACATCCTTTCTGGAAAAGTCAAGCACAAGCTGATTCCGGCTTCTGACAGGCTCACGCCCCGGTATCCGCAGCACCCAGTCGGGATGTTTCCTGTAAAGCTCGCTGTCCTCCGACACCATCTCCGGCTCGATCCAGATGCCGAATTTTACGCCCTCTGCATTGACTTTTTGGGTCAATTCCCGCAGGGTGCACCCGAGCTTTTTCTCGTTGACCTGCCAGTCCCCAAGCCCGCTGTTATCGTCCTCTCGCTTTCCGAACCACCCGTCGTCCATGACGAGCATATCGATGCCAAGCTCCGCCGTACTCTTTGCCAGTTTTAATATGGTCTGTCCGTCGAAGGTAAAGTAAGCTGCCTCCCAGCTGTTGAGCAGTACAGGACGGGGTGCATCCTTAAACTTTCCTCTGCAGAGGTGCTCCCTGATACAGTCGTGAAAACGTGCGGAGAGTGTGCCAAGCCCCTGCCCGGAATAACATAGAATTGTCTCGGGAATCGTCAGCTTCTCGCCCTGCTCTAACGCATAGTGGAACAGGTCGCTCTGCAGTCCCATCAGGATTCTGGTCTGATCGTACTGATCCCGCTCCGCCTCGCAGAGAAAATTACCGCTATAGACAAATATCATGCCGTAGCAGTTTCCCGCGCCCTCCGTGGTGTCCTTATCCGCAAGGATCACCGCCGGATTATACTGATGGCTGGACGTGCCTCTGCGGCTGCCAATCGCGT
>ERZ779637.885-NODE-885-length-15668-cov-11.167681_pt1 | contig 15668 bp, 14 predicted proteins | sample MGYA00514196_ERZ779637 | MGnify/ENA primary metagenome ERZ779637 (study PRJEB29562, sample SAMEA4376700) | mouse gut metagenome | isolation source: Cecum | study: EMG produced TPA metagenomics assembly of the A DSS colitis mouse model was used to assess the...
TTGGAAATGCGACCCTGAGAAGTATGTTTCCGTCTGCCGACTGGCTTTTGATCGTCACTATCCTGTTGGAAATTCTGCTCTCTCTGATTGTGATATCTTTTATATTTGGGAAATATCTTGGAAAAAAGATTGATAAACTGCTGACTGTCGTCCACAAAATAGAGGATCAGGATTTGGAATTTGAAATTCAAAAAAGCAGGCTGTTTGAAGTGGATCAGGCGTTGGATGCGCTTGACCATATGAGGCATGCGCTGCGGCAGTCCCTTGAGAGACAGTGGTATGACGATAAAATGAGACAGGAGCAGCTTTCTGCTCTGGCACACGATCTGAAAACACCGCTTACGATTATCCGCGGCAATACGGAGCTGCTTTTTGACACTTCTCTTTCTGCAGAACAGCGAGAGTGTGCGGAATACATTGAGAACAGCTCCTTACAGATGCAGGAGTATGTGCAGGCATTGATTGAAGCTGCAAAATCTTGGGACAGCTATAAACCTTGTATGAAAAGGGTCAGTATAGATTCTTTGCTACTGGAACTTAAGAATCAAATTGATGGTTTATGTACGGTGAACAACATTAGTCTGCATTGGGATTGTGGGCATTATCCTGCATATATTATGGCAGATCACGATTTGCTTATAAGGATGCTTATCAATGTGTTATCCAATGCAGTAGAACACACTCCGCAGGGTGGAGAGGTCATTTTTGAAATAGAGGAACATAGCAACGAACTTTCTTTTCTGATTACAGATACAGGAAAAGGATTTTCTGACGAAGCCTTAAAACACGCAACAGAACAATTTTTTATGGAGGATGACAGCCGGACTTCAAAATCTCATTATGGTATTGGTCTGTATGTGGCGGCATCCATAGCCAAAAAACACAATGGGAAAATCATTTTAGAAAATTCTGCTGTTGCGGGCGGCGCAAAAGTTACAATACAAATTCCGAATGCCGTTTGCAAAAGGTGAAACTCGGTTACAAAACGGGAAGCTCGGCTTGCAATCGACCAATGACAAGCCTCCCTTTCCTTTTCTTCACAAATTATACCGTTTTTTCTGCAATTTGTTCTTTTGCCTTGACACCTCTCTACTATATATAGTATCTTAGGTAAGATTTCACTATATATTGCGCGAAATTATGTTGCGCATTTGATCCGTTTTATAAATAAGATAAAGGAGAAGTCATGCAGACTCTTAGAAATATAATCAGCCGCTATATGCGGTCTGTCACTTTTTTTCTGGTAATTGCCCTTTTGGCTCTGATTCTGTATATTCAGATCGCCCACGAGTGCAGGCAGGCCTATGAGACCGCCACAGAAACTTTCTACCAGATCAGGCAGGTTCTGGAAACGAATCAGGAGGAACTGACCGAAACCAGAGCGGCCTACCGACAGACCTGTCTGCACAACGCGGAGGCAATCGCTTACATGATTGAGAGCAATCCTTCCGTTTTAAACAGCGTGGAGGAGCTAAAGAAAATCGCCGCTCTCATGGAGGTAGATGAAATTCATATTTTCGATACCACCGGACGCATTTATGCGGGAACTCATCCGGAATATTACGACTTTACTTTTGACTCCGGCGAACAGATGCAGTTTTTCAAGCCCATGCTTACGGACAAATCCCTGCGTCTCGTTCAGGAAATCACCCCCAACACGGCGGAGGCAAAGCTGATGCAGTATTCCGCCCTGTGGAGCCAGGACGAGAAATTTATCGTCCAAGTGGGCATGGAACCCGTCAACGTCATGAAGGTTACGGAGAAAAACGAGCTCTCCTATATCTTTTCCCTGTTCCGCGTCAATCCGGACGCCAACTATTACGCCGTTCACAAATACAGCGAAACCATCGTTGGCTCCACCGATTTATCCTGTGTCGGGAAGAACCTCTCGGAAATCGGATTATGTCTTGACGAAGTCACCGCCCATGATAAGGGATTTCATGCGGATGTGAACAATGAAAAATCCTACTGCGTGTTTATGGAAATCGGTGAGAATTACGTCGGCCGCATCCTCTCCTGTCATGATCTGTACCGACGGATTCCGTCCACGACCGCTGCGCTTGCGTTCTGCCTGATTACCATCGCAATGATTTTGTCCTATGTGGTCACACGCTACATGAACCGCTATGTAGTCGAAGGTATCCACGATATAAACGTGAAACTTCACAGCATAGCGCAGGGAAATTTGGATGAGATCGTTGACATTCAAAGCTGTGTCGAGCTTGCGGAACTGAGCAGTTACATCAACAGAATGAAAAAAAGCATTCTGGACAACAACCGCAAAATGTCTTATGTCCTTGGCAAAACCAATATGTACATCGGTGTATATGAATACAACCGGCATATGAAAAGGGTGCGCATCACTGAACAAGTCCCGAAAATCCTTGCGCTGGAAGAGGAAGAAATCGACCGCCTCTCTGCGGATTACAAAGCTTTCCGGGAATTTATTGCCGACCTGCGCAAAAATCCCGTTGCCGATGAAACCTGCGTATTTGCCAGCAGAGAGCGTTATATCAAGCTGGAAGAAATCAGTGAAAGCGACGATATTTTCGGCGTCATCATCGACGTGACGGATGAAATCGAAAAGCGAAAAAAGATCGAGGCGGAACGCGACTACGATCCGCTGACCGGCCTGTACAACCGCCGCGGACTGGAGAACCGGCTGTCCGCCCTGTTTGGCGGGTCGGAAGAGCTCGGCCGCAGCGCGGTCATCATGATCGACGCGGATAATCTGAAAGTGATCAACGACACCTACGGCCATGACGCCGGAGACATCTATCTTAAGCAGATCGCCGGGCTGTTCCGGGATTTCGGGCCGAAAAACTGCGTATCCGCAAGACTCGGCGGCGACGAGTTCGTCCTGTTCCTGTACGGTTATGACAGTGTACGGGAATTAACCGATACCGTGACACTTTTGGCAGATCTGGAAAACCGCAGTTTTGCAGATTTAAACGGACAGGTGCGCGTTCCCCTCCGCTTTTCCTTCGGCTGCAGCATGACCGGGCAGTCTTCAGACTACGAAAAACTGATGAAGGAGGCGGATGAGAAGATGTATGAAAATAAGCGGAGGCGGAAGGGGTTATAGCGGGAACTTCACCGTGACCGTCGTGCCCCTGCCCTCCTCGCTGTCCAATGTGATCTCCGCCTTGTGGATGATAACAGCATGTTTGACGATGGATAGGCCTAGCCCCGTACTTCCCACCGCTCTGGAATGGCTTCTGTCCACCCTGTAGAAACGTTCAAAAATGCGCTCCCAGTGCTCCTTTCCGATTCCGATTCCCGTGTCGCTGACGGTGAGAATCGTCTTCCCCTTCTCCGCCGCCACGCGCACGGCGACCTTTCCACCCTCGCGGTTGTATTTGATGGCGTTGTCGCAGAGATTGTAGACAATACTGTAGAGAAGTTGGGGAACACCCTCCACATCGGCGGGTTCCCCGGACAGCTCCATCGTCACACGGGCCGCGTCCGCCTCAGGCTCCAGGCTCTTCACCGCCTTGGCAGCCAGCCCGTACAGCTCCGTCCGCTCACTCTCCATATCCTTCGCGCCCTCGTCCAGACGGGAAAGGCTGATGATATCCTCCACAAGCTGCGTCATGCGCTGCGCCTCGTCATAAATCTTCCCAGCAAAGGGCGATACGTCCTCCCGCTTCACCATATCGTTTTTCAACAGCTCCGCGTAGCCGGAAATGGCGTGGAGCGGCGTTTTCAGTTCGTGGGAGACATTGGCGGTAAATTCCCGGCGCATCTGCTCAGCCTTCTCCTTCTCCGTCACATTGAAGAAGCACAGCGCCGCGCCCCTCACCTTATCCTCCGCGCGAACCGGGCTGGCATCGATCTGGTAGCGTTCTCCCTGTAGCGCAATCACCTTCTCACAGGCTTCTCCCCGCAGCGTCTTTTCCAGAATCTCCTGCAAATCAAGATTCCTGCTCACCGACAAAAGATCCAGACCAACGCACTCCCAGCTTGCACCCAGAAGCCGCCTTGCCGCAGGATTCATGCTGATGATTTTGCCTTTCTCATTCAGAAGAATCATACCTTCGTTCATACTGCCGACAATGGTGTGAAGCTCATTCTCCTTCTGCTCCAGCGCATCCCTCTGACTGGCGAGCTGCCTCTGCTGGCTGGCAATGCGGCGCAGAAAAGGAGAGAGCTCGTCATAACCCTCATTGGACAGCGGGTTATCAAAATCGATTTCATTAAAAGGCTGTACGATTCTCCCGGAGAGCCGCACCGCAAGCGCCACTGACAAAAGCAGCGCCACCGCAAACACAATGCAGATTGGCTGTACCATACCCATAAGAAGCGTCAGTATGGAGTTCTGCGAGATGGAAAGACGCAGCACCGTCCCGTCAGGGAGCCTGCGCGCCGCATACAGATACCGCTCCATCAGCGTTGCGGAATACCGCCTGCTCTCCCCATAGCCCGATACGAGAGCCGCCTTCACCTCCTCGCGCTCCAGATGGTTCTCCATCCCCGCGCTGTCAGACTGGCTGTCGTACAGAACCGCACCCTGACCGTCAATCCAGGTCATGCGGTAGTCCGACACATCGAGATCCTTAAAATAATCCATTCCCTCATGCATCACGCCCTGCGCCGCCAGATTCGTCTGCATCTTGAGCTGTTCCTGCTGTACATCCGAAAAATAAGCGTGCAGCACGCCCATAATCAGAATAACGGAAGCCGAAAAAACAGTAATGGCAACGAGGCAGATGGAACGAAAAATGCGTTTTGTCATAGTCCCTCCATGTCAGAGCAGTTTACTGCGGTACCCAACGCCCCGCACTGTCTCTATATAATCCCCACATTCACCCAATTTCATCCGCAACGTACCGATATGGACGTCCACCGTCCGGGTTTCCCCTATGTAATCCGCTCCCCACACCATTTCCAGAAGCTGATCCCTCGTGTATACCCGCCCCGTATTTTCCATAAAAGTATGAAGCAGCTTATATTCCTTGAGCGTCAACTGCACCCGCTCTCCCTTTACGGACACCACGTATGTCTCCGTGTTCAGCTCCAGCTCCCCCGCACGCAAAAGCGCGGGTGTTTTCCCGCGATCCGACCGGCGCAGAACCGCCCGGATTCTTGCCAGCATCTCCATCATGCCAAAGGGCTTGGACAGATAATCGTCAGCGCCCAGATCCAGACCGATCACCCTGTCATATTCCGTCCCCTTTGCAGTGGCCATTATGACAGGTGTGTCAGAAGTTTCCGTCTGCGCGCGAAGCCGTTTCAAAATGGATATGCCATCCTCCCCGGGCAGCATAATGTCCAGCATGACAAGCTCCGGTTTCTCCTCCTGCAAGGCTTCAAAAAACCCGTCTCCCCCGGTAAATCCACGCGCCTCAAACCCTGCGGACTGCAGGGTATACATCATCAATTCGCGGATCGCGTCGTCGTCCTCCACACAGAAAATCATTTGCACCATCTCTTTTTAGTCCTCCTGCTGCCCTTCCTTATTGCCCGTAACGGAAAACGGCACCCATTTTGTGATGTTGACGGCATGATCCCCGATCCGCTCAAAATACTTCGCAATCATCAGAAGATCGCCCGCATACTCCCCGTCCGCCCCCGGCTTTCCAAGCATTTCAATCAGCTGTTCATCAAACGCTGAACGCATCATCCAAACCTCCCCGTAATATAATCTTCCGTCCGCTGATCTTGCGGCATGGAAAACAATTTTTCCGTCTCTCCAAACTCTACCAGATCGCCCAGCAGGAAAAATGCGGTTTTATCAGAAATGCGCACCGCCTGCTGCATATTGTGGGTCACAATGAGGATGGTGTACTTTTTTCTCAGTTCCACCGCAAGCTCCTCCACTTTTGCTGTGGAAATCGGGTCCAGAGCACTTGTCGGCTCATCCATCAGAAGAACCTCCGGCTCCACCGCCAGAGCCCTGGCAATGCAGAGCCTCTGCTGCTGTCCTCCCGATAATCCGAGCGCGGACTTTTTCAGCCTGTCTTTCACCTCATCCCATATAGCGGCTCCCCTGAGCGACCGCTCCACAATCTCATCCAGAGCCGCTCTGGCGCGGATGCCGTGGGTTCGCGGTCCGTAAGCGATATTGTCATAAATGCTCACGGGAAACGGATTGGGCTTCTGGAACACCATACCCACCCGCTTTCGCAGCAGATTCACGTCCATGTCCCCGTAAACGTCCTCCCCGTCCAGGAGAATATTTCCCCTGATGCGGCATCCTTCCACCAGATCATTCATACGGTTCAGGCTTTTTAGCAGCGTCGATTTCCCACAGCCGGAAGGTCCGATCAGAGCCGTAATCTCCTTTTCCTGTATGTTCAGGTTTATGCTCTTCAACGCCTGAAAGCTCCCGTAAAACAAATCCAGCTCCTTCACCGCGAATTTATCTGTCTGCATCTTCATTCCCGCGCCCTCCTCCTAATTTTTTCGCCGCGTAACCCGAAACCGCGTTGATCAAAATCACCAGCACAAGCAGCACCACCGCCGTGGCATATGTCTGATTGATGTATAAACCCTCACCCGAAATCACGTACATGTGAACCGAGAGCGTTCTGGCGGAGGCAAAGAGGCCGGATGCGACTTCCGCAACGGTTCCGGCGGTAAAAATCAGAGCCGCCGACTCCCCCACAATCCTTCCGATACCCAGAATAATCCCCGAGAGGATGCCGGGAATAGCGCAGGGCAGCACAATGGAAAAGACCGTGCGAAGCTTCCCGGCGCCCAGCCCGAAGCTCCCCTCCCTGTAACTGTCCGGCACCGCCTTAAGCGCCTCCTCCGTCGTCCGCATAACAAGCGGCAGGATCATAATGGCAAGCGTCAACGCCCCCGACAGCAGGGAAAGCCCGAAGCCGAGAAATTTGACGAAAAACAGGGAGCCGAACAGACCGTAAACGATGGATGGAATGCCGGAAAGCGTCTCCGCCGTCACCCCCACCAGCTTCACCAGCCTGCTGCCGCGCCCCGCATACTCCGTCAGATAAACCGCCGCGCCAATCCCCGTCGGAACCGCAAACAGCAAGGCGAGCGCCGTCATGAAAAGCGTGTTGACAAGAGCCGGAAAAAGCGACACGTTCTCCGAAGTATACTCCCCCGCAAACAGCTCCGGCGTCAGATAGGGAATGCCTTTTACCAGTATGTACCCGATAATAAACGCCAGGGCAAGCATGGTAATCGCAGCCGCCAGCCAGACAGCCAGACACAGCAGGAGCGATTTCAGATCACGTCTGTAGGAGCGCCATTTTCTATACAGATTTTTCATCCTCTTTCACTCTTCCTCCATTTCGAAGCTGCTATTCCCCATCCACAGTCGGACATCTATCGCCGCCGTCCGCCCTGTTCCCGAAGAACCCTTTTGCTACCCGATTTTACGCTTCATCAAAGAAAGCGACAGGTTGATCATCAGAATAAACACAAACAGCACAACCGCCGTGGCGATCAGCGCCTCCCTGTGCAGATCCGTGGAATATCCCATCTCCAGCACAATATTGGCAGTCAGCGTCCGCACGCCCGATGTTATCTTTTTCGGAATCACCGCCTGATTTCCCGCCACCATCATAACTGCCATCGTCTCACCGACCGCCCGTCCCATCCCGAGAACAACGCCTGCGAAAATACCGCCTTTTGCCGCCGGAAGCACCGTATGAAACACACTTCTCTCACGTGACGCCCCCAGTGCAAGTCCGCCCTCATAATAGCTTCTCGGTACCGCCCGGATGGAAGTCTCCGACACGCTGACGACCGTGGGCAGAATCATCAGCCCCAGCAGAACGGATGCGGTGAGGCAGCTCTGTCCGCGCCCGCCGACGTTCTCCCGCACAAAGGGAACCAGCACTGCCAGTCCAAAGAAACCGTATACCACAGACGGAATGCCCGCCATCAGATTGACGGCGGCTTTCATCGGCTTATACAACCGCTTCGGCACAAATTCAGCCATAAACACCGCCGTCAGCACCCCCACCGGGACGCCGATTGCCAGCGCCCCGGCCGTCACATAGACAGAGCCGACAATCATCGGAAAAATACCGTACAGATTGTTGGCAGGTTTCCATCTTGTGCCGAACAGAAACTTAAAAACTCCTATTTCCCTGATCGCGGGAATCCCGCTCGCGAAGAGAAAAATGCAGATCAGAACCACCGCCGCCACGCAGATGCAGGCCGCCAGGAAAAACAAAAACCGCATTCCCTTTTCTTTGAAATCTCTCATCGGTCTTAACTCCTTATTGCAGGACGTTGCTCCACACAACCACGTCCCCCGTGTAAATATTCTTCACCTGTTCGCTCGTAAGTTCCGTTACCGGGCTGTCGTTGTTCACGATCACCACAATGCCGTCCATCGCAATCACGGTAGCTGTCAGACCCTTTTCCGTCTCGGAATCCCTAAGCTCTCTGGACGCCATGCCGATATCGCAGGTGCCGTCTACGGTGTCCGCCATCCCGGTGGAGGAATCGCTCTGCTGAATCTCAATCTCCATCTTGGGATTTTTACCGATATATGCTTCTTTCAGCTTTTCCATAACAGTTGTTACTGAACTGGATCCCGACACAACAATCTTGCCCGCCTCCGGCTTTCCTCTGTAAGCCGCCGCATCCGCCCCACTGTCAGATGCCGTCATACTGCCCACCGTGCCCGCACCGATGTTGTCCGCCGCGCCGCCCGCCTGCGCCGCTTCGACCGAACCGACCGTCTGATTGGCACCGCCTCCGCAGCCCGTCAGCATGGAGAGCGTCAGTACACCCGCAAACATAGCTGCAACTTCTCCTCCTGCGTCCTGCGCCGTTTGTGCCAAAATCGCAGTTCCTTTCTACCGACCATGGCTCGGACGTGATATATTTTTGTTTTACAGCTCTATCATATCGGGGGAAAATCAAGTCTGCTATCCTGGAAATGTAAAATTTATGTAAAAGAGCAGAACCGTGGATTTTAGGGAAATAGGAGATAAAAAGAACTTTCCTGTATTTTCTGATTACTTTTCCAATCGACATAAAAACGCCTCCCCGTCTGTTATTTTGCATCGGCCTTTGCTGATACAAGCATAACAGACAAGGAGACTTCGCTCAACTGAAGGGTATTTAAGTTATGTTCCAAAAAATTAACCTGCGCTCACGCATTCTGCTCCATCGCTGCAGCCACGTCCGCCTCACAGCTTCTCATCGCCTGTATGGTTCTGTCGAACAGGTCGTCCAGCTCCCAGCCAAGCATCTCCGCGCCCTGCGCAATGACCTCTCTGGAACAGCCCGCCGCGAACTTCTTGTCCTTAAATTTCTTTTTCAGGCTCTTGACTTCCATATCCATGGTGCTTTTGGAAGGCCGCATCAGCGCGCAGGACCAGATCAGCCCCGTCAGCTCGTCGGCCGCGAAGAGCACCTTCTCCATCTCGTGCTTCGGCTCCTCCTCGCTGCAAAGCCCGAAGCCGTGGGAGCAGACCGCATAGATCATATCCTCGCTCACGCCGCCCTCGCGCAGAAGTTCCGGCGCTTTCTTACAGTGCTCGTCGGGATAAAGCTCAAAGTCAATATCATGCAAAAGCCCGGTAATGCCCCAGAACTCTTCTTCCGCCCCATAGCCAAGCTCTTTCGCGTACCATCGCATCACACCCTCCACTGTCAGGGCATGCTGGATATGGAACGGCTCCTTGTTATACTTCTTCAAAAGCTCCAGCGCCTGTTCGCGGGTCACGCTGCTCTTCTTCGCCTCACCGCCCGCCGATTTCTTCACGGACTTCGCCGTATCGGAAGGCTTTTTATCCAGACTTTTCATGGTCGGGAAGAGAAGAACGTCACGGATCGCAGGGGAATTGGTGAGTAACATCACCAGTCTGTCGATACCGTACCCGATACCGCCCGTAGGGGGCATACCGATCTCCAGCGCGTTCATGAAGTCTTCGTCCGTCGTGTTTGCCTCCTCGTCACCCGCCGCAAGCGCAGCCTCCTGCGCCTTAAAACGCTCCCTCTGGTCGATGGGATCGTTTAACTCGGAATAGGCATTGCACATCTCCCTCGCCGTAATAAACAGCTCAAACCGCTCCACGTAGTCCGGCTTGTCCGGTTTTCTCTTGGTGAGGGGCGAAATCTCCACAGGATGATCCATGACGAAGGTGGGCTGTACCAGATGCTCCTCCACAAACTCCTCAAAGAAGAGATTGATGATATCGCCCTTCCTATGGCGCTCCTCGTAGTGTAAGTTTCTTTCGTCCGCAAGCTTCTTCGCCGCCGCGGTATCGGGCACTTCGTCAAAATCAACGCCCGTATATTTTTTCACTGCCTCTACCATGGTGATCCGCTCAAAAGGCTTGCCCAAATCAATCTCCACATCCCCGTAAGGCACGGTGGTTGTGCCGCAGACTTCCTTCGCCACATGGCGGAACATGTTCTCGGTCAGGTCCATCATCCCATTGTAATCGGTGTAAGCCTGATACAGCTCCATCAGCGTAAACTCCGGGTTATGTCTGGCGTCAAGCCCTTCGTTCCGGAATACCCGCCCGATCTCATAGACCCTTTCCATGCCGCCCACGATCAGTCTCTTCAGATATAATTCCAGAGAAATGCGAAGCTTCACATCCTCATCCAGCGCATTGTAATGGGTCTCGAAGGGTCTTGCCGCCGCGCCGCCCGCATTGGACACGAGCATGGGCGTCTCCACCTCCAGAAATCCCTGTCCGTCCAGATAACGTCTGATGGAGCTGATGATTTTGGATCGCATGACAAAAGTCTTTTTCACATCCGCGTTCATAATCAGATCCGTGTATCTCTGGCGATAACGGATATCCGTATTCACCAGACCGTGATATTTTTCAGGAAGAATCTGCAAGCTTTTTGACAGCAGTGTCACTTTTGCCGCATGAACGGAAATTTCGCCGGTTTTGGTCTTAAAGACCTCGCCTTCAACGCCCACAATGTCGCCCACGTCATATTTCTTGAAATCGGCGTAAGGTTCCTCGCCCACGCTGTCCCTCGCCACATAGACCTGCATATCGCCCTGCAAATCCTGCACATTGCAAAAGGACGCCTTGCCCATCACACGCTTGCTCATCACGCGCCCCGCTATGGACACGGTTTTGCCCTCCAGCGCGTCAAAATTATCCTTAATTTCCTGACTGTGGTGGATTACATCATACTTCGTAATCTGAAAAGGGTCTCTGCCCGCCTCCTGCAAGGCTGCAAGCTTTTCCCTTCTCACCTTCAAAAGCTGGTTGATATCCTGTTCCTGCTGCTTATTCTGTGTATCTGCCATACTGCTGTCCTTTCTCATAATTGTGCGTTCAGCGTACACTGCGTTCAAATTGTTCACTCAGGACTGCGCTGTCCGCGCGCCATGCAGCCTGCCGCATGTGTGCATATGTCTGACCGGACGCGTTCTGCGCGTTCAGTTAGACCGCTGTATCTCCAGTACTTTATACTTAATGACGCCCGCCTGCGTCTCCACATCTACCGTATCGCCGACCTTGCTGCCAATCAGCGCTCTGCCCACGGGAGACTCGTTGGAAATTTTTCCCTTTAAGCTGTTCGCCTCGGTAGACCCCACGATCTTATACTCCAGTTCCTCATTGAACTCCACATCCAATATCTTCACCTGACAGCCGATGTTGATCTTGTCAAGATCCACCTCGTCCTCCACCACAACCTCGGCATTTTTCAGAATTTTCTCCAACTCCTCGATTCTGGCCTCAATATCGCGCTGCTCGTCCTTGGCCGCGTCGTACTCAGCGTTCTCGGAGAGGTCGCCCTGCTCTCTGGCCTCCTTGATCTTCTGGGCCACTTCCTTGCGCTTTACAACCTTTAGATCATGTAACTCGTCCTCATATTTGCGCAGGCCCTCATAGGTTAAAATGTTCTTTTTCTCATGCATGGTAAAAACTCTTCCTTTCCTACAATATATTACTATCACAGCGCCGCCGGAAAACCGCCATTTTTCCATTTTACGTCTGCGCGCTGCTCATTGCCTCTGCATACATTTTTTTATCATACCCACTTTTGACTATAGTGTCAAGATATTTGAGGGGCGAACTGTAGAGAATCCGCCCGTTTTTTCTGGCACAGCTTAACTCCTTTTGGGGATTGGAGGCCAGATCCGCATAGATCGTCTGCCCCTCCCGCTCCACCCTGGGATGCCTCTGCACATCCGCGTAATCCAAAATCACCCCGCCGTACTTTTCCCTGCCGCAGCAAAGTCCTTCCGCCGAAGCCAGATAAGGACGCATTTCCGGCACAAGCCCGTAATCATACCCATAGGCTTCCAGTTCATCCGCCGTCTCCTCCCAGATGTCCAATCCTTCCACCTCCTCATAGCAAAAGCACAGGCTGTTGATTCTCGGCAGATACGGTGTCAGAAGCCGTCTTGTCATCCCCATATGCCAGTCGGTATCCTCCGGTCTGCCGAGCAGTACCGTTACCCTGCCCCTGCGGTACAGACAGTCGGCTGCACAAGATGCCAGCAGGGCGGCCGCCAGCCTTTCCACAGTCTCCCGACGCGGTTCCCATCGGTTTATATATTCATCTGACATGAGTGTCATTATCTGCGGATGAAGATATGCGTCCGCCAGTCCTGGCGCACCATTCCGCGCGGTCTCCATGGCCTGCAGCAAAACTTCTCCCGGCCACGGCTTCTTTTTATAGTAAAAAGCCGGAACTTGGCAGTCCACAGGCACAAAAAATCCGCCCGTCGTTTCCGCCGGCAAAACTTTTCCCGTCAGGGAAGCATTCTCCCACCAGTGTCTCTTGGCCGCTGTGTTTTTATGCATCTGCTCCTCCGCAGGGCGAAAATATAAAATCGTCTGCGCTTCCATTCAACTTTCCTCCATGTCAGAGCATTTTACGGGGCGGATCCGCAGGCGAAATATCTAAGCCGCCTCTACGTCTCCCGTTCTGACACAGTATATGTCTCTGTGCGCGCAGGCATGTCATCAAATTGCGGAACAGATTCGACGCAGGAATGTCATCCGCTCCAACGCCGCTCACATGGATGCCACCAGCTTTTCAATCTCCGCAAAACTCTCCGCCTGATTTATACACCCTCTGAGTCTGGCGGAGCCGGGCAGGCCGGCCGTATACCATGACAAGTGTTTGCGCATCTCCCGGACGCCGGTGTATTCTCCTTTTATTTCCAGTTGGAGCGCGGCATGGCGCAGAATCATTTCCTTTTTCTCTTCCAGGGACGGCGCAGACAGCGTCTGCCCGTCTCTCAAATAAGCGGCAATCTGTCCGAACAGCCACGGGTTCCCTCTGGCGGCGCGGCCGATCATCACGCCGTCGCAGCCCGTCTCCAAAAGCATTCTGCGGGCGCTGTCTGCGTCCGTCACGTCCCCGTTTCCGATCACGGGAATGGCGACGGCCTCCTTCACCTTCGCTATGATCTCCCAATCCGCCTCCCCGCTGTAAAACTGTTCTCTCGTCCTGCCGTGAACGGCCACCGCGGCCGCTCCCGCGTCCTCCGCAATCTTCGAAAGTTCCACTGCATTGACATGATCCGCGTCAAAACCCTTGCGTATCTTTACCGTGACGGGCTTTTCTATGGCTTTTACCGTGGCGGCAATGATCTCCCCCGCCAGTTTCGGCTCCCGCATCAGAGCCGAGCCCTCCCCGTTGTTCACGATCTTCGGCACAGGGCATCCCATGTTGATATCCAGCACGGCAAAAGGGCGTTCCTCAATCCGCTTCGCCATCTCGCTGACGATTTTCGGATCTGAACCGAACAGCTGCAGGGAAACCGGACCCTCCTGGGGATGAATCTCCAGAAGACCCTCCGTATTTTTGTTCCCGTACATAATGGCTTTGGCGCTCACCATCTCCATCCCCGCAAGCGCCGCTCCCTGTTCGCTGCACAGCAAACGAAAAGGCAGGTCCGTCACGCCTGCCATGGGAGCCAGTATCAAATTATTCTCCAAAGTAACGCCGCCGATCGCAAGCGGTTTCAGTAAATCACCCATGCCCTCTGTCCCAATCCAGATTCCTTTTCTCATCCGCGCCATGTACTGCTATATCGCGTCGGTTAGACGCCAAAACGCTAAGCTGCTGCTCAACCTTCAACCGGTATCGACTCGTGCAGAATAAACACCCGATAATACAGTTGCAAAGCCTCCAGCATCTCCTGCCTGTTCCTGCGGATCTCACCCACCAGAAGGCCGCTGCTGATCTCATCGTAGAGCAGATCTTCCTCCTCCGCGTCCGTCTCCAAAGAAATACCGCCGTCCTCCTCAAAGACAATCGTAAAGATGCCGCCCACCTCCTCCGTGAACAGCACGCAGATAATGTGCAGCTCATCCTTGATGGACTGCGGAATCTTATCAAACTTTTCGTTAAAAAAATATTTCTGCTCATAGGCGTTCGCACCGCAGAGCACAATTCTGCCATCTTTCATAATCTTTACCTCAACTTACGGAGAATACCGTATCTCGGGCATTCTCCTGAGCGAAACGGAGTTGCAAAGCAACTCCCAGAACTTCCAAGTCAGCTTTGCTGACTTTGCGATGCAGCCTCTGCTGCTGCGCTTTAAAAGTTCTTTTCACTCTGCATATCCGTACAGCCCCCGCACCGAAACCTCCCCGGCGTAAACCCGTATGCGCTCCCCGTTTTCTCTCTCCACGATCAGCTCCCCCGTTTCGGTGATCCCTCTTGAAGTCCCGGTGTACTCCCCCTCCGGATCCAACACCCGCACCACAGCGTTCCTGCCGACCAGACGGGATTCATACCGTTCCTTCAGCTCAGACAGTGTAAGCGCCCGCTCAAACGTTTCATAATCTTCCTCAAACCGCGCCAAAATACACGCCAGCAGCCCGGCCCGGTCAAACTGGTGCCCGGCCTCTATTTGCAGGGAAGTGGCTGCCTTGCGAATCTCCTCCGGGAAATCTTCCGCCCTATTCTGATTCACATTCACGCCCACACCCGCCACGAGAAACTGCATCTCATGCATCTCCGGCGTCATGCTCATCTCAGTCAGAATCCCGACCACCTTTTTCCCGTTCACCACAATGTCATTTGGCCATTTGATGCCTGTGTCAAGCCCTGTCACCTCATGGATGGCCTCCGCCACGGAGAGGGCCATCACCAGTGTAACCATGGATGCTTTCTCCGGGGAAAACAATGGGCGTATCACGATCGTAAAGTAGATGGAGCTGCCCGCAGGCGACTCCCACGATCTGCCCCTGCGGCCCCTGCCCGCCGTCTGCCTGTCAGCCACCACAATGGTTCCGTGCGGCGCCCCTTCCTCCGCAAAACGTTTGGCGTCCGGGTTAGTGGATCCTGTGCTCTCTAAAAAAATAAGCCGCTGCCCCGCCCATTTTGTGTGAAGCCTGCTTACAATCTCACTCTCCGAATATATGTCTGCGGGACTCTCGACCAGTCGATAGCCACGGCTCGGCACCGATTCGATCTGATAGCCTTCCTCCTTCAGCCGGTTGATCGCCTTCCAGACCGCCGTGCGAGAAACGCCGAGACGATCGCAGAGCTGCTGCCCCGACACATAGTCCTCGCTGTTTCGCAGACATGCTAAAATATCCGATCTGTCTGTTTTCATGTATTTAACTGTTGCACCTCCATGATTATGCAGAGAATGCCGTATTTCAGGCATTCTCCTGTGTGAGAAGTACTTCTTCCCGAAGCAGCCCTTGCTGCGAGTGATTAGAAGTACTTCTCACACTAACCGCCATGATTCCGCATCGCGGCATCTCAAATCTGTGCGGAGAATGCCGCATTTC
>ERZ779637.886-NODE-886-length-15639-cov-7.136486_pt1 | contig 15639 bp, 12 predicted proteins | sample MGYA00514196_ERZ779637 | MGnify/ENA primary metagenome ERZ779637 (study PRJEB29562, sample SAMEA4376700) | mouse gut metagenome | isolation source: Cecum | study: EMG produced TPA metagenomics assembly of the A DSS colitis mouse model was used to assess the...
ACCCGGTTCATCGGTACCCGGTTCATCGGTACCCGGTTCATCGGTACCCGGTTTGTTGCCGGAAACGGAATCGTCCCCCGGATTTTCCGTGTCCGTGGAATCGTCCCCCGGATTTTCCGTGTCCGTGGAATCATCTCCCGGAACCACCTGACCGCCGGAAACCGTAGAGGCTGCCGCATTCGTTGTTATGGGATTGGTAAGCACAGCCGGCACGCACAAAGCGACTGCAAGGGCTGATGCAAACAGTTTGGTAAGTGTTTCTTTTTTCATTGAAAAACCTCCTTAGATAGTTGAAAGTATAAAACGTTACCTTACAGAGAAATATTTTATAATTTCTGACATGCACTGTCAAGCATTATTTGCACTTTTATTCGACATAAAAGAACAAAGAGGAACAAATAACGGCATGATGGAACAGATTTGGCCAAAATAGCGGAAGATATCCGTTCATGGGTCTATATAGAATGGCGCAATCGAGCAGAGAAGACTTCTCTTATCCGCCGCGCGCCCCATGCGCCGCCTTAGCGGCACACTTCCATTGCATGGGGCTGCGCATAAAAACTGCCGGCAGGCGATATGCCTGCCGGTAAAAAACAGGTTCCCTATGGGGATGGGGTTACATTCGGACCGTCAAATCCTGCGCCCCTTTCAGATGGAGGGTGCTGTCAGGACCGTCCATGACAAGTCCCATGACGGAGGATGCGCTGACCGCTGTATTGATTAAACGCAGAGTGTATTCCGTTTCAGCACCTGTTTCCACATGGATTTTTATTTCGTTTCCGTTTCTCCGTGCCGTGACGGAAAGTCCTGTTTTCCGGTTTATGCCGGGGATAGCGGTGGAAGCCTCCTGCCCGTCCTGCAGGGCATAGAGACGCAGTTGTGCATGTTCCGTATAATCGTAATCCGGCCGGCTGTCCACGGAACCCAGGGCGATGATGGAATTTTCCCTTGCCAACAGGGGGATGCTCAGGTAGCCGTGCTTTTCCGTAATCCACCGGCCGCCCTGTTTTTCTTCTCCGGTGAGGAAATCCGTCCAAATGCCTGCCGGGAGGTAATATTCGGCATATCCTTCCTCATTGAAAATGGGCGCTACGAGCAGGCTGTCGCCCAGCATATACTGTTTGTCAAGAAAATGGCAGGTTTTGTCTTCCGGGTATTCCAGCACCATGCTTCTCATGGTGGGGATGCCGCTTTGGGAAGTATCCTTTGCCGTTTTGTATAAGTAGGGCATCAGTTTTGCCTTGAGGCGGGTGAAGAAACGTACCACGTCCACGGCTTCCTCATCGTATACCCACGGCACGCGGTAGGAAGAACTTCCGTGGAGACGGCTGTGGGAGGAGAGCAGGCCGAATGCCACCCAGCGCTTGTAAACATCTGCCGTGGAAGTATTTTCAAAGCCGCCGATGTCGTGCGCCCAATAGCCGAAGCCGGACATCATCAGCGACAGCCCGCCCCGCAGGCTTTCTTCCATGGACTCGTAGTCCGACCAGCAGTCGCCGCCCCAGTGTACGGGGAATTTCTGTCCGCCCACCGTGGCGGAACGGGCGAACAGCACGGCTTCCCCTTTGCCGCGTTTGCGCTCCAGCAGTTCATACGTGCACTTGTTATAGAGGTAAGTATAGTAGTTGTGCATTTTTTTCGGGTCGGAGCCGTCAAAGTATACGACGTCTTCTGCCGGAATCCTTTCACCGAAGTCCGTCTTGAAGCAGTCCACGCCCATGTCCAACAGCGCTTCCAGTTTTTCCTGGAACCAGCGGCAGGCGCCGGGATTGGTAAAGTCTACGATTGCCATGCCGGGCTGCCACATATCCCATTGCCATACCTGTCCGTTGGTGCGTTTGATAAAGTAGCCATTTTCCATGCCTTCATCGAAAAGGACGGATTCCTGTGCGATGTAAGGATTTATCCATACGCAGATATTTAACCCTTTCGCCTTGATGCGTCCAAGCATTCCTGCCGGATCGGGGAAGACGCGGCTGTCCCATACGAAGTCCGTCCAGTGGAAGTCTTTCATCCAAAAACAGTCAAAATGGAACGTGCGCAGGGGGATGCCCCGGTTGATCATGCCGTCCACGAAGCTCATTACGGTTTCCTCGTCGTAATTCGTGGTAAAGGAAGTGGAAAGCCACAGTCCGAACGTCCAGGGGGCCGGAAGGGAGGGTTTTCCCGTCAGATCCGTGTAACGGGTCAGCACTTCCTTCATGGAGGGTCCATTGATGAGGAAATAATCCAAATAACCGCCTTCCACGGAAAATTCCGTCCTTGTTACCATTTCCGTCCCTACTTCAAAGGAAACCATTTCGGGGTGGTTGATCAGCACGCCGTAACCTTTGTTGGTCAGATAGAACGGGATATTCTTGTAGGACTGTTCCGTGCTGGTGCCGCCGTCCGCATTCCAAATATCCACGCTCTGTCCGTTTTTGATGAACGGGGTGAATTGCTCCCCCATGCCGTATACCAGTTCCCCTACCGAAAGGGAAAGCATCTGCCGCATGTAAGTGTCCGCATGGTCGCCTTTGTCATAGGCATCGCCCCTCCAGTCCGTTTTCATCAGGGCGAGGTCCCTGCCGGCGCTTTTGGTAATGATATTTCCGTCCCGCAGGTAGGTCATGGACCAGTTCTTTTTGGTGACGGTAAGCGTTAATGTTCCGCTGGATACGGAAACGGCATCTTCCGTTTCCTGCACGTCAAGGGGCAGGGGTTCCGTAAGCTCCAGTCCAAAAGAGGGAGTGTTTTTTAAGGAGCCTTTGTGGTGGTAAGTGCGTACCCGCAAAATTTCCGGCGCGGGGGAGGTAATTTCCAATGTCAGGTTAATTCCCCCAAGCGTATCTCCGCGCTGCAGGATAGGGCGGGTGGGGGCGAGTAGTGTAACTTTTTTTTCCCCGATGCTGCTAAAATAAATTTCCTGCGGCGCAAAGCAGGCGCAGCCTTCTCTTTGCAGCCAGCATCCGTTACTGAATTTCATGGTTTGTACCGTTCCTTTCCTTTTTATTGCTTTTCCACTTCCGCTGTGCTTGTGGAAAGCCATTCTTATCAGATATTATAAAGGATAACATGCATGGGCGTATACCGTTTTTTTCAGGATGAAGCGCAGCGGATTTCTTCTGCCCCCGGTTTCCCCGCAGATTTGGAAACTTTCAGTATAGGGAATGGGACAGGGGTTGTCAAAAAGAAAAAACAGCTTTGCTTTTTTTACGGGTTGTGTTAGAATAAAGCAGGTTTGACCGGACCAATACGGTCGGAGGGAGATTAATATGATAAATGTGGAACATGCGGTAAATAGGAGGAAAAAAGGAAAAAGGAAATGGATGGCGCTTGCCATGATGTTTGTACTCATGGTCTTTGCCGCCTGTGACCAACCGGAGGATTCCGCATCCATGGAGGGTGCGGCAGGAATGGAAGGCAGGGTGGAAGTTTCCGTGGCGGCGGCACAGCCTGTGGGTACGGATGTGGAATATACATATGCCGAATGCGAGGAAATGGCAGTTTATTACAGCAACGGCAAAGCGGACGGACTGGAAAAGGAAGTCCTTGCCGTAGAGGCAATGACGCCGGAGGAAGTGGTGAAAAACCTTTCCCGCCATAATATCGTGTCCATCGATACGAAAGTTCTCGGTTTTGGGGAAACGGACGGGCAGGGCAGGAAACTTTTGGCACTGGATTTGTCCAAGGCGTTCGGGGAATATGTGAAAACCATGGGGGAAAGCGGTGAAAAAGTGGTGATGGCAGCGCTTACCAATACGTTTTTGGAAAATTACGGGGCGGACGGGCTGCTGCTGACCGTGGAAGGCGAAATACTGGAAACACGCCACGGTTCTTATGGGGAAGAATTGACGTTTTGGCAGCCGGATACCGGTGCATCGGACCGTTAGTGTCCGGGATGCCGGGGCGCGGGGAAGGAACAGGAAAAGAAGTCAGCACCCCCGCGGGATAAAAAAGGGAGAGGAGCAGGAAAATGGCGGAGATAACACCAAAAGAGCAATTGATTTTTGATATCGTGCAGGCGGAATGGGATATGTTCCAGCATGTGGAAAACACGGGAGGGCGTGCTTCCTGCCAGGAGGATCCGGATACGTTTTTCCGTATGCGTATGAGCCAGTGGATGGTGTATGACATGGAAATACTGGAAAGTTATGCACAGGATATACGGCAGGCATATGCGGACGGACGGAACCTGTTGTTTGAAAAATATGCGCGCATGATGGAAGCGACTTACCCGGAAGAATACGAACAGGTGAAAGGGCATCTGCCGGAAGTGGACGGGGAAAGGCGTGTGATGGCAGAGGAAATCGTAAAAATACATAACGAATGGGACAAATACATGCTGGAGCATTACCCGAACCTGCGGTCACAGGGCAGGGTGATGACCACGGCGGATGATTCCAAGGCAAACGGGTCTTCCACGGAAAGCTATTTGCGCGGGGAGCTTTTGACATATTCCACCCGTACGGTGGAACTGATTCTCCGTCAGGTAAAAGAAGCGTGGGAAAAGGGGGAAAACCTGGAAAAACAGATTATCGAAAACGAGACAAAATTTTACGGATATGGCAGCATAGAAGATGCGGAGAAGCGGCACGGTTAGGTAATGATTGAGCCTGAAAGGATTTCTTTATGGGCGGACGCGCGGGCAGGGGTTCTTTGCCGGATTGTCTGTTCCGGCAAAGAAATTCCTTCCGTGCGTCCGCGTTTATCTATCTGCGGACGTAAATTCCGATTTTCAAACACGCTCTAGAAATGCAGTCTTCTTTGCACGGCATCCCGCAGGCGGCGCTTGGAGAGTATCGTAACGAGGGCGGCGACGATGATGCCGCAGGCGGTCAGGACAACGGCGGACCATGACAGCCGCAGTGTCGTACCGGTAAAGCGGTGGACGAACAGCTCGATGCCCATGCAGAGCACGGCGGCTTCCGCAAAGATGTAGAGCGCCGTGGAAATAATGGATACCGGAAGCCTGCGGACGAGGAAGGTGAAGATCTCCACCAGCACCGTGACCAGGACGACGATGGGTACGGCAAGCTGCCAGAACCAGCGCGGGGACGGGGTCAGGTACGTAATCATGTACAGGTAAACCCCGATGGCGATGCCGTCCAGCAAAAGGGACAGATATATGGGCAGCTTGGTACAGATGACCGCCGGAAGCGTGAATACGAATAAGAGGATACAGATTCCTATGATGAGCAGAGACCAAAGGTTTCCGGTGAACACAAGTAAGTTTAACAGCCCGCAGCTTAAGGCGGTGGCGGAAAGGACGATGGTGATGAGGATGCCAAGGTCCTTGCGTTTCACCACTTCCACCTGTCCTTTTTGCTGCGGATAGGGAAAGTCCGGCTGGGCTTTTTTCAGTTCCGCCGGGTTTATGACGGGTGTATGGCAGAGCGGACAGGATTTCAGGGCGGCATCCAGTTCCACGCCGCAGTTTACGCAATATGACATAAGTTACCTCCTGGTGTGTGTTATGGGAACCGCCGGATTACGGCTTTTGGCGGTTGCTTTCGATTTTCACGTGTATGCCGTCCTGTACCAGTTTCCGGAAGAAATACCGTTCCACATCGGATTCCGCGATGCTGCTGGCAAAGTTAATGGTCAGCGTATCGCCGAAACTGGAGATGGCGCAGTTGGTACGGGAGGAAAAGGGCTGTCCCATATAAATATCAAAGCGCTGGATATGGGGTTTCATGTCCTCCGGTACCTTCAGCGCCCCCATGTTGGTCAGTCCGGCGGAAGAATTGCGGTCCTGTACTTTGGTGTAGAAGAACCGTACGGTAAAATCCTTGATGAAAAGAGGGACGATACGGATGACGGGGTTGCGCTGGGTGGCGGCATTTGTGGTGATGTCACCGCGCAGGAATTTTTCGTTGATGTAATAACGCATGTAATTGTGCACATGGACAACGATTTCGTCAAAGGTATATTCCCCCAGCCTTGGGTCGATGGACGGGTAAATCATGGTGATGAAGTTGCGCAGCGTTTTGGAAGGGAAGAAACGCCGCAGGTTTACGGGCATGGCGATTTTTAACGGGCGTTTTTTCCGGTGCCATTCGTTGTCCTGCTTCTGCATCAGGGCGTACAAAAGGACGGAATTCAGGTATTCCGTAATTGTGGCATTGTATTTGGCTGCCACCGCCATCACTTCTTTGACGGACATGATGCCGTCGATGATGTTGAGCGTGTAAAAAGGTTCTTTTGTGCCGCGGACATGGTATGCCTTTTCACCGGGACGGGGCGGGCGCACCTGTGCGTTGGCATAGCGCATATAAGCGTCTTCCAGTTCTTCGGGGTCCGGTTGCGCGTCCACGTCCAGCACGAAACCGCCGTTTGAAACGGTATGCCCCAAAAGCCGCAGATAGACGGCGGTGATGGTCTGCAGTACGCACATGCCCCCGGTGCCGTCGCCGAGACTGTGGTGCGCTTCAAAGGCAATCCGGCATTCGTGGTAGTAGATGCGGATCAGGTAACGGTTGTTTGCCTTAAAGGGCATGGGCATACAGGGATTGCTGATGTCCGGCTGTACGAAAGGACCGGGGCGGTTGTTCGGTTCCAGGTAGCGCCAAAACAGTCCTTTGCGGATTGCCACTTTGTAGGTGGGAAAACGTTTCAGGGCGGTGTCCACGGCACGCTGCAGGATGTCCGGCAGGATTGGTTCCTTTAATACCACGGACAGGCGGTATACGGAGGAAAAATCCCGGCGCTGGAGCGTGGGGTATACGATGGCGGACAGATCCAGTTTGTACCATGTTTTGCGTTCGGGGCGTTTGGGTGTGGGCATAGGTTTCCTCTTTCTTTGGGTGTCGATCAATCATTGATACCGGTAGTATTCTAAAATGCTGCTATTTTTAACCAAAAGTTTTTATTAGTATACCACATTTTGGGAGGAGTGTGGTAGAATTGTAGGAAGTTGGCCGCGGAAATTGCCGTTTGGATGTTACCGGTCACGGAGTGGACGGTAATTGGGGGTTACGTGGAAGCCGGTATGGAAATGGGTGCGGAAACCGGCGTGGAATTGTGGGAACAGTGGAGGTTGTTATGGCTTTGCGGAAGAAGAACCAGAATTTGATGAATCTGATTAAAAGGGTACACAGCGTGGTGGAGAATGCGGATATAGAGAAGCACAGGCAGTCGCAGGATTATTTCGGGGCGCTGCTTGGGAGCAGTAAGGATGTGGCGGTCCGTGAGATTTCCATAGAGGGCATGTACGGGGAGTGGGTGGCGGTGGACCGCGCCCATATGAAGAAGTATGTGATTCTCTACTGCCATGGGGGCGGATATTCCACGGGCAGCAGTCTGTATGCCCGCACCTTAACAACCAAACTTGCCATGTCCACGTCCATGGATGTACTTGGGTTTGATTACAGGCTGGCGCCTGAGCATCCTTATCCGGCGGCGCTGGAAGATGCGATGAAGGCATGGAATTACCTGATGCTGCTTGGGTACGGGGCGAGGGACGTGATACTTGCAGGAGATTCGGCAGGGGGAAACCTGGTGCTTTCGCTTGTGCATCAGTTAAAGGCGGAGGGACGTATTCTGCCAAGGGGGCTGGTGTTAATGTCACCGTGGACGGACCTGACTTCGTCCGGAAAATCCCACGAAACGCGGAAGGATGTGGACCCGGTGCTGCATAAGGAATATTTGGAGCAGATGATACATAATTATGCGGAAGGGCAGGAGTTGGACAATCCTCTGATTTCTCCGCTTTTTGGGGATTTTACGGATTTTCCTTCCACATATATACAGGTGGGGGACAATGAGGTGCTTTTGAACGATGCCACCATGCTTCATAAGAAAATGGTAAAGGCGAACGTGCCGGTACAGATGGATGTGTTTAAGGGAATGTGGCATGTGTTCCAAATGTCGCCTTTTAAGACGGCCTATGAGGCGATGGAGAAAAATGCGGAGTTCATTTATGATATCTGCCGGTAATACAAAAACGTACAAAAAATAAATTTTGAAAAAATAAAGGAATTTTGTGTCGGGTGCGGAATATTTTAAGTAGATGAAACTATTGTCTGTGCAGGAGTTCGTGAAAGAGAGGGCTTGGGGATGGGCATGTTAATTCGCGAAAAGCTGGAACAATGGGAAAAGGACTATTTAAGCCCTTATGCATCCCTCAGTATGGACAGCAGGGGGCGGCAGCGGGAGGAGGAGCCGTGCGACATCCGTCCGGTCTACCAAAGGGACCGGGACCGGATACTCCACAGCAAGTCATTCCGCAGGCTGAAAGATAAGACGCAGGTATTTTTGACGCCGGAAGGGGATCATTACCGGACGCGGCTGACCCATACGCTGGAAGTGTCGCAGAATGCGCGCACGATTGCCAAGGCGCTGCGGATGAATGAGGATTTGGTGGAAGCCATTGCGCTGGGGCACGATTTGGGGCATACACCTTTCGGCCATGCCGGTGAACGTGCGCTTGCCAAAGTGTGTCCATACGGGTTCTGCCACAGTGAGCAGAGTGTGCGGACGGTGGAGGTGCTGGAGAAGAACGGGCTTGGGTTAAACCTGACCGACGAGGTCAGGGACGGTATCCGCAACCACCAGACGAGGGGTATGCCGTATACGCTGGAGGGCAGGATTGTGCGTTTTTCGGACAAGATTGCCTATATCCACCACGATATGGACGATTCCATCCGGGGCGGTATTTTAAAGGAAGAAGACGTGCCGAAGGAAATCGGCGATGTCATAGGGTATACGACGGGGGAAAGGCTGGATCATTTTATCCATGACATCGTGACCACCAGTTACGGCAGCGACGACATACGGATGTCCCCGGCAGTGGAAACTGCGCTCCGGAAGCTGCGCGGCTTTATGTTCGAGCGGGTGTACGAGAATAAAGCGGCAAAAAGCCAGGAAAATAAGGCGGAAATGCTTATGGTGTCGCTGTATGAATATTACCTCAAACATTTGGACAAACTTCCCGGGTATTTGAAACTGCGGATGAAGCGGTATGGGGATGCGCCGGAAATTGCGGTGTGCGATTACATAGGAGCCATGTCGGACCGGTTTGCCATCGCCCAGTATGAGGAACTGTTTATTCCGAAGTCCTGGCATTATTAACATAGAAAAGGAAGGAAAGCATGTACTATCCAGACGAGTTAGTGGAAGAAGTGCGGATGAAAAACGATATAGTAGATGTGATTTCCGGTTATGTCCGTTTGCAGAAAAAGGGCGCAAACCATTTTGGGTTGTGTCCCTTTCATAATGAGAAATCCCCTTCGTTTTCCGTTTCCGGCGGGAAGCAGATGTATTACTGTTTCGGCTGCGGGGCTGGGGGGAATGTGTTTACGTTTATCATGAACTATGAAAATTATTCTTTTGCCGAGGCGGTGAAGATGCTGGCGGACAGGGCGGGGGTGAACTTGCCGGAAATGGAGTATTCCGAGGAAGTGCGGAAGAAGGAAGGGCACAGGAGCCGCCTTTTGGAAGTCAATAAGGAAGCGGCAAAATATTACTATTACCTGCTGCGTTCCCCGCAGGGGGAGAAGGGCTGCCGGTATTTGGAAGAACGGGCTTTGGGAAAGGAAACCATGCAGAAGTTCGGGCTTGGATATGCCGGTGTGTCCGGCAGCAGTTTGGTGCAGTATCTGCGTTCCAAGGGCTATAAGGACAGACTGGTGCAGGAAGCGGGACTTGCCGGCTTTGATGAAAAATACGGAATGCATGATAAGTTCTGGAACCGTGTCATGTTTCCCATCCAGGATATTAACCACAGGGTCATCGGGTTCGGCGGCCGCGTCATGGGGGATGCCAAACCGAAATACTTAAATTCGCCGGAGACCATGGTGTTTGATAAAAGCCGGAACCTGTACGGGTTAAATTTTGCGAGGACGTCGCGAAAAAATAACGTGATACTCTGCGAAGGATACATGGACGTGATTGCCATGCATCAGGCAGGTTTCACGCAGGCGGTGGCTTCGCTTGGAACATCGTTTACTTCCGGGCAGGCGAACCTGTTAAAACGGTATGTGAAGGAGGTACTGCTCGCTTATGACAGCGACGGCGCGGGAGTGAAGGCGGCGCTGCGTGCCATTGGGATTTTAAAGGAAGTGGGGCTTAGCGGGAAAGTCATCCGCATGGAGCCGTACAAAGATCCCGATGAATTTATCAAACATCTTGGGGCGGAGGCATTCCAGGAACGGATGGACCAGGCGGAAAACAGCTTTTTCTTTGAACTGCGCATGATGGAGCGGGAGTATGACTTAAAGGATCCCGAATCCAAGACCGGTTTCCACCGGGAAATCGCCAGGAAATTGTGCGGATTTTCCGAGGACGTAGAGCGGGAAAATTACGTACAGGCGGTGGCGGAGCGGTACCATATCGGTTTGGAGAATTTGAGGAAACTGGTGGTTTCCTATGCCGCACAGACGGGATTCGCATCTCCGGTGGTGCGCCCGAAGTCGGGGCTGGCAGCCAAAAAGAACACGCCGGAGGAAAACAGGAAGAAATCCCAGCGTCTTCTGATTACGTGGCTTACGGAGGAACCGTTTCTGTACCCGAAGATTGCGAAGTACATTACGCCCGAAGATTTCACAGAGGAGCTTTACCGGAAGGTGGCGGACAGGCTTTTTGAAGGGCTTTCCAAAGGGGAATACCAGCCTGCGTCAATTATCAGCATGTTTACGGACGAGGAAGAACAGCGGGAAGCCGCGGCGCTTTTTAATACGAAACTTGCCGAGCTTAAGACGAAGCAGGAGCGGGAAAAGGCACTCCATGATATCGTATATACCGTGAAAAAGAACAGTTATGAGTACTATACCGGACGGATGGGCGCGGAGATTAGCGCCGTAAATCAGGTAATTGCAGGAAAAAAAGCATTGGAAGAACTTAGCAAAACGCATATTTCTTTGGATGAATGATAATACTACTACTACATTTAGGAAGGATGGAACCCAAAATGGATGAAAACACACAGGCAAAGTTTGAAGAACGGTTAAAAGAACTTTTAAACGCTGCTAAAAAGAAAAAGAATGTTTTGGAGTATCAGGAAATCAGCGACTTTTTCACGGAATTTACCTTGGAGGAGGAGCAGTTCGACAGGATTTTGGAAACTCTGGAACAGAATAACGTGGATGTCCTGCGCATTACGGAAGAAGACGAGGTGGACGACGAGGAAATTATCCTGACGGAAGAAGACGAAGTGGATGTGGAGAACATCGACCTGTCCGTGCCGGACGGTATCAGCATCGAGGACCCGGTCAGGATGTATCTGAAGGAAATCGGCAAGGTTCCGCTGCTTTCCGCCGAGGAGGAAATTGAACTGGCAAAGAAGATGGAAATGGGCGACGAGGAAGCCAAAAAGCGTTTGGCGGAAGCCAATTTGCGTTTGGTGGTCAGCATTGCCAAGAGATATGTGGGGCGCGGAATGCTTTTTCTTGATTTAATCCAGGAGGGAAATCTCGGGTTGATTAAGGCAGTGGAAAAATTCGATTACCGCAAGGGCTATAAATTCTCCACTTATGCCACATGGTGGATTCGTCAGGCGATTACCCGCGCCATAGCGGACCAGGCGAGAACCATCCGTATTCCCGTGCATATGGTAGAAACGATTAATAAATTAATTCGCGTGAGCAGGCAGTTGCTGCAGGAGCTTGGGAGGGAACCTACTCCCGAAGAAATTGCGGAGGAAATGAACATGCCCGTGGACCGTGTCCGGGAAATCCTTAAGATTTCCCAGGAGCCGGTTTCTTTGGAGACCCCAATCGGCGAGGAGGAAGACAGCCATTTGGGTGATTTCATCCAGGATGACAACGTACCGGTGCCTGCGGATGCGGCAGCGTTTACTCTGTTAAAAGAACAGTTGGTGGAAGTGCTCAGTACGCTGACCGACAGGGAACAGAAGGTGCTGCGCCTTCGTTTCGGGCTGGATGACGGCAGGGCGCGGACATTGGAGGAAGTTGGTAAGGAATTTAACGTAACCCGTGAGCGTATCCGCCAGATTGAAGCGAAAGCACTGCGGAAACTGCGCCATCCCAGCAGGAGCCGCAAGTTAAAGGATTACTTGGATTAAATGCCGATGGAGTCCGGGGAAAGAGTGAAGCTATCCAAACGGCTGACGGCAGTGGCCGCCATGGTGACAAAGGGAAATACCGTGTGTGATGTGGGATGCGACCACGGATTTGTACCGGTCTACCTTGTGTTAAACGGTATCAGTCCGCATGTCATAGCCATGGATGTTAACGGGGGACCCCTGGCGGCAGCACGGGGGCATGTGGCAAAATACCGGCTGTCAGACTACATAGAGACCAGGCTGTCCGACGGGCTGTCGGCCCTGCAGGCAGGGGAAGCGGATACGCTGATTTGTGCCGGAATGGGCGGACGGCTGGTGGTAAAGATACTGGAAGAAGGCAGGGAAAAACTTGCGGGGACGTTTGGAATCAATGGAATACATGGAGAAGCAAATGTAAGTACAAATGGAATAGGAATAAAGGAAATGATTTTGCAGCCGCAGTCGGATTTGCAGTATGTACGGAATTATCTGCGCCAAACGGGATACGCCGTTGCGGACGAGGATATGGTAGCGGAAGACGGCAAATATTATCCGATGATGCGGGTCTGTGCCGGGGATAGTCTGCCGCCGGACGGACGGTTGGATGGCCATGCGGCGGACGGATTAAAAAACGGGATACGGCATGAGCTGGAAGACAAATATGGTCCGGTCCTGTTACGCCGGAAACATCCGGTGTTAAGGGAATATTTGGTGCGGGAGACCGGCATTTGCATGCAGATTCTTGAGAATTTGGATAAGAACGGAAACGGACAGGAGAACAGGAGACAGGAAATCATGAAACGGCTGCAGGATGTTGAAACGGCACTTTCCTGCTTTCCGGCAATGTGACTGTACCGGGAAAAAGGAGGAAGGCGGCATGAATGAGGAAAAAAACGTGTCATGCGGCATCATTATGGAAAGTCTGGAACGGCTGTCCCCCCCTGCTTTTGCGGAAAGCTGGGACAATGTGGGGCTTTTGGCAGGCAGGCGGGATAAGACGGTAGGAAAAGTGTGCGTTGCGCTGGATGCCACGGACGGGGTAGTGGAGGAAGCGGCGGCAGAAGGCGCCGGTTTGCTGCTGACCCATCATCCGCTTATTTTTTCCGCCGTAAAAAGGGTGAATACCGATGATTTTACCGGACGCCGGATTGTGAAACTGCTGCAAAACGACATCAGTTATTATGCCATGCATACGAATTTTGACGTTATGGGCATGGCGGATGCGGCTGCCGGCAAAATGAGGATACAGGGGCAGCAGGTTTTGGACGTTACTTACGAGGATGAAAGCTCGAAGGAGGGCATTGGCAGATACGGGAAGCTGCCGCATGCGATGACGGTAAGGGAGTGCGCTTCTTACGTAAAAGAGGTGTTTTGCCTGGAAAGCGTGAAAATATATGGGAACCCGGATACCGTTTTGGAGCGTGCCGCCATATCTCCCGGCTCCGGCAAATCCATGATAAAGCCGGCGGTCGTGGCAGGGGTGGATGTGCTCGTGACAGGGGACATTGAACATCATGAGGGACTGGATGCGATGGCACAGGGACTTACGGTGATTGATGCCGGACATTACGGCATCGAGAAACTTTTCGTGCCGTATATGGTGGAATATTTAAGGGGGGAGTTTCCGGGGTTAAACGTGTTTGCGGCGAAAGAGAAAAATCCTTTTTGGGTGATGGCGTAGAGCATGTTTGAAAATTTATTAAGCAGTTTTCAAACACGCTCCAGGGGAAAGACAGGGGGAAGGCATTTTCCGGTTGTTTCTGCCGGCTGCGCCGGCATATTTGGAAAGTTCGTAAAAAGGAGGCAGGGAAGGTACTATGGTTACGGTAAGGATTGACGGCAGGGAAAAACAGTATGGGGAAGGAACTACTTACGAAACCATCGTGAAGGAGTACCAGCCGCAGTATGACAATACGATTGCGCTGGTTTCCTCCAACGGGAAAATCAGGGAACTGTTCAAGAAGGTGAAGAAGGACTGCGATGTTTCCTTTTTTACGCTGCGGGATTCCGTGGGGCATAAGACTTACGTGAGGAGCGCAATCATGCTTTTGATTAAAGCGCTGCGGGATGTGGCGGGGGCAGATTATCTTCAGAAGGTGTAGGTGGAATTTGCCATCGGTCCCGGTTATTATTGCAGCGTCAAAGGGGATGTGGAACTGGATGATGCATTGCTCCGCAGACTGAACCAAAGGATGCGGGAGCTTGTGGATGCGGACCTGCCGGTGGTGAAGAAATCCTATCCGATGCAGGAAGCCATGGAGATTTTCCGCAGGCAGAAAATGAAGGATAAGGAAAAGCTGTTCCGTTACCGGAGGAGTTCTTATGTCAATATTTACTGCCTGGATGGGTTTTATGATTATTATTACGGTTATATGCTGCCCAGCACGGGATATGTGAAATATTTTGAGGTCATGCCGTATGAGGATGGGTTGATGCTTCTTCTGCCGGAACAGCAGGCGCCGAACAGGCTGCCGGTGATGGAACCGCGGGAAAAATTGTTCCAGACCTTGAAAAAAACCGACGCATGGGGTAGAATGATGGGGATTGATACCGTGGGGGATTTGAATGACAAAATCTGCCAGGGAAACTTTAACGACATGATTCTGGTGCAGGAAGCGCTGCAGGAGCGGCGGATTGGGGAAATCGCGGAGGATATCGTGAACAGGGGCGGCGTGAAATTTGTCATGATTGCGGGACCTTCTTCTTCGGGGAAAACCACGTTTTCCCACAGGCTGTCCATCCAACTGCGCACCTACGGGCTGACGCCCCATCCCATCGCCCTGGACGACTATTTTGTCAACAGGCAGGATACGCCGAAGGATGAAAACGGCGAGTATAATTTTGAATGCCTGGAAGCCATTGACCTGAAACAGTTCAACAAGGACATGACGGAGCTTTTGGAGGGTAAGACGGTGGAGCTTCCCAGCTTTAACTTTAAGACGGGAACCAGGGAGTACCGGGGAAATTATAAGACTTTGGGACCGGATGATGTACTTGTTATCGAGGGCATCCACGGGCTGAATGATGCCACTTCCTATGCCCTGCCAAACGAAAGTAAGTATAAAATATACATCAGTGCGCTCACCAGCATCAACATCGACGAACATAACCGGATTCCTACCACGGACGGCAGACTGCTGCGCCGGATGGTACGGGATGCCAGGACGAGGGGGGCCAGTGCCCAAAGAACCATCGGAATGTGGTCTTCCGTAAGGAAAGGGGAGGAACAGTATATATTCCCGTTCCAGGAAAGTGCGGATGCGATGTTCAATTCGGTGCTGATATATGAGCTGGCAGTCTTAAAGCAGTATGCGGAACCGTTATTGTTCGGGATTAATAAAGGGGAGCCGGAATATTATGAAGCAAAGAGGCTTTTAAAGTTTTTGGAATATTTTGTGGGGGTCAGCAGTGACGACCTTCCGAAGAACTCCATATGCAGGGAGTTCGTGGGCGGGAGCTGTTTTCATGTATAACGCATGGGGAAGGAACCGTTTCTGTTTTTGATAACTTCTTATTCTGTATGCCCGTCTGTGGCATCGGAAATCAGAGATATTTTGTTAAGGGTACTAAGTAGGATAAATGATCGCGGCTGCGGGGAACCGCAGGTGAGGAAAGTCCGGGCTTCACAGGGCAGGATGCCGGATAACGTCCGGTGGAGG
>ERZ779637.887-NODE-887-length-15587-cov-14.603914_pt1 | contig 15587 bp, 9 predicted proteins | sample MGYA00514196_ERZ779637 | MGnify/ENA primary metagenome ERZ779637 (study PRJEB29562, sample SAMEA4376700) | mouse gut metagenome | isolation source: Cecum | study: EMG produced TPA metagenomics assembly of the A DSS colitis mouse model was used to assess the...
AGTAGAAGGACAGGGAATGGGCTTTTGGACACGGGTTCGACTCCCGTCTGGTCCACTTTTTGAAAAGTTCTTAAATACTCGTTGTATACGGGTGTTTGAGGACTTTTCTTTTACAATTCACTGGACATAGCTTCTGTTTGGCTGTAAAATAAAAAGAAATATGGTTTACTTTTACCAAGGGGAGAGAGGGGCTTATTATGACGGAAGAAAAAAGGGGTACGAAAAGCAGGGATAAGGGGAATGTCCTGCAGTCTTTGAGGACGAAGATAGTCGGGGTTATGATACTGGCGATGGTGATTCTGTCGGTATGCCTCTCTGTCGTGCTGATCAGGAATCTGCGGATTCCGCTGATGAATCTGAACCAGAGCTATCTTTACGATCTGGCTCTGGCATATGGGGATAAGTTGCAGACGCAGATCGAGGTGCAGGGATATAACACGGCGACCCATTATAATAATCTGGCGGATTCCCTCGGCGAGGTTGGACTCAAAGGCACGGAATCCAGTTACGCCTATCTGGTTTCATCGGAGGGGATGATGCTCTATCACCCCACTAAGGATAAAGTCGGACAGCCGGTAGAGAACGAGGTGGTGAAGTCTGTGGTTGCGGAGATCGCCACAGGTGTTGTTCCGGAGCCGAATGTTGTGGAGTATGAATATAAGGGAGCCATGAAGTATGCGGCTTACTATGTGACGGAGCGGGGACACTGTATACTGGTGATCTCGGTGGATGAGGATGAACTGATGAGCACCGTGCACCGTGTTACGCTCACGGGAACATGCTGCACGGTTGTCATGGTGATTATTGCAAGCATTATCGGTTTCTTCTTTGTGAGTAAGATTGTGAATCCGATCGCGAAGGTGACCGATGTGGTGGGACAGCTTGCGCATATGGATTTCTCCGAGGTTGATGGGCAGGAGAAGCTGACGGCGCGGACGGATGAGACGGGGCAGATGAGCCGCGCGGTGATGGAGCTGAGAAGGCAGCTCGTGGAGGTCATATCGGATCTGCGGGAACAGAGCGAAAGGCTTTACGAGTCGTCCGAAGTTCTGAACGGGAACGCCTCCGAGACGGCGACCACGGTGGAACAGGTGGAGAAGGCGGTTACGGAAATATCCGACGGCGCGTCCTCACAGGCGGATGAGACACAGAAAGCGACTGAGAACGTGATTCTGATGGGCAGTATGGTGGAGGAGACGACCAGACAGGTAGAGGAGCTGACCGACAACGCCAACGACATGAGAAAATCCAGCGACGAGGCGTTCGAGACGCTGCAGAATCTCGGCAGAATCAACGATCAGGCGAGGGCGGCAATCGATGTGATTTACGAGCAGACCAACACGACGAATGAATCCGCCATGAAGATCAGGGAGGCGACGACGCTAATCACGTCCATTGCGGAGGAGACGAATCTGCTTTCCCTGAACGCGAGCATAGAGGCGGCGAGAGCCGGTGATCAGGGAAGGGGCTTTGCAGTGGTGGCGAGCCAGATCCAGAAGCTGGCGGAGCAGTCCAATGAGTCAGCGAGACAGATTGAGAATATTATTGATTCCCTGATCGAAGACTCCCAGAAATCCGTGGCGACGATGGAGGATGTGAAGAAGATCATGGAGAGCCAGAGCGAGAGCGTAGGCAGGACGAACGAGCGCTTTACGCAGGTGAGAAACGGCATTACACAGTCCCTTGACGGCGTGAATCAGATCGCGGATAAGACGAAGAGACTGGACGAGGCGAGAGTGAATGTGGTTGACGTGGTGCAGAATCTGACGGCGATTGCCGAGGAGAATGCGGCAAGCACGGAGGAGACATCCGCTTCCGTCACGGAGGTGAGTACCATCGTGTACAGCATTTCCGAGAATGCGACGAAGCTCAAAGAGGTGGCGGAGCATCTGGAGCAGAGCATGAGTATTTTCAAAATCTGACGGACGTCTTTGAGGGGTATTTATGGAAAAGCGCGAAGATGATTTTGTCGTCGGCGGCTACCGCTTTGCCACGATAGCGGACGCGGAGACGGCGAGAATGGAAGTAAAAAAGGTGGAGAATCTGGAAGAGCGGCTTGATTACCGCCGACCCCAGAATGTACTGCTTGTCTATAACCGGGCGGTGGAAAATCAGGTGTTCCTGACGCCCGTCGGGTTGAGTTATCTGCAGAAGATGCAGAAGGAAATGATAAAATGGGGCGTGCCGGCGGATAAGATACAGCCGGTGCCCCTGCGAGGGACATTCAGCAATAAGACGGCGAACAGCCGCTCGATCAAAATGAGCGTTGCAAAGAGGCATCCGGAGTATCAGGGACGGTTTGTGACGTCGGTGTTGATCAATGTGGTGCTCGTGTTCCTTGTGGCGGCAATGCTTGTGATTGCATGGAACAGTGAGACGCCCAATATTATAAATTACAGGCAGGCTGTGGTGAACGAATATTCCGAGTGGGAGCAGGAGCTTACCAGACGGGAGAATGCCGTCCGGGAGGCGCAGCGCAAGCTGGAGACCGGGCAGTTAAATGAACAATGACGTAACAATTCAGGACTTTGCACTTGCTGCAAAGTCCGTGAGAATGTGTAGAGGTTGAGAAGAATCCGGTCTCTTTGCCGAAGGCAAAACTGGAATAGACCGGATTCCGTAACTAGAAGCCGAAGGCTGAATAGTTACAGAGAGGCAGGGCGGTATATGGATAAATCGAAGATCCTTGTGGTGGACGATGAGAGCCGTATGCGTAAGCTGGTTCGGGATTTTCTGGTAAAGAATAATTATGAGGTCGTGGAGGCGGCTGACGGGGAGGAAGCGCTCGACCTTTTTTTTGAAAAGAACGATATAGACTTGGTGATTTTGGACGTGATGATGCCCAAGATGGACGGCTGGCAGGTGTGCCGGGAAATCCGCGCGTACTCCAAGGCCCCCATCATCATGCTCACGGCAAAATCGGACGAGAGAGACGAGCTTTTGGGGTTTGAACTGGGGGTGGACGAATATATATCCAAACCGTTCAGTCCGAAAATCCTTGTGGCACGGGTGGAGGCGATCCTCAGAAGAACCGTGCCGGCTGCGGAGTCGATTGTGGAGGCGGGCGGCATCCGTCTCGACAAGCAGGCGCACAGCGTGACGGTGGAGGGAACGCCTGTCGATTTAAGCTACAAGGAGTTTGAACTGCTCGCCTATTTTATGGAAAATAAAGGGATTGCCCTATCAAGGGAAAAGATTTTAAACAGCGTCTGGAATTACGATTATTTTGGGGACGCCAGAACCATTGATACCCATGTGAAAAAGCTTCGCAGCAAAATGGGCGACAAAGGCGAGCTGATCAAGACGATCTGGGGCATGGGATATAAATTTGAAGAAGACTAGAGTGAGAAAACTCGGTTGTCGGGAGGTTTGGAATGTCCAAGCGCTGGTTTTATAAAGAAGAATTGTTTTTTACAACGGAAGAGACATGTCTCAGAGATGAGAATCAGGATAAAATCATAGAGCTGTTAGGCAAAAATGTGGCGGTCGGTGTAGTCGGCGGGTTTTATGAGGAAGGCTATCCCGTTTATTTTATCAGCTCATTTGCGCTCAACAATATGGGGATGACCTATAAGCAGTTTATGGAAAATACCGGCGGCAATTATTTAAATGCCGTCTATGAGCCTGACAGACCTATTTTTACGCAGGTTTTTCTTCCGGGCGAGGAGGAAAAGCGGGAGTACCGCGTGGTCAACGGACAGGGTGAGCCGGTCTGGGTGAGATCGATCAGAATGGAATCCACGTCTGAGGACGGCAGAAGAATCTGGATTTCTGCGATCAGACTGATCGATGAGCAGTACCGGGTCAGCCAGTTGTCCCATGAGGCGTTCCGGATGCTGCAGGACTCTTACTTCAGAATCAGCGCCATTGATCTGAACAAAAATATGATTTCGGATCTCAAGTTTGTGGAGAGCGAAGCGCTGGAACTGGAGCGGCTGAACGGTGACTACCGGATGACGGTCGCGTCCTGCGCCAAGAACTATGTGGATGAAAAGGACAGAGAAAACTTTAAGAACATCATGGCGGCGGAGAACCTGAAAAAAGTCTTTATGGACGGCGGCGCGCCGATCCATTTCAGCTATCTGCGTCTGGTGGAGGGAGAGTGGAAATGGGTACGGACGGATCTGGTGCCCGTGGAAAATTTCAGTGAAGAGAACGCAAGGGTCATGTGGTATGTGAAAAACATTACCGAAGAGAAGGCAAAAGAGACGGAGATGACCGACCGGATGCTGCGGACCAATGCGGAGCTCGTACAGGCGCAAAAGGAGTTAAAGGAGGCAAACCTGAAAATCAAGGAGTCGAACCGGATGCTGCGCCGTACATTGAGCGCGGAGGAACAGTACCGGCAGGCGATTGTGTCCGAGGCAGTTTTTGTGTTCAATGTCAATGTGTCAAAGAATCTGATCGAGGAAGAATTTTTTGAGATCGTGGACGGACAGATGGAGCCGGTGCTCTCCCGGATGGGATTGGAGGTGCCGTGCAACGCGGACGATTTCTTTCTTCAGTGGAGTAAGGAACGCGTTTTCCCAGAGGACAGGGAAGTTTTTGTACAGACGCTCAATACCCATTATCTGTTGGAGGCTTACGAGCGGGGTGAGAGCGAGCTAATTATAGAAGTGGAGACTTCGGGAACGGAGGAACAGCCTCTGGTTCTGCGGCATACGATTCTGCTCACGAAGGACGGCATCAGCGGCGATATTCTGGCGCTCAATAACGCGAAGGATATCACGGATATCCGCCAGAAGGACAGGGAGACCAAGCGGGCGCTTTTGGACGCCTACGAGGCGGCAGACCGTGCCAACTGCGCGAAGACGGACTTCCTCTCCAAAATGTCGCACGATATCAGGACGCCCATGAACGCAATTATCGGCATGACTGCCATCGCAGGGACCAAGCTGCACGATCCCGACGGGATGGAAGAATGTCTTGCAAAGGTTTCCACCGCGAGCAAACACCTGCTCTCGCTCATAAACGAGGTGCTTGACATGAGCAGGATTGAGTCGGGTGCGCTGACTCTCGACGAGGAGGAGTTTAACCTTCTGAATATCATTGACAGCATGGTGAATATGCTTTCTGATGCCGCGCGGGAGAAAAAGCAGAAGATAGAATTTCGCGCCCATGGCGTTCAGAATACCAATGTGCGGGGAGACGCGAGACGGCTGCAGCAGATATTTGCGAACGTGATAAGCAATTCCATCAAATATACGGAAGAGGGCGGGGCAATCAGCATAGAAATTACAGAAAAGCCCTCGCAGCAGGAGCATGTCGGATGTTATGAGTTTATGTTTAAGGATAACGGAATCGGCATGTCAGAGGAGTTTCTGCAGCATATTTTTGATCCCTTTGAGCGGGCGGACGATGTGCGCACCAGCAAGATTCAGGGTACCGGGCTGGGTATGACCATCAGCCGGAATATTGTACAGATGATGGGCGGTGACATCCGGATCGAGAGCGAGCTGGGGATCGGAACGATTGTGACGGTTACCGTGCCCTTAAAATATCAGGTGCCGGGCGTAGTGAACAGGAAGGATCTCGTAGGGAGAACGGTTCTTGTGGTGGATGACTCGCCCTTTGCCGGAGAGACAACCAACGTCCTTTTAAGCAATCTGGGGATGCGCGGGGAGTGGGTGCAGTCCGGCGAGGAAGCGTTAGACTATATGAAGGAAAAACGGCGGAAAGGGGAAGATGTTTTTGCTATCCTGTTGGATGTGAACATGCCGGGCATGAACGGTATGGAGACAGCGAAGGCGATACGCAGACAGGAAGGTGTGGAAATTCCCATTATTCTCGTCTCTGCCCACGAATGGGTGGATATTGAAGTGGAGGCGCGGATGGCAGGCGTCAACGCGTTTATCAGAAAACCCTTTGATAAGACCAGAATGTTGACGGCGTTCCGCAATTTTATTCCCAGAGAGGTTGTAAAACAAGCGGAAGAGACGCTGGAGCAGATCGGGGAGGCGGATTATTCCGACAAACGGATTCTTGTGGTGGAGGACAATGACCTGAACAGGGAAATTGCCACGGAAATCCTCTCCATGACGGGGGCAATGATTGATACGGCGGAGAACGGAAAGGAAGCCGTGGACATGGTGATTGCCTCTGACGAAGGCTACTATGACCTGATTCTCATGGATTTACAGATGCCCGTGATGAACGGGTATGAAGCGACGACGGCGCTTCGTGCCATGGAGCGGGAGGATGCCAGAAAGATGCCCATTGTGGCGATGACGGCGAACGCCTTTCTGGAGGACATACAGCAGTCAAAAGCATGCGGCATGAACGAACATATGTCAAAGCCACTGGATATTGACCAGCTTCAGCGAATGCTGGCGAGATGGCTGACAAAGCAGAACAGAAACACATAAGACGGTGTCGGTTCCTTGGAAACAGGGAACCGGCATTTTTTACTATATTTAAGAAAGATAAAAAAAGTCTTAAATGTGGGACAATACTCTTTACTTTTACGGACAAATAGTTGTATTCTAAAAAACGGATATCGGGTGAAGAAATTCGGAGGAGAGATAATGAAAAGAAGATACATAAAATCCGGACGAAGCGCTGTTTCGGTTTTGCTCGCTGCGGTATGTGTTTCCGCAATGCTCGCGGGATGCGGGGATGCGGCGGCGACAGAAGAGGAGGAGACACTTAGCGAGGTGCTCCCCGTGGAGGCGCAGATGCCGGAGGCAGGGACATTGACGCTGAAAAATGAATTTGTGGGGACAGTCAGCCCGGAGGAGTCGGTGTATGTGATTCCCATGGTGACGGCGGAGGTGCTAAACACTGATATCAGCGTGGGCGACTCTGTGACAGCAGGGCAGGAGTTATGTAAACTTGATACCGAGGCGGCGGAGCTACAGCTTGCCAGCGCGCAGGCGCAGTACAACAGCGCGGCGGCGGGCGTGCAGGCGGCGGAAGTGGGCTATGAGATCGCGCAGGCGCAGTACGACAGCACGGTGGCGCAGCTTGACGTGCAGAATGAGCAGACCCAGAGGCAGAAAGATCTGACCATGTACCAGATGCAGATGCAAATCGACGGGATAATCGACGGGATCGACGATATCAATGAGCAGATCTATAAGCTGGATGAAGACAGAGAGGACGCCAAGGAGCAGAAAGATGATTTGAAGAAGGCAAGCGACAAGGCAAATAAGTCTTTGAAACAGGCGGCACAGGCATATGCGGCGGCACAGGCGGCAGTGACAGCTTTGGAGCCACAGGACTATACGGAATTACAGAATGTAAAGGGGCAGTTTCCCAGCGAGGAGGCTTATGAGTATGCTTTAAAACAAGCCAAAGAACAGCTCGCGGCGGCGAAGACAGCTTATGAAGGTGCGCAGGCTGCGGTCTCTCAGCTTGATGCGGCGTACGAGCAGGTAAAAGCAGGTATCGAATCTATAGATGACGGGAAGGAAAAGTTGGAAGATTCCCTCTCCGATACCTATAAGACAAAGGAACAGACAGAGACAGTAAAAAATCTGACGGAAGCGCAGCTTAATGTCGACACCCAGAGGGTGCAGGATATCGGCAAGAGGACGGCGGCTCTTGGCGTGGATTCCGCGGCGGCGCAGGTAAACAGCGCGAAAGTTGGCGCGGCTGGCGCCAAAGTAGGCATTGACAGCGCAGAGTACCAGCTTGACATGTACACGCTGACAGCGCCGATCGATGGCATCGTAGAAGCGGTAAATGTGAAGGAGCATGATTTTGCGTCCCCGCAGACACCCGCTTTTGTCATTTCCAATAAGAATACGATGACGGTCACCTTCGGTGTGAGTGAGGGCATTCGCAGTACACTGCGGGTGGGACAGAAACTAAAGGTGGACAGGAACGGTAAACTCTATGACGCGGCGATCACGGAGATAGGCAGCATGGTGGATCAGAATACAGGGCTTTTTATGATTAAGTCCTGCGTGAGCACGCCGGACGACAGTCTGTTAACAGGCAGTAGCGTGAAGGTGACGGCGGATACTTACAGTCAGGCGGACGCCCTGCTGATTCCCTATGACGCGGTGTATTACGACGACAGCCAGCCCTATGTCTATGTGGCGGAAAACGGTCTGGCGCGACGCAAGGATGTGGAGACAGGTATTTTTGATATGGACACGATCACAGTGCTCTCGGGGCTTTCCACGGAGGATGTGCTGATCACGAGCTGGTCTGCAAACCTGAGGGAAGGCGCAGAGGTGTCTGTGCAGATGAAGACGGCGGATGCGGCGGACGGGGAGCAGGAGACAGCCGGAGAGGAAACAGACGGCGCAATGACTGCGGGCGGAGAGTAGGAGGCAGCGACATGGGATTGACAAAGTTAGCTCTTAAGCGTCCCGTTTCGATGGCGCTTGTTGTTCTGGCTCTGGTGGTTTTCGGGCTTTCTTCCATAACGGGTTTCCGGCTGGAGCTGACACCCGATATGGAACTGCCGATGCTGCTTGTCTACACGGTTTATCCGGGAGCGGATCCGGAGAGTGTGGAGGAGCTGGTGACGAAGGAGATAGAGGCGGCAGGCTCCGAGCAGAGCGGCGTATCTACTTATACTTCACAGTCGGCGGAAAATATGTCCATGGTCATGTTTCAGTATGACTACGGAACCGATCTGGACGACGCCTATATGGATTTAAAGACGGCGCTTGACGCAGCGAAGGCATCCATGCCGGACGACGTGCAAGAGCCGACCGTGATAGAAATGGCAATGGACCAGATGGAAACCATGGATATTTCAGTTACGGCGGTGGGCGACAGCGATGTGTTGAGCTACGTGAACGACACTATGGTGACCGAGCTTGAGACGATCTCCGGTGTGGCGGATGTGCAGGTATACGGCGGCAGGGAAAACTATATCCGCGTACTGCTCGATTCGCAGGCGATGAGGGAGTACGGGGTGACTATGAGCGGCATTGCGCAGACCATCGGGGCGATGGACTTTACCGTACCTGTGGGCAGCGTGAATCAGGGCTCTCAGGATATCGCTGTGTCCAGCAGTGCGGATATTTCCGGCGTGGTACAGATTCAGAACATTCCCATCACCACGGCAAGAGGGCAGGTGATTCCGCTCTCGGAGGTGGCGCAGGTCGGCGAGAGCCAGAAAACGGCTTCCAGTTTAAGTCGTTATAACGGGCAGGACAATGTGACGATAGCCATCACAAAAAAGAAAAGCTACGGCACTGTGGAAGTGACAAGAGACGTAGACCGTATGCTGGAGGTGCTGCAGGCGGATAATGATGTGGTTGTGATAGACACGATATATAACGCCAGCGATATGATTATTTCTGCGCTCTCCTCCGTGGGAAGCACGCTGGCGCTCGGCGTAGTGCTCTCCATGCTGGTGCTGTTCCTCTTCTTCGGGGATTTTCGTGCCAGCCTGATTGTTGGAAGCGCCATGCCGATTTCCCTGTTTGCAACGATGATCGGCATGAATATGCTTGGATTTACCTTCAATGTGGTGACTATGGGCGCGCTTGTCATTGCCATCGGCATGATGGTGGACAGCTCGATAGTGGTGCTGGAGAGCTGTTTTCGGCTGAAAGATCAGACGGGCGAATACTATGACGCGGCGCTCAAAGGAACCGGGGTGGTGACGGCTTCGATCATTGCTTCTACGATCACAACGGTGGTCGTATATGCGCCTCTTGCCACAATGAAGGGTCTGTCGGGGCAGCTGTTCTCGGAACTTGGCATGACGATCATTATGGCAATGCTGGCTTCGCTGATTATGGCGATGACCATCATTCCTCTGCTTTTCCGCAAATTTAAGCCGGTGGAGAAAAAGAACCTGCCGATCAACAAGCTGTTGCGCAAAATCAATGCTGGATATGACAGAGTGCTGCGCAAAATTCTGCCGAAGAAGGCGCTGGTGGTCGTGATATCGGTGTTTCTTCTGATTGCGGCGTTTATGCTAGTCAGCCATATCCACACGGAGCTGATGCCCAGTATGGATGAGGGAGCCTTTTCTGTCACGGCAAGTTTCCGCTCCGGCACGAAAATGGAACTGATTGAGGAGCAGACAAAGTTTCTGGAAAAAATGGCGGAGGAGGATGAATATGTAGATCATTATTCTTTCAGTGTCTCGGGAGACACGGCGACGCTGACCGGATATCTTCCGGACGACTGTGAATTGTCCACGGGACAGGTAATTGAGCGGTACGCGAAAGAACTGGACGGTCTGACGAACATGGATATCAGTATCAGCGCCACCGGCGCAAGCATGACCAGCATGATGAGCAGCGGGCTTGAAATTGATCTGGAAGGTCGTGATCTGGATGATTTGAGAGAGACGGCAAGACAGGTACAGCAGATGTTACAGGAAATTCCGGGTGTGCTGCAGACCTCATCCAATCTGGCGGAGGCGTCCACGCAGGCGAAGATCATGATCGATTCGTTAAAGAGTATGGCAGTCGGACTTCCGCCAGTGCAGGTGGCGGGAGAGATGTACAACACTCTGAGCGGCATCAAAGCGGCTACGCTTAAGAGAAGCGGCGAAGAGTATGAAGTGCGTGTGGAATATCCCAAAGGCGAGTATGAGGGGATGAACGATCTGATTAACATGACGCTGAGCACGGCTTACGGTACACAGATTCCATTGTCAGAGATCGCGACGGTGGAATATCAGGATTCCCCGGTAACGCTGACTCGTGTGGACGGTATCTATCAGGTGGCGGTGACGGCGAACACCACGGAGGAGACAAGATTTACGGCGCAGGATGCGGCGGATGCGGCGATGGAGCAGATGGTGCTGCCCAGAGGCGTTTCCCGTGCCACAAGTATGATGGACGATATGATGATCGACGAGTTCAAGGCGATTATCACGGCTATTTTTGTGGCGGTATTTCTGATTTTCCTCGTTATGGCAATGCAGTTTGAGTCACCCCGGTTTTCGCTGATGGTTATGATGAGCATTCCCTTCGCGTTGATCGGTTCCTTCGGTCTCTTGTATATAACAGGATCGACTTTAAGCATGGTGTCCCTGATGGGCGTGCTGATGCTTGTAGGTATTGTGGTAAATAACGGCATCCTATATGTGGATACGGCGAACCGCCTGCGTGAGGAAATGCCGTTGGAGGAGGCATTGATTCAGAGCGGACAGCTCAGACTCCGCCCGATTCTGATGACCACGCTGACCACGATTCTTTCCATGATGCCGATGACCCTCGGAATCGGGGAAGGCTCCGTCATGATGGAAGGCATGGCGATGATCATTATCGGTGGTCTGGTCGCTTCCACCGTGCTGATCCTTTTGCTGATGCCCACCTTCTATCTGATTATAGACAAGCGGAGCAGGAAGGCGAAGAGACTGGTTAAGAGAGAGGAGAGAAAGAACAGGAAGGAAGAAAGAAAAGCGGAAAAACGCGCCAAGAAGGGAGAGAAAGACCGAGAAAATAAATAGTTTTATAGACCGGTTTCGGATCATCTGATCTGGAACCGGTCTTTTCCGTTCCACTTTGCGTCATAGAGCGCTTTGTCGGCGTTCTGGTAGAGCAGTTCATAAGAGTCGCTCTTGGCGGCAAGACCGACGCCGATACTGGTTGAGAGCTTCTGATCGGGATATTCGCTGTCAAAATTTTGGTGTACGATGGAGATAAATTTTTTCAGCATCCCTTCCGTCTCCGAGGTGGAGATGTCGCGCCCCACGAAAACGGCAAACTCGTCGCCGCCCAGACGTCCCACGATATCTTTGTTGCGGTTGAAATAGTTTTCCAGAATGGAGGAAAACTTTCTCAGGACTTTGTCGCCTACGGGATGCCCGAGCTGATCATTGATCAGTTTGAAATTATCCATATCCATGATCATCAACAATCCCTGTTCCGGACGCTCTGCCAATGCCAGCCGGACAAGCTCTTCAAAGCCTTCCCGGTTGAGAAGCTTGGTCAGGGGATCCATCCTCGCTTTCGTGCGGATGGAACTCATTTCTTTTGAGTACAGGGACGTCAGGAAGAAGAGAAGGACGGAGGCGATCACGGCGATCAGCAGCATAGGGAACTCAATCCCCCATAAATCCTTTAACACTTCGTTGCGGTTCATGCACGTAATAAAGTACCAGTCGGTGTCCGGAATGGTAGTAATATTTACAAAATAGATACTCTCGTCGCCGAGGATATTGTGCTGCCCGGTTTTCTCCGCGTCCAACAGCCGGTTCACATTCTGGTACAGCATGGATTCATTTTCGGCGGAGAGGGTCTGACCGATCATGGAAGCGTCAGAGTCGGCAATGATCAGCCGGCTGTCCCTGGTAACGAAAAAGGCATGCTTGACTTGACCCGAGGTAACTTCCTGAGCCAGCCGTGAGGCATAGTCCAGATATACGTCCGCGGACAGAATCGTGACGGCAGAGTCGGTTTTCAGGCGGCTGCTTATACTCACACAGGTGCTGCCTGTCATGGCATCCACATAAGGTTCGCCGAAAGCAAACTGGTCGTGTCCCAGCCCTTCTATGTACCAGTCGCGCTCCGTCACTACGAAATCATCCCCGGGTTCCCAGCCAGAGGCATCGAAGTAATTTCCAAGCTCGTCCCCCATGTACAGACCATAGGGATACGCCTCGTGCGAGTCCACGCTCGTGTACATCAGCTCGTAGGTGGCATCGTTTTCAAGCCCCAGTTTTTCGATCATATCTTTGTAGATGGTCGCTTCATTTAAAACAGACTGTGCCCATGCGCTGATCTCTTCCACATAGTAGTTGGATTCCAGAACCAGTTTTTCCTTAGAAAGAGACAGTATTTCACGCCTGACAAGCATGAAATAGGTGATAATCATCACGAGAACGATAGGTACGATGGTGCAGACCAGCTTTATATTCGTCCAGATATAACGGTGTTTTGCCTTCACTTGAAGTCCTCCCCCGGAAAGAATAGTGCCACTCGGTTTCCCACAAAAATACTTGTCATAATTTTATCACATGCACCCGGAAAGTCAAGGCAGCGTCTATTGACAAACAGGACTGGAAATGCTAACGTTGTGGAAAAACAATAACCGGGCAAGGGGCATATTTTGAAGCTATGAAGTATTCCATGAAGAGGCAGTTCGCTTTCATTTTCATAACGCTGATCACGGGCACGATTCTTTTATGCCTGTTCCTTAATTCGACCCTGCTTGGGAAATACTATCTTAATAAGAAGCAGAACGCGTTGGTGAGCGCCTACTACAGCATCAACGAGGCATCGAGCGCGGGCGATATTACCGGTGAGGAATACGATATTGAGCTGAAAAAGATCTGCGAGAAATACAATATTCAAGTGCTGGTGGCGGACGGGGAATCGGAGGCTGTCAAGTATTCCATGAACGATCCCCGCACTGTCCTTAAGCAGCTTCTGGATCACATTTTTCTTGGCGTGGATGAAGAGGGGCTGCTCTTAAACACGGACGAATATAAAATGCAGGTGGTGGAGGACTACAGAACCCAGACGGAATATATCGAAATGTGGGGTATGCTCGATAACGGGTATCTTTTTATGCTGCGAAGCGCTTTGGAGGGAATACGGGAAAGTGTGTCTATCTCGAACCGATTCCTTGCCTATGTGGGTTCCGGGGCTGTTCTGGTCAGCGTCCTTCTGGTGATCTGGCTTTCCAACCGCGTCACGAAACCGATTATGGAGCTGGCAAAGATTTCGGAGCGGATGAAGGGGCTGGATTTCGAGGCAAAGTATACGGGAAACGATAAGACGGAAATTGCCATACTGGGCAATAATATCAATGAATTGTCGGAGGCGTTGCAGGAGACGATCTCCGAGCTGCGGACGGCAAATAATGAATTGCTGAAGGATATAGAGAGAAAGGATCGGGTGGATGAGAGGAGAAGGGAATTTCTCTCCAACGTCTCCCACGAGTTGAAGACGCCGCTGGCGCTCATTCAGGGTTATGCGGAGGGACTGAAGGAGGGGATCAACGACGACGCCGAGAGCAGGGAATTTTACTGCGACGTCATTATGGACGAGGCGGCGAAAATGAACGCCATGGTAAAGAATCTACTCACCCTCAACCAGCTGGAGGCGGGTAACGAGATTGTCAATATGGAGCGCTTTGACGTGACGGCTCTGATTAAAAATTATATTGCCTCCGCGGATATTCTGATTCGGCAGAAGGAGATATCCGTCCGCATGGAAGACTATGAGCCGGTATACGTCTGGGGCGACGAGTTCCGGGTGGAGGAGGTGTTTATGAACTATTTCACAAACGCTATCAATTACGCCGGGGACGAAAAGATCATAGACGTTAAGATACGCAGGGCTGACGGGCGGGTGCGCGTGTCGGTGTTTAATACCGGAAACCCCATTCCGGAGGAGAGCGTGGCACACTTGTGGGAGAAGTTTTATAAAGTAGATAAAGCGAGGACAAGAGAGTACGGCGGCAGCGGCATCGGTCTTTCCATTGTAAAGGCGATCATGGAATCAATGAATCAGGAATACGGCGTGAACAACTACGACAACGGCGTGGAGTTCTGGTTCCAGTTAGACATGGCGTAAAGACTTGTAAGAAGAAGAAATGTGGGGTATAATGTAATAGCCGCACAATAAAAACAAGCGACGCATAGCGGCATTTGTTTTTATTGCGGCATTAACGAGCAAACGTCCGATGCAATCGGACATAAAGTGCGAAGCACGAGTTTGCGAGTTTTCATGTAAAATAACTCGAACAGGGAGATACAGACGTGAAGAAGGCGAATATTCTTTTGTGCAGCATGGCAGCGGCTCTTCTGATGACGGGGTGCGCTACGGTGCCGGATCTGACACAGAGCGAGACAGAATTGATATCGGAATACGCGGTGGGCGTGCTGTTAAAATATGACAAGGGGCACGGCAGAAGGCTGGTGGATACTACGGGTTATGAGCTGGCGGAGGAGACGGAGGAACCGGAACCGGAGACGCCTGAAGAAGAGATACCGGAAGAACCGGAACCCGAGTTGGAAGAAACATCCGAGGTGGTGGACGTGAGTCAGGATGAGGAAGAAGCAGAGCCTTCGGTGTCCTCCGTGGAAGCGTATTACGGCATTCCGAATATCACGATAAGCTACACGGGATGGGAGATGGCTGATTCCTACCCGCCGCAGGCGGAAGGCGAAGTCCCGTATTTCACTATGGACGCGTCGAGCGGAATGCAGCTTTTGGTATTAAAATTTAATGTCCAGAATCTGACAGGTGAGGACCAGCCGATGAATATGATGGGATATCAGGCGACGTTCCGGGTGTCTGTAAACGGGGAAGCAAGCAAAGGGGCGCTTGCCACAATGCTTGTGAACGATATGCAGACGTTTAACGGTATGATTCCCGCAAGTTCTTCTTTAGATATGGTGAGCATCGTAGAAGTGCCGCAGGGGACAAATCCGAACACGATAGACTTTATTCTCCGGGGCGGCGAGCAGGACGGAACGCTCCATCTACAGTAAGGACGGCGGCTGCTCAAACCGCGAAAAATCAGCTTACCTGTAGGAGAAAAAAGAAATTTGTAAGAAATTTGAAATTGCCGTTGACAGAGGAGAAATCTTCTGCTATTATATGAAAGTCGTCTGCGTGAGATAGTTTTGAGCATGACGACAACGCGAAGAATGCGGAGCATTCTTCAGGAGTTAATTCCGAAGGAATTTACTCTGGTGTACCTTGACAAAT
>ERZ779637.888-NODE-888-length-15581-cov-12.703336_pt1 | contig 15581 bp, 12 predicted proteins | sample MGYA00514196_ERZ779637 | MGnify/ENA primary metagenome ERZ779637 (study PRJEB29562, sample SAMEA4376700) | mouse gut metagenome | isolation source: Cecum | study: EMG produced TPA metagenomics assembly of the A DSS colitis mouse model was used to assess the...
GGCAAAGGTGTTAGTGATATAACCTTACCAACACATTTGCGGACTAACACCTAATCAATAAATGCTTTATGAATCTTTTCCCCATAAGACGTTTCCAGTCACCTTAAATTCAGTTTATCTTCCGTTCTTTGTAGCAGGACGTTTATCGAGCACTGATATCTTACGCTTTCTCCTGCTTCAGATCCAGTGCATCAAAAGCGTCTGTGATCGGAGCGCCTGCCGGTACCATCGGGAATACTTTGTCATCTTCCGGGATCAGGCATTCGATCAATACCGGTCCCTTCAAGGCGATCGCTCTCTCAATGGCAGGAGCGACCTCCTCCATCTTCGTCACACGGATGGCCTCACAGCCCAATCCTTCCGCAACTTTACAGAAATCTACGCCGTCGTTCAACACGGTCTGAGAATATCTCTTGCCATAGAAAAGAGTCTGCCACTGTCTGACCATACCGAGTACATGATTGTTGATCACCACCTGGATGATCGGAATATGGTAACGGCTTGCCGTTGCCAGTTCGTTCATATTCATTCTGAAACAGCCGTCGCCCGCGATGTTAATACAGATCTTATCCGGACGCCCCATTTTTGCGCCCAGACACGCACCCAGACCGTATCCCATCGTGCCGAGGCCGCCGGATGTCAGAAGCGTCCGTGGCATGGAATATTTGTAATACTGAGCAGCCCACATCTGATGCTGTCCAACATCCGTCGTGATCACTGCATCGCCGCCGGTGATCCTGTCAATCTCCTCCATAATGTACGGACAGGACAATGCCGAATGATCATAATTGAGTGGGAACTTTTCCTGCAGGTCAGCAATGTGCTGCATCCACGCCGTATGTTCCTGTTGTTCCAACTCTTTGTTGATCCTGCTGAGCACTTCCTTTAAGTCGCCTACCAGAGAAACATCTGTCCTGATATTCTTATTGATCTCAGCCGCATCGATATCGATCTGCAGTACTTTCGCGTTCTGGGCAAATTTCTGAGGATTTCCCACTACACGATCGGAAAATCTTGCGCCCAACGCGATCAGCACGTCACATTCACTGACACCGAAGTTGGAGATCTTCGTGCCGTGCATTCCGATCATACCAGTATAGCGCGGATCGTGTCCGTCCATCACTCCTTTACCCATAAGAGTATCACAGACAGGCGTATCCATGATCTGCGCAAATTCTCTGACTTCCCTATAGGCACCGGAGATCACTGCGCCGCCGCCAACATAGACAAAAGGTTTCTTCGCATTGCGCAGCAGAGACAACGCTTCCTGCAGCTCTTCCTCGGTATAGCAGGACGGCTGACTTGGCATCTGCGGTTCTTTTCTATCATATGCACAGCTGTTAGAAGTCACATCCTTTGTGATATCTACCAGCACCGGACCAGGTCGACCGCTTCCCGCAATAGCGAAGGCCCGGCGAAGCGTGTCGGCCAGGATCGTCACATCTTTAACGATATAATTATGCTTCGTGATCGGCATGGTGACACCGGCGATGTCTACTTCCTGAAAGGAATCCTTGCCAAGAGACGGAAGCACGACATTACAAGTAATAGCCACCATCGGTACTGAATCCATATAGGCAGTCGCGATACCGGTCACCAGATTCGTGGCCCCCGGGCCACTTGTTGCCAGACATACGCCCACCTTACCTGTCGCCCTGGCATATCCATCTGCCGCATGTGCCGCCCCCTGCTCATGGGACGTAAGAATATGATTTATTTCATTACTATGTTGGTATAAAGCGTCATATACATTAAGAATCGTTCCTCCCGGATACCCAAATACAGTATCTACTCCCTGCTCTTTCAGGCATTCCACAACGATTTCTGCTCCTGTCAATATCATGTTATCCTCCATTCCGAAGCGTTATGCCGATCATCTCGGGATCTCTAAAATAGCGCCTCTGTTGCCACTGGTCACCAGTTCACGGTATCTTGCCAGATATCCACTCGTAATCTTCGGTTCTCTTGGCTGCCATCTTTCTTTTCTGGCTGCCATCTCTTCCTCTGATACCTTGACATCCAGCTTCATATTCGGAATATCTATACAGATGATATCCCCCTCCTCGACCAACGCGATGGGCCCGCCTACGGCTGCTTCCGGAGATACATGGCCGATAGAGGCGCCACGGGAAGCACCGGAGAATCTTCCATCTGTGATCAATGCAACACTGGAGCCCAATCCCATACCGGCAATAGCCGACGTAGGATTTAACATTTCCCGCATACCGGGTCCTCCCTTTGGTCCTTCATACCTGATGACCACCACATCGCCGGCTACTATCTTACCGCTCTTGATCGCCGCAATCGCATCTTCTTCACATTCAAATACGCGTGCCGGCCCCTCATGGACCATCATTTCCTCCACCACGGCCGAGCGTTTCACCACGCTGCCGTCCGGAGCCAGATTCCCCTTGAGCACTGCAAGGCCACCGGTTTTGCTGTACGGATCATCCACAGTTCTGATGACCTCTGTATTCTTGTTGACTGCATCCTTAATATTCTCTCCAAGCGTATTGCCGGTTACTGTCATACAGTCCGTATGTAACAGACCGATATCTGCCAGCTCTTTCATGACCGCATAAACACCGCCCGCCTCATTCAAGTCTTCCATATAGGTAGGACCTGCCGGAGCAAGATGGCATACATTCGGCGTTTTCTCACTGATCTCATTTGCAAAGGCAATATCAAAATCAAATCCGATCTCATGGGCGATCGCCGGAAGATGCAGCATGGAATTTGTCGAACATCCGAGAGCCATGTCAACCGTCAATGCATTTAAGACAGCTTCCTTGGTCATGATATCTCTCGGGCGGATGTCTTTCTTCCACAGTTCCATGACTGCCATGCCGGCATGTTTTGCCAGTTTGATCCTTTCCGAATAGACTGCCGGGATCGTTCCATTGCCGCGCAGGCCCATGCCCAGAACTTCTGTCAGGCAGTTCATGGAATTAGCGGTATACATCCCGGAACAGGAACCGCAGGTGGGGCAGGTCTTCTCTTCAAATTCCCGCAGTTCTTCATCACTCATGGTGCCTGCCGCATGGGACCCCACTGCCTCAAACATGGAGGAAAGACTTCTCTTCTGCCCTTTTACGTGTCCGGCCAACATGGGACCGCCTGACACAAACACGGTGGGCACATTGATCCGCGCTGCCGCCATCAACAGACCCGGTACATTCTTATCGCAGTTAGGCACCATCACCAGGGCGTCAAACTGATGGGCCAGCGCCATACATTCCGTAGAATCCGCGATCAGGTCTCTCGTCACCAGAGAATATTTCATACCGATATGTCCCATGGCAATACCGTCGCACACCGCGATCGCCGGAAAGACTACCGGCACACCGCCGGCCTGTGCCACACCAAGCTTCACGGCATCAACAATCTTATCCAGGTTCATATGGCCCGGAACGATTTCATTGTAGGAACTTACGATGCCGACCATCGGCTTTGTCATCTCTTCTTCCGTAAAGCCGAGTGCATTGAATAAACTTCTGTGAGGCGCCTGCTGAATACCGGCCTTAACATTATCACTTCTCATATTCCTTCTCCTTTATCTTAAAATATAGTACTTCGTCAACATTTTCTCCGGAATGCGCAGGCAATGCACATTCCTCGTTGTACAAAATGTACATTATTCAAACAAGATAAATCTGTCATTTTCATAGACCGCTGACAAATTAGCTTCTTCCAAGAAGCGGGTAAATTCCGTTTCTGACAAATACAGCTTCCATGCATCCCCTGTAGGATCAAAACCTGTGTCACTCATTTCTGTCCCAAGTAAAAGGTATTTATCAGCCAGGACGATGTCGGCCTCCTTTGGCTGTTGTGTAATGCGCTCCGGCCCGATACCATTTAAGAATAACAGAAGATATTCCTGGTCACAGTCCGTAACTGCTACCCGCTCGACCTGCTCCCAGTCTACCTGTGCATAGGCATCCTCTATCGCAGATTCCCTGTCGCTGTATTGGGCCATATAAGAAGCGGAAAATAACAACGTCACACACAGTATACCACACAGAACAGATGCTGTTCCGGGAAGATACTTCCACATACTCCGCCGTCTGTCTGTCTGTTCGCCAAGCCCGTGCAGCAGGCATTCTGCCAGATATTTGACCAGCCATGCAGCGGCAAACGCCAATATGACCCCGGCAAAAGAAAAAACACGGTAATAAGGCAGGGAACATTGCAGGAACAGCATAAACGGTATACAGAGAAAGTTTACTATGAGGAAGATTTCCATTATCCTTCCACGATCCTGCACTGTTTTCTCCGGCATATATACACCATGCCTTAGATCACGCAAGAGCCGATACAGTAAAATGATCACACATAGAGCCGACAGCATCGCCAGCAGCACTGCACCGCCCATATAATATTCATTCAGCATATTCCGCTGCCAGTCTATGAATTTATGCATAAAACCTTCTCTGCCGACGCTCTGTATATATGGTGTCGCCAACATATATTCTATGCCGGCTCCCAGCGCATCAAAGGGCGCCTGCAGCAGAGCTGAGACATGTCCCATACCATAGTAACTGCTTCCTTCCGTCTTCACGAGCAGATTGGAGCCGATCGCCAACCAGACGATCCCATAGAGACCTAGGGTACAGACCGCGCTTGCCAGAGATGTAAGAATAAGCCGTACAAGGCTGCTATACTTTCTTTGAATGACCAGGCTGACGCCGCCGGCCAGACATACAGGCACCACCGCGTACACACTGCTTGGTATGGCATACAGCATCAGGATAAGACTGCCTCCAAAAAGCAGATGATCCCTGAGCAGCATACGTTGTCCCGATATAATGTGAAATAACGCATGGATAGATAACAAATAACAAAATGTCACCAGGGCGTAACCCCGGCCCTGCACGGCCAACTGGTTGACGATCTTCATCCCGGCATAGATAAATACAGGAATAAGTGCCATCCCCCGACCAAAGCATTGCCTACTGATCACAAAAAGCAGTACCAGGCTCCCCAACGAAGACAGATAAGATATTCCCCGCAGTGCGATGACCGGATTGCCTAAAAAGCCGAGAAATGCCGACAATACCGAATACCCGATATGATTATTCGGCAGGGGCCAGTGAATCGCTGCATAGACAGGCCCCCTGCTTATAAAGTAGTAATAAGTATACAGTTCATCATACCATGGTGTCAGCGCAAACATCCGCCATCCATAATAACATGTCATAAAGACGAGAAACAGGACGAATCCCCACTTCTCTATATCAATTTTGTGTCGCTCACAGCATTGTTCCATAGCAACATTAAATCCTCTCTGCAAGAAGATCTCCCATCTGTCTGCAGCCTACCAGCGTACATCCCTCTGACATGATATCCGATGTGCGGTAGCCATCTTTCAATACCTGCTTCACTGCTTTCTCGACAGCATCTGCTTCCACATCAAGATCAAAGCTGTAACGCAGCATCATAGCTGCCGAAAGCACCGTAGCAATCGGATTCGCAATATCCTTCCCGGCTATGTCGGGTGCCGAACCGTGACTTGGTTCATAAAGCCCAAATTTCGTGTCGTTTAAGGAAGCGGAAGCCAGCATACCGATGGATCCGGTTACCATGCTTGCCTCGTCGGACAGGATATCACCGAACATATTCTCCGTTAAGATCACATCAAACTGTGCCGGATCCTTCACAAGCTGCATCGCACAATTATCCACCAGCATATGTTCCAGCGTCACTTCCGGATAGTCTCTGGCAACTTCCTCAACAACCTGACGCCACAGACGGGAAGAATCCAGTACGTTGGCCTTATCAACACTGGTCACTTTCCCACGCCTCTTTCGGGCGATCTCAAAGCCTTTGACGGCGATCCGTCTGATCTCATTTTCATTGTAGACCAGCGTATCGACTGCCGTCTTCACGCCGTCTGACTCAGTCGTTTGACGTTTGCCAAAATAAAGTCCGCCGGTCAGTTCTCTCATGATCATCATATCAAAACCAGCTGCGGATATCTCTTCCTTCAGAGGACAAGTGCCTACCAATTCGTCATACAGCACAGCCGGCCGCAGATTAGCGAACAGATTCAGCGCTTTCCGGATCGCAAGGAGTCCGGCTTCCGGACGAAGATCGGGAGACAGTTTATACCATGGTGATGTGGAAGCATCTCCTCCGATGGAACCCATAAGAACCGCATCTGCACTCTTCGCCGCAGCGACTGCTTCCTCAGTCAGGGGAACGCCGTAGGCATCAATCGATGCGCCGCCCATCAAGATATCCGTATAGCGTATCACATGTCCATATTTCCTGGCAACAACGTCTAAGATCTTTCTGGCTTCTCCCACGATCTCCGGTCCGATACCGTCACCAGGAATACAAGTAATCTTTAAATCCATTATTTCCTCCATTCCGAAGCGCTCTGCTCTGAGTACGCGAGCAAAATTTCAGATTCTGCTCTGCGATCAATAGAATCTGTGGCGCTTCGACACAAATTCTTGGATGAATAAATTGTTCATTTTAGCAATAATAACTGTATAAAAATTCATATTTGCGCCGTTTTCTATCTATAAATATTCATTTTATACACGCATTACAGGAAACCAAAATATCACTTATCTATCATAGTCTATTCTCACTCAAATTTCAAGAGAAAGAACAGATCGGAACACAGAACAAAGTGGGCAAGGTTACAGTTCACGGCCTAACCGGCCGCAAACTGTAACGCATCCAACCCATTCCAAGTGTCTACGTTCCACTCCGGTCGGCGCTTAGCAAACGTCCCCCGGACGTTTAGCGCCCTTCGGCGAGAGGCTGGATGCCTGAAACCGTAAAGTTATCGGCGAGTACTACGTACTCAATGCCCATGCAGCAAGGTGCAGGGCACCGTGAACTGTAACTGGGCAAGAATATTCACTTCAGCACTTCACAGCACCAAGGTTTTCCAATGAAGTCAAATACCCCGCAGCAAGCTGACGGGGCATCCAACTTGCAACGCAGCAGAGCTGCGGGGTATCTGACCCTCGCGGCATTCGCCAAATACTCGTGCAAGCACGGTACTCGGCTCATTGCTCACGGGAATGAAAAAGAGACAGACCGTCAATGATCTGTCTCTCTGTACTGTTTTACATTCTTATCTTCGTAAGATCCTACTTTCCCGGCCAAGCGATTACTTTGCTGTGAAAGATCTCTCTGCCAGTACGTTGCCATCGGGATCCAAGTAACGTACTGTGTATGCGCATGTACCAGCATCTGCGCCCACTGCCTGATCCAAAGATCCAGCCAGAACTTCAAATTTAGCAGCAGTATCAGCATCATCCAAGCCAGACTCAAGCAACTCTGCAGCACCATCCTGTATCAAAGAACTGTCTGTGAACGTTAAAGCTACGATCAATTCGTTTCCTTTAGCTTCAACTGCAACAGACATACCCTGCTCTTTATAGGAAGCAACCCCTTCTTCAAACTGAGCCATTACTTCCGGGTCGCTCAAAAGGCTTTCTACCGTTATATCTGAAGATTCGGTTGTATCTGCTTCAGCCTCTGTCTCAGGCTCATCCGCGGTTTCTGCATCCGTTGCTTCATCTGCACCTTCGGTTTCTGCATCCGCTGCTTCATCTGCACCTTCGGTTTCTGCATCCGCTGCTTCATCTGCATCTTCGGTTTCTGCATCCGCTGCTTCATCTGCAACTTCAGTTGTTTCCTCTGTCTCAGCAGCAGGTGCCGTCTCATCAGATCCGCCACAAGCTGTAACGGACAATGTCATTGCCATGATCGCTGCACAAGCAATAAATTTTAAAGATTTTCTTTTCATAAGTACTTCTCCTCCTTTTACTTAATATGATAAGAGCACATCACGCAAACATATCATTGTACACAATATGTCAAGCATAAAGCTCCTTCACACAATTAGTGATTATACAAGACCACAATTTTTTTGTCAATATCCAAATATCGCCTTTACACATTTTTAATATTTTTCTCCGTTGCTGCGTTACGGTCATTGTTTTGGCCATACAGTTCACAGCAACAAGCTCTTTCTTATGAAACAAGAAAAAAGAGCTTCAACCCTTCGGCAAGCTCTTTGTACAAAACACAAACTCTTCTTTGTTAATTCGTCTCAGCTTTCTCAATCTGCGCGACTGCTGACTTCTGCATCGGAATCCGACAGTTCTTGTTATTACCAAACTCAACTATGATCGTATCGTCAGTAATATCGATCACGATTCCGTAGAACCCACCCGTCGTAAGGACACAGTCACCAACACTCATATCTGCCAGCATCGCAGCAACTCTCTTCTGCTCCTTCTTCTGCGGACGTATCATGATAAAATACATAAAAGCTACAATGACCACGATATACAAAATCATTATGATACCGCCACCCGCAGCAGCCACCGGTTCAGCCGTCATTAAAAGTCCCATATTATTTCCTCCAATGTTATAAATATATTGTTGTAAACAATCTACTGCATACTATACACTTAATACTTATTAAAAACAAGCTTTTTTCACTTTTATTTTCTTTTTGGCTGTAGTTTAGTGCTGCCTGATTCTTGTCTTTCTCGCTACAGCTAATCGTTTACATGAGCGGACATGCCGGCTAGCTTTTGTTTCTTGTAAGCGGCAAACCTTCCTTCATCCAATGCCTCCCGGATCTCCTCCATCATTGTATTGTAGAAATATAGATTATGAAGGACACACAATCGCATACCAAGCATTTCCTTTGCCTTCAGCAGATGTCTGATATATGCTCTGGAATATCTTGCACATGCCGGACAGCTGCATCCTTCTTCGATCGGACGGGTATCCAGCTCGTATTTGGCGTTAAAAAGGTTGATCTTGCCTGAATTTGTATATAGATGACCATGTCTGCCGTTTCTGGTCGGATATACACAATCAAAGAAATCCACACCGCGATCCACTGCTTCCAGTATATTAGCAGGCGTACCCACTCCCATCAGATAGGTTGGTTTGTCCTGTGGCAGATAAGGAACCGTTTCCTCGATCACATGATACATCTGTTCATGGCTCTCTCCTACTGCCAGACCGCCGAGAGCATATCCGTCACACTCCATTTCCGTGATCCTTTTCGCATGATCGATTCTGATATCATCATACACTGCGCCCTGGTTAATGCCAAAAAGGAGCTGTTTCCTGTTGATCGTATCTTCCAGGCCGTTTAATCGTTTCATTTCTTTCTTACACCGCTCCAGCCACCTGGCTGTACGTGATACGGATGCCTCCACATAATGCCGGTCTGCGACGCTGGAAGGACATTCATCAAATGCCATGGCAATGGTAGATGCCAGATTAGACTGGATTTGCATACTCTCCTCCGGGCCCATGAAAATCTTCCTGCCGTCTATATGAGAATTAAAATAAACCCCTTCTTCTTTGATCTTACGGAGTCCTGCCAGCGAAAAGACCTGAAAACCGCCGGAATCTGTCAAGATTGGCCGTTCCCATGACATAAACTTGTGCAGACCTCCAAGCTGCTTTATGATCTGATCACCCGGACGGACATGGAGATGATATGTGTTGGATAACTCCACCTGCGTCTTGATCGTCTCCAGATCTTCCGTAGAGACAGCCCCCTTAATCGCTGCTGCAGTGCCGACATTCATAAATACAGGGGTCTGAATCGTGCCGTGCACGGTTGTAAGCTGCGCACGTTTGGCCCTGCCTTCCGTTTTTATTATCTTATACATATATGATCATGCCCTTTCCAATATCTGTAATCTAAAGTAAACTAATCTAAAGAAAACTAATCTAAAGTAAACGATAGCATATGTTAAGAACAATAGCATCATGTGATCAGACACTATAGTCACTGCTCTTATAAATATTTATCCCAAAATTCTTCCAGACAGATTTCTTCCTCCTGCATTACAGCCGCAGCCTCCTTACCTACATATCTAAAATGCCACGGTTCATATTCTATGCTGGTAATATATTCTTTGTCCTTAGGATAACGCAACGTAAATCCATACTCACTGCTATGTTCCGCCAGCCATTTACCTGCTTCGGTTTCTCCGAAGCCTTCATCAAGATATTTGTAAGTGTCACAGAAAATATCGAGCGCCAATCCAATCTGATGTTCACTGGCTCCCGGCACGGTTACAGTTTGAGAAGCCAGTTTATAAGCTTCCATGTAAGACATTCCCTGTCCCATATAGATTTTCACCTTCTTGTTAAAAAGAAATTCCTGCCGGTTCAGATCTCTGTATGGCGAACAGATCTCCAGATTAATACCCTCATCTTTCGCAGCCTGCATCATCGTAAGCAAATCTTCGATGATGCGCGCATCACATTTCATGTTTCCCTTGATCGTTCCGAAGTCAAAACTGTATCCTTCCGGTATGGGATGTTGTTTGTTGATGAGAACAAGTCGCCAGTCGGATTCGTCAAATTCATAATCTTCTTCTATTTCTTGCTGTACGCCTTTCCCGGACGCATAAGCATCCTGGCTCTCCAAAATATCATCGATCGTATATGTATCTATTCCCTCAGCATCGTCTTCTATGTCGTATTCCACATCCAGATCCTCATCCTCCAAAAGAATCTGCTCTGTCGGAACCCTCTCGGATTCCACGGCCAGTGAGACATCTGAATCACCTACGATCTCTCCGTAGACTTCCTGGGCCTTCGTAAAGCTTGTCCTCTCTGCAAATACCGCAAAGGAAAAACTACAACTGCTCATAAAAAAGCCTACGACAAATGCCACACTGGCATATCGTTTGGTATTTGTCGTAAAATGTCGGCAGGCATGATAACCCCCTAAAATGACAGACAACATGACAAGACAGGGATAGTGCAGTCTTTTATGTCTCTTTGCTATTGCAGTAAATTTGATGATCGCTCTTTCTCGGAATGTCTTTTTCATTGGAATCCTCAGGTTCGTTCAAATTATGATAGTAATATACTTTCATTTTGATCATTTCACAAAATACATTTGCTATTTAATATAATAACATATAAAATTTATTTGTACACCTTTTTTATGTAAATCTATTTATATTTTTTTACGGATTCATGGACAACTATATCGAGTCTATTTATATACAGGCTCATTTCAATAGTGTCTAACATTGTCCGCTACAGGGTCAGCACATGAAATTATATTTTGCTAAATTCGGACGTATCCTGGCACTATGTCTTTTCCTTGGGCACAATAGGGCTCTAAATTGTTGAAATAAGTAATGTACATTATGCTGCTGTCTGTGTTATCATATTGCAGTGTAAGATAAGGCTGATGTTATGTTAACAGTGCTTTTTATCAACAAATAGTATTGTCATTTGGCTATTGATTTCTATTTTTTGAAATGATAACAGATGATATTTTTAAAGTGCAGGTTTTCCTTCATAATTTTTACAGATAATTGCATATTTCGACATTTATTTACACGCATTTCGCTTAATTGATTATTTTTTTACAAAAAATATTGTATAAGAAAGGATAAAGGATACTAGTTATGGCAGGTTCCACTTACGGAAAAATTTTTCAGATCTCAACCTGGGGAGAATCCCACGGAGCAGCATTGGGAGTGGTCGTAGACGGCTGTCCCGCAGGCCTTCTCCTGAGCGCAGATGATATTCAGGTTTATCTGGACAGGCGCAAACCCGGGCAATCCAAGATTACTACAAACCGTAGGGAAGCAGACCAGGTCGAACTTCTCTCCGGTATCTTCGAGGGCAGAACCACCGGCACGCCCATATCCATGATGATCCGCAATACTTCTCAGCGCTCTGCGGATTACGGTGAGATCGCCAACTGCTATCGCCCCGGTCACGCAGATTATACATTCGACGCCAAGTATGGTTTCAGAGATTACCGAGGCGGTGGCCGCTCTTCCGGCAGAGAGACTGCCGGCCGTGTAGCTGGCGGCGCCATCGCTGCACGGCTTTTGCAGGAATTCGGCATCCGCGTGACAGCATATACGCTGTCCATCGGCCCGGTGAAGATCGACCGCGACAAGTTTGATCCTTCGGTTATTCTGACGACTCCCACCGGCATGCCGGATCTTGACGCTTCCGCCATGGCTGAAGCCTATTTGGCAGACTGTATGAGAAACTACGACTCTGCGGGCGGTATCATCGAATGTGTTATCGAAGGGGTGCCCGCCGGGCTGGGAGATCCGGTGTTCGAGAAATTAGACGCCAATCTAAGCAAAGCGATCATGTCCATCGGTGCAGTCAAGGCAGTGGAGATCGGTGACGGCATAGAAGTTTCCATCCGTCAGGGGTCCCAGAATAACGATCCTTTCCGTATGAAGGACGGGAAGGTGATTAAGACCACCAATCACGCAGGCGGTATCCTGGGCGGTATCAGTGATGCATCTTCTATCATTCTGCGTGCCCATGTGAAGCCTACTCCTTCTATCTTCTCTGCCCAACAAACCGTCAGCAGGCAGGGAGAAGACATGGAACTTTCCATCAAAGGTCGTCATGACCCGGTGATCGTACCTCGTGCCGTAGTTGTAGTAGAATGCATGGCGGCTCTTACGATTGCCGATGCCCTGCTTCTCAATGTCTCCGCCAAACTTGATAATCTCAAAAAAATATATGGCAGGTGACAACCTGCCATATATTTGTAACTGAATTTCATGCTTTCTCTATTCCGAAGCGTAACAAATTCCCGATCGAAAGATTGCGTCCCGAATTAGTCGTAGTTATCTTCGGAGATTCCCTTGTCAATTGAGGGTATCAATTCATCAAATAGCTGCTGATGCAATACAGCGTCTGTCCGTTATACTCTACCCGTGACCAACCGTACTCCTCATTGATGCCTGTCCTTGTCACATATTCTCCATTGTGCAGTGTGGCAACTACCGTGGCATCCGGATTGGTCACGCTGGGCAGCGTTCGCAGATTTACCTCGATCTTAGCTGTCACTTGGTCGTTTCGTTCCGTAAACTTGGTCTTAAGTCCGTCTCCGCTGCCTGCTCCCTCCTCGGACGGTGCTGCAGGCGCCTGATAGCTCAAATCTGTCGTCAGATAACTGGATACCGCATAGACTGTCTGACCGTTCAATTCCAATCTGGACCAGCCGCTGTCACTGACACCGGTTCTGGCAATAGTCTCGCCATTTTTCAGGGTATAGACGATCGTGCTGTCCTCTCCCTGACTGGGGATATTCCGCAGATTGGTGGAATCTTTGGCCGTCACATTCTCACTGACCTGCGTGAAATTCATCAATGCTTCCGCGTCAGCCGTAACTTCCTCCGGTGCCTCGGTGTTCTGGGCCTGCGCTGTGCCCTCATATCCGAAATAAGCCACATTCACATCTACCGGCTTGCTGATCCCGTCCACTGTTCCCCGGTTCGTATACTGCCACATGGCATGTGTCCCCGTATAAGAAGATTTTGCCGTCTGCGGATAGGGTGTCGCCGGATACTGGGATACCCAAATGCGGTACGATCCCTCCAGCCTTTCCGTATCCCATTTCGCACTGCCTGTCAGTTCTCCCATGGAAGAATAGAACATTGGCGTATAACCCCTGTTATAGATTTCCTGCAGAAAAGCAATGGCAATATCCGTGCGCTGCGCATTCGTCAGACCATATTGCACACTGTCCGGCTGATCAAAGCCCTCACAGTCATAGGCCACCGGATAGGTGATCTGGTATTTGTCGATAAAATCTGCAACCCAGCCGGCCTCCTCTATCGCCTCGTCGGTTGTTGTAGCTGTGGAAAAGAAATATGCGCCCACCTTAATGCCATTCTTCTGGGCTTCCTGCATATTGTATTTCGCGTTAGAATCGGCACAGATCTCCCGGGACTTATCCGCCCGGTAGCCCACACGGATCATGGCGAAATCAATCCCCGATGTGGCAACTTGTGCCCAGTCGATGGTGCCTTGATAACGTGCCACATCGATACCGACCGTCACTTGGTCTGTCTGCGCCACGCTATCTGAAGAAAGAAGCTCCGTTACATTGACTTCTGTTCCCTGGTCAGTGCTCATATTGGAATTCTGCGGATCATTCGTTTCCGCCTGCAGTGATCCGTTTGCATTCGCCAACCCGGTTTCGTCTGTCAATGTATCCGTCTCGCTGGAGATGTTCCCGGTATCTTCTGCCATTTCGCCTGCTCGCTCATTCATAACGGATGCTATTTCCTGAATTTCTTCATCTTCTATCGCTCCGGGTTCCGGTGCTGCTCCTGTTTCATCGGCAGGTTGCATCGTCTCTTGTACCGTATCTTTCTTCCGGCTTCCACCCAACAACAGAACGGCTACCACGATAATGATCACACCTGTAACCGCTACTGCCGCGATAGGAACCAGTAGTCTTCTATCAGACAATCTTCTCGCATAATAAGGCTCAATTTCGTCTTCATAGTCATCTTCCTCGTCCAGATCCAGGAAGTCATCATCCAGATCGCTCAGTTTTCTCATTCGTGTCCTCCTTTCCTTGCCTTGCCTGCCAGTACAACATATTCTATGTTTCCCTTTAGTTCGAAGTATTTCAGCCAAGGATTGCGAACAGGGTCTCAAGTTCTGCTCTGCGGTCCAGGAACTGGGAGAATCCTGGCCTATCCGATATCCAGAAGATCCAGATACAGACCATTATAGTCCGTCCGGTCTTCCTTAATGAACTGAATCGCTGTCTTCGGATGTTGATTCAGGATGCCTGTCAAAAGATATGGCACATCATATCCCCACTTCACACCGGATTCCCGCAACGGATCTATCTGGTTCTCCACAAACTTAAGCAGCGGATTAATCCTATACTTCGGATTCTTTAAGAAGCCCAGCAGCAGTTCGCTGGGGCAGTTTCCGCAGCCTCGTCCAAGGCCGCTTACCGTCGCATCCAGATAGCTTACGCCCTTGATGATTGCCTCCGTGGTATTAGCAAAGGCCAGCTGCTGGTTGTTGTGAGCATGAATGCCTACCTTCTTGCCGTATTTTTCCGCTATTTCCAGATATTTGTCACATAATCTTCTGACCTGTTCCGGATAGAGCGAACCATAGCTGTCCACCAGATAGACTGTGCCCACACTGCTTTTGCAGAGAAGTTCAAGTGCCGCATCAATATCCAGATCGTTGGATTTGGATATTGCCATAATATTGACTGTGGTCTCATAGCCCTTCTTCGTGCAATCTTCGATCATCTCCACCGCCGCCGGAATCGTATTAATATAAGTAGCGACCCGCACCATATCGATAGGGCTGTCCTTCTTATTTATAATATCTTTCCGGAAATCACAGCGTCCCACATCCGCCATCACAGCGATCTTCATATCTGTTTTGTTGTCACCCACCACGGCACGGATATCCTTGTCGTCGCTGAACTTCCATTTACCAAACTTCTTTACGTCGAATAATTCCTTAGATGCCTTGTAGCCAAACTCCATATAGTCCACACCGGACTTAATGTTGGCTTGGTATAGATCCTTCACAAACTCGTCCGTAAAGAAGAAATCATTCACCAGGCCACCGTCCCGCAGCGTGCAGTCCATCACTTTGATATCCGGTGAATAGGACATCAGAGTTCTTTCTTTAGCGATTCTTTCTATTTTCTCCATCTCATGGTCCCTCGCTTTTGATACATTAATTTTGCCATACATTGTCTGTAGTGGTCAAGCTTTTTTGTAACATTTGTGGCTAAAAAAATCATGTCGCTT
>ERZ779637.889-NODE-889-length-15581-cov-4.588948_pt1 | contig 15581 bp, 12 predicted proteins | sample MGYA00514196_ERZ779637 | MGnify/ENA primary metagenome ERZ779637 (study PRJEB29562, sample SAMEA4376700) | mouse gut metagenome | isolation source: Cecum | study: EMG produced TPA metagenomics assembly of the A DSS colitis mouse model was used to assess the...
GGGCATAAAGCTCTTACCGGCAGTACGGCATCGCCAGATAAGGCAAAAGACAGCCAGCTCAAAAAGGCAAAAGAGAACGAATATTAGGAAAGCGTCGGAAAAGTTCTGGCTGCCCTGGTTCTCGATAGCGTGAATCTGCAGTTCGCCTCCCTGATAGTAGAATTTAAATTCCGCATTGCGGAGCATTCTGTCAACGGTGTAATGTATCGTGCAGGAGTCGCTTCCGGCAGGCAGTGTTGCTGAAGCAAGGACAGCTCCGGCAGAATTGTTTTCCTGGATCAGGGAGCTGCTGTAAACTTCACATACTGCGTCAGCGCCAGAGGTCTGATAGGAAATGCGAAGATCGTATTCTCCAGGTGCGATCGAAATATAAGGGCCAACTAAGACAAGCCCCTGATAGGCACTGCCGCCTTCTTCTCCAATGGTGATACTGTCATAGGGAGCTTCTGCATCCGGTATGGACGTAATTGCTTCTGCGCCGGGATAAGGCTGCAGATCGGATAAGGAAATGATGCGCAGATTTGTATCCTGCTTATAATTGCTCCATGCGACCAGAAAAAGAATGAGATTGACAAGGAGGATGGATATGATATGTCGTAAGTGAGTTCTGTCTGATAAGATTAACATGTTGGGGTCAGGCTTCCTTTCTATCATAATTATCGTATAAAATAAATGGGATTGTGACGAAAGCAGTTGCGGTGTCCTCGTTCCAGTTACAGATATCCGTTCAATCTGAATAGGATCGGCGGTTACGGCCATCCATATTCTAGCATTATGGATATGGAAAAACAAGGATATAATATGATAAGATAAACGGGAGAGAAGCAGTAGGAGATGCCTGGGCAGCAAAGAATGCCGCCTAAGAATATAAGGTGCCGGCTAAGCGGCATCAGGGAGGTTTACATGAAAGAGTTGGAGTATCCCTTTGACAGTGAATATATTTTGAAGAAATCAAAGAAGATTAAGCGGCAGTTATTGGAGAGCAGGACGGATTTCCTTACGAAAAGGATTGCGGTGCTGGGAGGCAGTACGACACATGATATCATCAGGGTTTTGGAGATCTTTCTCTTGAATCAGGGAATTATGCCGCAGTTTTATGAGTCGGAATACGCACAGTACTGGCAGGATGTGATGTTTGATAATGAGGAATTGACAGCATTTGCCCCGGATCTGATCTATATTCATACATCGAACCGGAATGTCACATCTTACCCGGCGGTGACAGACCAGGCGGAGCAGATTGAAGCGTTGCTGGAGGAACAGTATGCGCATTTCCAGGTAATGTGGGAGAAGATTGCGGACAAGTACCATTGTCCAGTGATACAGAATAACTTTGAGTATCCATTCTACCGGGTGTTTGGAAACCAGGAAGCAGTCTATGTGCAGGGGCGGATCAGTTTCCTGAACAGGTTGAACGAAAAGTTTTATCAGTATGCGAGGGAACATACGGGTTTCTACATTCACGATATCAATTATCAGGCAGCAGCATACGGACTGGACAGATGGGCAGATCCTTTTTACTGGCATATGTATAAGTACGCCTTGTGTATGCAGGCGATTCCAGCGTTTGCCCATAGTCTTTCCAATATCATCAAAGCTGTTTTTGGCAAGAATAAGAAATCTCTGGTGCTGGATCTGGACAATACACTTTGGGGCGGTATCGTGGGAGACGATGGTGTAGAGAATCTGGAAATTGGACAGGAAACTTCCATGGGGCAGGTCTATGCAGAATTTCAAAGCTATATCAAAACACACAAAGAGATCGGCGTGATGCTCAACGTCAATTCCAAAAATGAATATGAGAATGCCATCGCCGGGCTGGAGCATCCGGAAGGGGTACTGAGACCAGACGATTTTATTCTGATCAAGGCAAACTGGGAGCCAAAGAGCAAAAACATTGTGGAGATCGCCAATGAGATGAACGTTTTGCCGGACAGTCTGGTATTCGTGGATGACAATCCGGCAGAGAGGGAGATTGTGGCGGCGCAGGTGCCAGGAGTGGCGGTACCTGCGATGGGCAGGCCGGAGCAGTATATCCGTATATTGGATCATGCAGGATTTTTTGAAGTGACACAACTGTCAGAAGATGACAGGAAACGCAATGAAATGTATAAGGCAAATCTGGATAGGCAGAAACAACAGCAAAACTTCGGTGATTATAAAGAATATCTGCGTTCGCTTGAGATGAAAGGGACAATCAGGCCGTTTGAGTCCATGTACATGGCGCGGATTGCCCAACTGACGAATAAGAGCAATCAGTTTAATCTGACTACGAAGCGCTGCACACAGAGCCAGATCGAGCAGTTTGCAGTAACCGATGCCTATATTACACGGTATGGAAAACTGGAGGACAAGTTTGGTGACAATGGTGTCGTTTCTGTTGTGGTCGGAAGGAAAGATGAGGCGGAAAGCGTACTGCACTTAGAGTTATGGCTGATGAGCTGCCGGGTATTGAAGCGGGATATGGAATATGCCATGATAGACAGTGTGGTGGAAGCCTGCCAGAAATGTGGGATTCGTACGATCCTGGGATATTATTATCCCACAGCGAAAAATGGAATGGTGAAAGAGTTCTATGGAGTGATGGGATTTGTGAAGATTCACGAGGACGAGGAGGGAAACAGCTGCTGGAAATTTGAGATTGGGGATAGTTATGGGAAGAAGAATACGGTGATCACGGTGGAAGGATAGATGGCTGGTTTATCTGAACAAGAGGCTGGATTATCCTGCATAGAAGGCAATAGTTGCCAAACGACCGAAAAAAGATTATAGTATTGTGGAGCGGCCTGTGGAGACGAGCTAGATCACCAGGCAGAAAAGAAAATGGAGAAAAGTGATGAGCCGAGAAGAAGTATTTGAAAAGTTAAACGAAGTATTCAGGGATGTATTTGATGATGAGGAGATCACGGTAGCGGATGCGACAACGGCAGACGATATTGAGGAGTGGGATTCTCTGGAGCATATCAATCTTTTGGCAGCGGTAGAGCAGGAGTTCGGTATGAAATTTAGCATGGGACAGGTTGTCTCCATGAAGAATGTGGGTGAGATGGCGGATATTATTCTTAGCCAGATCAGTTAAGGCGGCCCTGGGATTTTGCAGGACAGGATCGTGCAGTTAGGATAAAGGGAAAGTTGGTAAAGGCGGGATGGCGGATCGGATCATCAACAGAGTAGAGGAATTCTATCATTGGTTGGAGAAACTTGGCAGAAAGAAAGAAGCAGCGCTTGCATGGAGTTTTTTTGCCGTGCTTGTGTTCGGTGTTGTGATGTTTATGGGAACGCTGACGTCGGGGTTTCATCTGGTGGACGATTGGGAATTCGCCAAATATGTGGATTGGATGACGCTGGAAGGAAGAAGCCTTTGGGATTGTCTGAAAGAAGCAGTAGGATACGACCTGACCATGCGGTTCCGGCCTCTGTATTATATCAACCGCGTGCTGATGGCAGCGGTATTCGGCATTAATCTGACAGCAATGTCGGTTATTAAGGCGGTAGAGATCGTGGCAGCGCTTGTGCTTCTTTATTATTGTGCCAGGCAGATGAAATGTAACATGGTCTATGCGGCACTCTTTGCTTTGACTGTGCTTGTGGGTTACCAGTCTGCGGTCTGGTGGAAGTTAGGGCCGCAGGAATCTTATGATATTATGATGTTTGCGCTGGGGTTTTATCTTTTGCTCAAATGGCTCAGGACAGGGCGCAGATGGTATTCTTTTGGCAGTGTAGGTGCCTTTTTCCTGATGTCGGTTTATAAGGAGCCATTTATTCTGACCCTGCCTTTTGTGGGTCTGTATGTGCTGTATGAGGAAATGCAGGGCAGGAAAGTGACATTCCTGCATCTCTGGGAGGCGGTGAAGTGCAGACTGCCGTATCTTCTTGCACTGGGACTTATTTTTGTAGTGGAAATGTTTCTGATCGTGTTCGTGATCGGTACGAACAATTATTCCTATGTGGGGCTGGATGAGAGTGTCACCATGGAGCAGTACGTGCAGGCGTGGAGTCTGGCGGCGCATACAGATCTGAAATGGTATGTGAGATTCGGAGTTGTGCTGGGGTTGATCTTCCTGACTTATTGGGAGCAGTTTAAGAAACTTGGCTGGGAGATTTTGCTGGCGCTTGCGGTAATCGTCCCGCAGTGTGTCAGTTACAGTAAGACTTCCATGACAGAACGGTATCTGCTGCCTTGTGTTCTGGGATTTGCCTTTTTCTTTGTGATCGTGGGATGCAATTTCAGGCCATTAAGCGGAAAGAGAAGAATCGTCTATGTATTATGTCTGTTTCTGATGCTGGCGGCACATGGAAGGGTGGTGCTGCGGGAAGCGGCGTATTTTACTTACCGGGGAGAGAGCATTAAAACGATGATGGAATCTACGCTGGAGCTGGTGCAGGGGACAGATCGAAAAGTGCTGTCCTGCTTTGCGCCAAATCTGGAAGGAAACAGGACCATGTATTACTGGTTCCGGCTCCATGGATATGATGAAGTTTTCTATTGGGAAGAGGAAGAGAATAAGATAAACCGCTCATTTGGTCCAAGGGAAGACGAACAGGCAGCGTTTGAGGAGATCGACGTTGTGGTGATGTACAACCAGGAAGACCGGCACTGGTGCTATGAGCCGAGTCTTGACCTGCATGGTTTCAAAGAAATAAACTGTGGCACGATCACCATGTATGTCAGGGAAGAAATAGCGCCGTGAGAGGCGCGGCGGCCGTAGTGGACGCAGATTCGCCTAGGAGGAGAGATCCTTTTCGAGCAGTTCGATCATACCGGCGGAGGCGCTTGTCAGGAAGACAACACGACGGCCGCCTAATGCTGGGGCCGGGGTGGGCGTGTCAATGGCAAGGAAACCGTCTGCGGTCAGCTCTGCAGCGGAAGCGTCAAGATCAACGGTTTCGTAGCAGATATGATAGGGACTGTTCTTATATTTTTTCATGAGACCTGAGACAACGGAGTCCGTTGAAACGGGGGAAATCAGTTCGATGCGGTAGCCGTCTTTTATCAGAAAACAGATCTTGACATTGCGGAGATCATCCAGAATGGTGTCCTGTTCGATACGGTAACCGAGGGCGAGGAAAGCTTGTTTGGCTTTTTCTATCTTTTTGACTAAATAGCCGATATGGTGTACGTCTAAAGACGGCATGGGCAACTCCTTATCTGTCTGCGGCACCCGCCGTCTGTAGCGGCAGGACACCTTATTCTATCCATTATTATAAAGGGATCCATAGGGAAATGTAAATAGGAACAATAGACTTGTTACAGGGAAGCTGAAGGCTGAATTGCTGCGGCTGGGAGAAAGGCATGGTCTGAACAATGAAAACGCTGTTTATGAAATACAAGGATTTTATCATGGAAGTGATCCATTTTGGCATGGTAGGCGTGATTAACACCTTCATGGGCTGGGTCATTATGGCAGTGCTCTATAACCTGATCCATATGAATTACTGGCTGTCCAGCGGAATCTCTTACTTTATCGGGAGTGTTTTTTCCTATTACGCAAACAGCAAGGTGACTTTTAAGGTAGAGCATAAGGATAAGCGGCTGCCCTGGCGCTTTGCGTTAAACATTATCGTATGTTATCTTGCGGCGTTTGGTGTGGCGCAGCCGCTTGTGGAAAAGGTACTTGCAGCGCAGCCGAAGGTGATCGTGGACAATGTAGCGATGATCCTTGGGATGGGTATCTTTATTGTCATGAATTTCTTTGGCCAGAAATTGTTTGTATTCCGGAAAAGAAAACAGCAGGCATAGAGAAAAGCAGAGGGAAAGGGCAGAGAGTCCATGAGAAAATTGGCGGAACAAAGATGGTTCCTTTGGACAACAAAATATTGGTTTCTCTTTCCAATTGGCGGCTTTCTGCTTCTGACAGCAGGAGTCCTTTTCGGATATGGGGAACACAGCTACATTGCTGTACATGATAATATGGATCTGTTTCTTGCGCAGTTTCAGATGTTGAAGAATACGGACAGTTTCTTACGGCATGGCGTGGAGATTCCCTTTTTGGGCGGGATTGACAGGGATAATCTTCCCTCGGAACTTTCTCTTTACAGCATGTTATATATGCTTTTCCCTACGTATATTGCGTATGTGGCAGGTATTCTGGGTAAAATATTGTTGGGGATGTTTTCTTTCCGTCTGTTATCGGGAGAACTTTTTCCTGACAAGTGTGTCGTTTACAGGCCTGTCATTTATATGACGGGATTTGCATATGGCATCATCTGGTTCTTTCCGGCGTTTGGATTCGCATTTGCCTCGATCCCGTTGTGTATCTATCTGTTAGTCAAGATTTACAGACATGGGGGGAAGGGATGGTATCTGGCGCTGTTTATGTATCCCCTGGTGTCTTATTTTTCTTATCACGGAATTTTTATCCTGGGTTACCTGATCATTGCGATCCTGTGGCTGTCCATCCGGGACAAAAAGCCGGCGTGGACGCTTATAGTGGCTTTGGTGGTGCTCTCGTTTGGCTATGTGGGATGTGAGTACAGGCTGTTTGGGCAGATGCTTCTGGGGGAGGAGGAGACAATCCGGTCCTCCATCGTCAACGCAGACTTAACGATGACGGAAATCCTGCAGGAGATTTACACAGTCTGGAAAGAAGGGATTTTCCATGCAGACGGCGTGCATGGGAAGGTAGCGCTCCCGGTCTGTATGGTCTATTTTGTGATTCTCAATGGCAGCTATCTGTATGAGAGACAGTGGAAGAAGATTTTTAGTGACCCGTTTAATTTCCTGATGGCATTTCTTGTGTTTAACAGTATTATTTATGGACTGTATGATTTTGGCCCCCTCAGGAGGTTGGTGGAGATGCTGATCCCGCCGCTGGAGGGGTGGCAGTTTAACCGGACGATCTTTTTCAATCCTTTTCTCTGGTATGCAGCGCTGTTTCTTGTACTGATCCGGCTTTATGACAGAGGGATCTGGGCGATGTGGGCGGCGAATGTCATTATCTGTATTGCAGTCCTGGCGGTGATTCTGACGCCCAACCGCTATAACGACCTGTATTTTACATGTTATAACAGGGCTTATGAATATTTTCATGGAAGTGAAGTGGACGAACTGGATTATGAACAGTTCTACGCCCAGGAACTTTTTGCCAGGATCAAGGAAGAAATCGGGTATCAAGGGGAATGGTCAGCAGCCTATGGCATGCATCCCGCGGTCTTAGAATATAATGGCATCGCCACATTGGATGGTTACCTGGGGTTTTATCCGCAGCAATATAAAGAGGATTTCCGCAAAATCATCGCACCGGCCTTAGAGCGGGTAGAACAGACGCGGATATATTATGACGACTGGGGCGCCAGGGCTTATCTGTATTCGGGGACGGATTTAAGCATTGTCAGCGCGACGAAAACGGTGTATGCTACGGATAATGATATTTACATTGATGGAAACGCTTTCCAGGAGCTGGGAGGGGTCTATATTTTCTCCCGGATTGCGTTGACCAATGCCGGGGAGGCTGGATTGAAGCTGCTGGTGAGCGAGACGGCGGAGGATGGCAGCTGTACGGTCTATGTGTACAAGGCTGCCGGACTGGAGAACTGACCAGTCCAGAAAGGGAACGGCCGAGGAAAAGCAGAATCCAGAGGGGCAGACGGAGGTCTGCGTTGCTGATACAAAAACAGGAAATTGATTTATCCCTGTGGCCCCAAACCGCAGGGAAAGAGAAAGGCATGGTGATCTATATGTCAATAAGAGTACACAATTTTGCAGGCGTGCTGGGTTGGAATGCCAGAAAATTTCTTCCCAGACTGTCGAGCGAGAGCTATCTGAAACTGCAGTTTATCTCCAGGAGGAGGCAGCAGCGCAAGTATATTGATTATTTTTACAGCCAGAAGGAGACGCCCCATCCGGTGGTGGTGAATCTGGAGACGGTCAACCGCTGTAACAGCACATGCGAGTTCTGTACGGCCAATATCAATGCGGAGAAGCGTCCCTACAAGAAGATTGACGAGAACCTGTACTATTCCGTGATCGACCAGCTTCGTGATTGGGGATATAAGGGACATCTGACACTGTACGGCAACAATGAGCCGTGGCTGGACAACCGTATTGTGGAGTTCCACAAGTATGCCAGGGAGCAGCTTCCAGAGGCTTTCATCTTCGTATCGACCAACGGATTACTGTTGAATGTGGATAAAGTGAAGGAAATCGTACCCTATGTGAATCAGCTGATCATCAATAACTATGGCATGAGTATGAAGATGCATGACAATGTACAGGTGATATACGAATATGTGAAAGCGCATCCGGAGGAGTTTAAGGATGTGGATATTCTGATCCAGATCCGTTATCTGAAGGAAGTATTGACAAATAGGGCGGGCAGCGCGCCGAATAAGCAGTCTGCAGGTAAGGTGATCAAGGAGACTTGTCTGATGCCTTATACGGATATGTGGATCATGCCCAACGGTAAGATGGGCATCTGCTGCTGTGACAATTTCGAGACAACAGAGCTGGCGGATCTGAACAAAGTTTCCTTAAAGGAAGGATGGAGCAGCGCCAAATACCGGGAGCTGCGGGATGCGGTGCGGGATGGCAGACAGAATTATCCTTTCTGTAAATACTGTGACTTCATCGACGCCGGACTGCGTATGGATGCGGTGAATGACGTGCTCAAGCATCATGATCAGATGCATGGCGCCAGACAGTCGGTATTCAGAAAGTAAGGAAGCGCCTTGTTTAGGGAATTTTCCAGTGTGAGAGAAGCAAAGAAAGTGTGAAGAGACAGATGAAAAGAAAGAGATGGATGTGTGTGCCGTTTTGCCTGGCGGCGATGTTGTTGTCATCCTGTGCCTTCTTACAGGAAGCGGGAGACAATAGGGAGGCGGAGGAAGAGAACGAAAGGGAGGATAGCGCTGTACCAGGAGAGTTGTCAGGAACGGATCCGGTCAGACTTTCTATTCTGGGAGACAGCATTTCCACCTTCGAGGGGTGGATCCCGGAGGGAAACAGCGTTTTCTATCCACACAATGGCGCGGTAGAAGATGTGTCACAGACTTGGTGGAAGATTGTGCTGGAAGAAGCAGAAATCACCTTGTGTGCGAATGGCTCTAGTTCCGGCAGTACCTGTTTCGGAGATTCCAGGGTGCAAGACCCCATGATTGGCAGCAGTGACCACAGGATTTCCCAGTTGGCCGGGCCAGAAGGAGAAGAGCCGGATATTATTCTTGTATATATGGGTTCCAACGATGTGGTGCAGAGTGCGCCGGTGGGAGACAACGATGGTCTTCAGGCAGTGGAAGAAGGGCGCGTGGAACAATTCAGCGATGCATACACGCTGATTCTTGATAAGCTGGGGCAGGAATATCCTTCGTCACAGATTTACTGCTGTACCTTGCTGCCCCTTGGAGATTGGGGAACGGAGGAGCAACCTTTTGTACCCTTTGTCAACGGACAGAATCTGACATCGGAGGAGTATTCTGACCGGATCCGGGAGATCGCGTCAAACAGAGGGATACCGGTGATTGATCTGTACCACTGTGGGATTACGTTTGAGAATATGCCGGAAATGACATCTGACGGCATACATCCGACGCCGGAGGGAATGAATAAGATCGCAGATACAGTGTTGGAGCGTATCGTGAAATAGAAGACGGAAAGAAGCGGTGTATGATTAGCTCCGACGTATTTCCAGAAGAACTTTTGCAAGAAAGAAAACTTCTGGGAATCCGTCAGAGTTTTTTTATGGTATAGGAAATTTCTACGCTTATTCGAGTTCGCGAAGCGAATCTCGTAAACGAGCTATGCTCGTTTTTTTTATTGGAGAGGTGTAGTTTGGTTTTTAAGACAATAGAAAGCTTTTTTAAGAATATCTTAATAAAAACTTGAAGAAAACTGGAAGTTTTTATCGTTATGATAAATAGAAAGAACGAGGAACAAGGACACAACAGCAACAAAAAGGTCATAATGCGCATATGATAACTCACAAAAATAGAATTTGGAGGTATAACCATGAAATACATAACATTTACAGTTCCCTGCTATAATTCACAGGATTATATGAAGCGCTGTATTGATTCGCTTCTGCCTGGAGGAGATGAGGTTGAGATTATTATCGTGGATGACGGTTCTACGGATGGCACAGGTGCGATCGCAGACGAGTATGAGAAGCATTATCCAGGCATTGTGAAGGCGGTGCATAAGAAGAACGGCGGCCATGGTTCCGGTGTCAATACGGGGCTTGCGCTGGCGGCAGGGGTTTATTTCAAGGTAGTGGATTCTGACGACTGGCTGGAGGAAGACGCATATTTCAGATTGCTGAACAGGATTAAGGGATTCTATGTCAAGAGGCAGGCATGTCTGATCAGTGAAATTCCGGATCTGTTTGTGTGCAACTATGTCTATGACCATCTGGATGATGGCACGAGCCGGGTTATGCAGTACAGTAATGTGTTTCCGATCGAGGAAATGTGCGGCTGGAATGACATTGGAAGATTCCATGCCTCCCAATATCTGATCATGCATGCGCTTATTTTCCGGACGCAGGTGCTGCGTCAGGTTGGGGTTGTCCTGCCAGAGCACACTTTCTACGTAGATAATATTTTTGCCTATCAGCCGCTGCCTGCTGTCAATCATATATATTATATGAGTATTGATCTATACCATTACTATATTGGAAGAGCGGACCAGTCCGTCAATGAAAAGGTGCTGATGAGCCGGATTGACCAGCAGATTATGGTAACACAGATTGTTTCGAAATGTGTGGACCTGCATGAAGTGAGAGAGATCTATCCGAAACTGGCAGAGTATATGTGCCGTAACATATCGATTATGATGGCAATTTCCTCGATTCATCTTCTGCTGATTAATTCCCAGGAAGCATACAGCAAGAGGAAGCAGCTTTGGAGAGGAATTAAGGAAGAGAATGCACGACTGTATTACCGATTAAGATGTACGACGCTGAGCGGCTTTACGTATCTGCCAGGAAGATTAGGCGGCATGCTGACCAAGAGCGGCTACCGGGCGGCGAGGAAGATCTACCAGTTCCAATAAAGAGGGAGTTATACTGTAGCAGAAGGCATACATTCTTCCAAGGTGGAGGGGATAGATGAGGCATATTGAGAAGTTTGGAAAGGGGTTGCTTTCATGGAGCATATTTATATAGCGATGGTGGATACGCCAGGGATCTTTGCGGCGGTGATCAGGAGATTTCTGGGACAGAGATATATTCATGTGGTGATTGGATTGGACGCAGGACTTGAGGAGGCGTACAGTTTCGGAAGGAGAAATCCCAGGGTGCCTTGGTTTGCCGGATTTGAGAGGGAAGATAAGGAGAAGATTCTGCGGGCCTTTCCGACAGCAGTGTATAAGATTTGTGAGCTGGAATGCACGAAAGGGCAGAAGGCCGGCATCCAGAGAAGACTGCGGCAGGATTACAAGAAGCGGTATCATTACCATTATGCAGTGCCTGGACTGCCGTTTATCGCACTCGGACGTCCTTTCTATCTCAAAGGCCAGTACACCTGCTCTTCTTATATTGCGCGGCTTTTGGAGGAGTACCAGATCAGCATCTGTGGAAAGCACTTTTCGTTGGTGACGCCGAAAGATTTCTGCCAATATGCTTATAACAGGGTGATTTATGAAGGAAGTCTGGCCAGGTTTGTGTGGGCTGTACCGGAGAAGGCAGAGGTGGCTGCGGCAGCAAGTGTGCAGTTGGCACAGACCGTTGTGACAACAGAGGAAATAGGAAAGTACAGGCTGCCGGGAATACAGGGTGGCAGCAAGCGAAATGATAAGGATAGGGAACGAACACAGCCAGGGCTGTATGGTGCGGGGGCGTCGGAAAGGGTGGTGGCATATGGAAGTTAGCCAGAACCGGGTAAAAGGAATAGTGGTCGATCGGAAAAGGATTCTGGAAGGAATCTTTTTCCTGGCCGTGATGGCCCTGTCGTTCTACACGATCTTTCGTGGACAGGATATGGGGCGGATCCGTCAAGCGCTTGGCAGGTTATCGCCGTTTTCTTTGTGTGCAGCGCTTGGGGTGGCTCTGTTTTTTGTCAGTGCAGAAGGTATCATGATCTTTTACCTGCTGCGATCTTTAAATGGGCGAAGCCGTCTGGGCAGATGTATCTGTTATTCGTTCATTGGGTTTTTCTATTCAGGGATTACGCCGTCTGCAACGGGAGGACAGCCCATGCAGCTTTATTATATGAGTAAGGACCGCAACAGCCTGTCGGAATCGTCAGTCGTTTTGATGACGGTGGCCCTGATCTACAAGCTGGTGCTTGTCGTGATCGGCATTGGTACGCTGGTGTTCTGGCATCGGCCGCTGCGAGGCTATCTGGAAGAATATTTTCCGCTGTTTCTGCTGGGCCTTGCGCTGAATGCGCTTTTGGTTGCGCTTCTCCTGGCCGTGATGCTGGCGCCGGAGAGTATGAAAAGAATCATTTTCTGGATGGAAAAGCAGCTTGTACGCGCAGGGCTGTTGAAGCGGTCTGAAACGCGGCGGGACAAGATCATTCAGTTTGTGGATGGGTATCAGGGGGCGGTGCATTTCCTGCTGGCGCATAAGGGCAAAGTACTGGCTGTGTGTTTCTTTACGTTTCTGCAAAGAATGAGTGTTTTTGTATTGACCTGGATCATATATTGTGGATTTTCTCTGGAAGGAGTGGATGCACTGACTGTCATGCTGCTGCAGGCGACGGTCTATATTGCTGTGGATATGCTGCCTGTGCCGGGGGCCCAGGGGATTACGGAGATTATGTATAGAAATGTATTCAGCGGTATTTTCACAGGAGAATATCTGATGCCTTCCCTGTATGTGACGAGAGGGATCAATTTCTATTTTGTGCTGATAGTCAGCCTGGGGGTGGTGGCGGTGAACTGCTTGTATGTGCGGCGCAGAAAATACAAGTAAGCAGTTAGTGTTAAGGCCGCTGATGGAAAGCAGGTGATTATATGCCGGGTAGTACAAAAACAAGGAAGGATATAGAAATACCCCCTTACGAGAAGAAAGCCATAGCAGCGGTTTCTTCCTGCAAGGGGGTAAAGACGGTTCTTCTATGATTTTGTTTCGTGGTACACTTTTTCGGTATTGACATTCCAAATATTGTCTTTGTTTTTGATTCCGTGAAGGATATTCTTTACAGTCTCGAAAGAAGTGACCATAGAATGGTCTATATTGTTGTAACGGTGCTGGCCATTACGGCCTACGCAGTAGAGGTTATCGATGGTTTTCAGGTAGTCGACGAGGGTATCGATATCCTTATAGGTATCAAAATAGGCAGGATATGCCTTCTTGACGCGTTCCACATGGGAATCCATCACATCTTCTGGCGAGTTAATCAGTCCCATGCGGACAATTTCTTTCACGGCAAATCTGGTAAAGTCTTCGTCCGACATACACCAATACTTGTCCCCTTCAAAACAGAAGTATTCCAGACCAATCCATACGGTGTGCTCCAGATCTTTGATCATGTAGGGAGACCAGTTGTTGTAGATCTGGAAGCGGCCCAGCTGCACATCGCGGTCATGGACGTAGACCCAGCAGTCGGGAACGATATTGCCAATTGTCTTAAGCTTCGTTTTATTTTTCAGGTTAAGCTTCGGCAGCAGAAGTCCTACAGTCATGTAATCGCGATAGGGAAGTCCAGCGGCAATTTCAGCTGGTTTCTTTGGTACATCGTTCATACCGGCGACTAAGTCTTTGACAGGCATGGAAGAGATAAAGATGTCCCCATCCACTGTAATGGATTTTCCATCATGAAGATAAGTAAGGGAGGTAATCCGGTTATCTGCATCCTTGTGAAGCTTGGTTACAAGACATCCTGTGAGGATGGTGCCGCCCATTTTGCGGATTTCATCCGCAGTCACATCCCATAACTGGCCAGGGCCAAGTTTGGGGTAGCTGAATTCTTCAATCAGGGAAGTTTCCACGGCCTGATTCTTCCTGCCAGGGATCATCTTGGAGAAAACATCCTTGATAATGGCGGCTATGGACAGGCCTTTCGCACGCTGGGCGCCCCAGTCAGGTGCAATCTCACTGGGATGACGGCCCCAAAGGTTTTCGGTATAGTACTCAAAAAACATGGAATAAAGTTTGCGTCCAAAACGGTTGATATAGAAATCTTCCAGGGAATTTTCTTTCCGCTTATGGATTACAGAGGCAAGGTAGCTGCACCCTGCCTGGACTGTGTTGACCAGTCCCATATTCATAAAGGTCTCCGGTTTAAAAGAGATAGGATAATCAAAAAATTTCTGTTTAAAATAAATACGGGATACTCGGTGGCGGCGTAACATGACCCGGTCTTCCTTCTCAGGATCAGGGCCGCCAGGCGTCAGCGTCATCTGGCGGTGAAGTACGATATCGTCATAAGTGGGCGCACCCTGTAAGGGCAGCATATTATTCCACCATTCATTTACTTCCGGAACTTTGGAGAAGAAGCGGTGGCCCCCCATATCCATGCGATTGCCTTTATAATTGACGGTTTTGGAGATGCCGCCCATAGCATCGCTCTCTTCCAGGACGGTGACATCGTATGCATCGCTTTGTTTTAATAATTCGTAAGCGGCGGTCAGTCCTGCAGGACCAGCGCCGATAACGTATACTTTCTTCATGGGATACCTCACATTCTGCCTCTGTGGACAACAAATCCAGTTTACCATATTCAGGTATGATTGTACAGGGACATCTTGCCGCATTTCTATTGTAATGATATACTGGGATAATGTACATGGGATATTCCGAAACGGCATGCTGATATCTGCCGACAGATCTCCACAGGGCTGTTATGCAGGCAGAGGGGCACATTCGCTGTGCGGACTGTATTTATAGAGTAGAGAGGTACTAAATGATTCAAACAGCAGGTTTATTTTTCTGGCTTGTGATCATACCGTTTTGCATTGGTCTGATTCCGGCTCATTTTACAGCGGAAGCAAGAAAAAGGCCCGGTTTTATTTTTCTTGCGGGTTATTTTACGATGTGGGCGCTGTATGGGATCGAGACGATTCCAGTGGTATTGTTTGTCAAATATGATAATTTTATTTTGGCTTCCAATTTGTTTCTGCTTTCCAGCATATTATGTGCTGCTGCCGGAATAGCGATTACCTGGCGAGGCAGGAGAAGGGCGGTCTCCGGGCAGGAGGATTCTTTGGGAAGCCGGGAGAGAAATGGAGGAAGGACTACAGGTGGTATAGCTTCTATAACGGGCGGTATCCGCAGGATGTCCTGGGCGGAGCGGATCGAGTGGCTGCTTTTTTTAGTTTTGCTCGCTTTTCAGCTTTACAGAGCGGCGGCTTATGCTTCCATGGATGGAGACGATGCTTACTATGTAGTAGAATCCCTGATCGCACAGCAGGCCGACACGATGTACAGTATTCTGCCGTATACGGGGCGGCATACGGGGTTGGATATCCGGCATGCACTCGCGGTATTTCCGATGTGGATCGCTTTTGTAGCGCAGAAGAGTCAAGTCCATGCGACAGTGTTATCCCATACGATCATGCCGTTTGTCTTGATCCCTCTGACCTATCTTGTATATTTGGAGATCGGCAGACAGCTGTTTGATCGGCAGGAGGATTGGGAGGACAGAAAGAGAGGGGCAACGGCGGAAAGGCTGCCGCTTTTCATGATCCTTATGGCTGTACTTCA
>ERZ779637.890-NODE-890-length-15574-cov-8.200593_pt1 | contig 15574 bp, 22 predicted proteins | sample MGYA00514196_ERZ779637 | MGnify/ENA primary metagenome ERZ779637 (study PRJEB29562, sample SAMEA4376700) | mouse gut metagenome | isolation source: Cecum | study: EMG produced TPA metagenomics assembly of the A DSS colitis mouse model was used to assess the...
CGTGCTTCGTTTTCGGCGGGAGTTTCTTAGCAGAATGCGGATACCTAAGGGAACATCGTTCATAAAATGAACGGTTGTGCATGGATGCACGGTTTAGCCCGATTCGGCATGGATGCCGATAGAGGGCGTCCCGCTGCCTGTGAAAACCTACGTCATTCTGCTTAGAAACTCCCAGCCGAAAAAAGTGCACGGAAAACCGGGACAGGCAATCCCGCTGCCGCCGCCCCGCAAAAAACTTCCTCCCGTGCGTCCGCCCATCAACATAACATTTCAGACTGAATTGTTGCTATTGCGCTCTTGTAATCTCTTGGTATTTCTAGTACAATAAAAACCGTGACATTAGGAAAAGGGAAAACCGTAAACGCTGTAAGTATAAGGAAGTAATGATAAGGAAGCAGGAATGGGAATCATAAAGGCGGAAAAACTTGTTTTTGAATATATCAGGCGGGACGAGGAAGGAAACGTGGAAGGGATTACCCGTGCGGTGGACGGGGTGGACTTTGACGTGAAACAGGGAGACTTCGTGGCGGTATTGGGGCATAACGGCTCCGGGAAATCCACATTGGCAAAGCATTTAAATGCCATTCTTTATCCAACGGAGGGAACGGTTTGGGTGGACGGCAAAGATACCACGGAAGAAGAATACCTGTGGGAAATCCGCCAAAATGCCGGGATGGTATTCCAAAATCCGGATAACCAGATTATCGGGCAGGTGGTGGAAGAAGACGTGGGGTTCGGACCGGAGAATATGGGCGTGCCCACGAAGGAAATATGGGAACGGGTGGAAGAAAGCCTGAAGGCGGTGGGGATGTACAAGTACCGGAAGCATTCCCCCAACAAACTGTCCGGCGGGCAGAAGCAGAGGGTTTCGATTGCCGGGGTTATAGCCATGCATCCCAAATGCATTATTTTGGATGAACCCACGGCGATGCTGGACCCCAACGGCAGGAAGGAAGTAATACGTGCCGTCCGTGCCCTGAACCATGCGGAGGGTATTACGGTGGTGTTAATTACCCATTACATGGAGGAAATCATCCATGCGGACAAAGTGTTTGTCATGGACCGGGGGCATATTGCCATGCAGGGGACGCCCCGGGAGATTTTCTCCGAAGTGGAAAAACTAAAGGAACTGCGTTTGGATGTGCCGCAGGTGACATTGCTCGCTCATGAATTGAAAAAAAGCGGGGTGATGCTGCCGGACGGTATCCTGACCTGTGGGGAGCTGGTTACGGCTTTGGGTTATGGCACGGACAGATTGGGGGGAACGGTGTAAATGGCAATTATTTTGGATCATGTGAGCCATGTTTACGAAGAAGGGACATCGATGGAGGCAGCGGCGCTTAAGGATGTAAACCTTGTGATACCGGACGGGCAGTTTATCGGGCTGATTGGGCATACTGGGTCCGGGAAATCCACGCTGGTGCAGCATTTGAACGGGCTGATGAAACCCACATCGGGTTATGTTTATTATAACGGGGCAGATATTCATGAAGACGGATTTGACAGGAAGGACCTGCGCAGCAAAGTGGGACTGGTCTTTCAGTATCCGGAACACCAGTTGTTTGAGACCGATGTGTTTAAGGATGTATGTTTCGGTCCCAAAAACATGGGGCTGGAGACAAAAGAGGTGCAGTTGCGCGCATATGGTGCGTTAAAGCAGGTGGGGCTGGCGGATGAGTATTTTTACCAGTCGCCGTTTGACCTGTCCGGCGGACAGAAGCGGAGGGTGGCAATCGCCGGCGTGCTTGCCATGAAACCGGAAGTGCTGATTTTGGATGAACCCACGGCGGGGCTGGACCCGAGGGGCAGGGACGAGATTTTGGACCAGATTGCGTTGTTACGGAGGGAAACGGGAATTACCGTGGTGCTTGTCTCCCACAGTATGGAGGACGTGGCGAAATACGTGGACCGCATCATCGTCATGAACCAGGGGAGCGTCATGTTTGACGATGAGCCGGGGAAGGTTTTCCGGCATTACCAGGAGCTGGAGGAAGTGGGTTTGGCGGCGCCGCAGGTAACTTATATCATGCAGGAACTGAAAAAGAACGGGCTGGACGTGGATACGGATGCCATAACGGTAGGGGATGCAAGGGATAGGATACTGGAAGCGTTGGGACGCCGGAAAAAATGATGCGTGTATGCCGCAGGATAGGCAGGAGGGCGAAAGGAAGAAATGCTTAGGGATATTACTTTGGGACAATATTATCAGGCGGATTCCGTCATCCACAGGCTGGACCCCAGGGTGAAGCTGTCTGCGACGGTACTGTTCATTATTTCCCTTTTTGTTGTGGATAATTGGATTGGGTATGTCATAGCCGCGGTATTTTTGGCGTGCATGGTGAAGATATCCGGGGTACCGTTCCGCTTTATGGTAAAAGGAATGAAATCCATCGTGTTCCTGCTGTTGATTGCGGTGGGGTTTAACCTGTTCCTGACGCCGGGGAAAGCGGTTTTTTCGGTATGGAAACTGACCATAACGGAGGAAGGCGTGCGGATTGCCGTGATGATGGCGGTGCGGCTGGTGTTTTTAATTATCGGTTCCTCACTGATGACATTGACCACCACGCCGAATAATCTGACGGACGGCATGGAGAAGCTGATGGCGCCGCTAAAGATATTCCATGTCCCGGTGCACGAGGTGGCGATGATGATGTCCATAGCGCTCCGTTTTATCCCCATCCTGCTGGAAGAAACGGATAAAATCATGAAAGCGCAGATTGCACGGGGAGCGGATTTTGAGAGCGGCAATTTGGTGAAAAAGGCGAAAGCCATGGTGCCGCTTTTGGTACCGTTATTTATTTCTGCGTTCCGCCGTGCCAATGACCTGGCGATGGCGATGGAGGCGCGGTGTTACCGCGGGGGGGAACACCGGACGAAGATGAAACCGTTGATTTACCATAAGAGGGACCGGATTGGATATTTGGTTATGTTTGTATATTTGGCGGCTTGTATTTATTTCGGGCGGATTTTTACGCTTCCGGCAGTTTGGGGGATGGTATGGAACAGAAACGTGTGATGTTAACGGTGGCTTATGACGGTACCGCTTACAGCGGCTACCAGATACAGGAAAATGCCCCGACCATAGAAGGGGAACTGCACCGTGCCCTTGGGGCGTTATTGGAGGAGGACGTGAAAATCACCGGCGGGAGCCGTACCGATGCCGGGGTACATGCTCTTTGTAACGTGGCAGTGTTTGATACGCAGGCGCGGATGCCCGCGGAGAAAATGGCTTATGCCCTGAACCGGTATCTGCCGGATGACATCCGTGTCAGGAAGTCCTGTGCCGTGGCGGCGGATTTCCATCCGAGGCACTGCGACAGCAGGAAGACGTATGAATATCGAATCATGAATACGGAATTTCCCGTTCCGACCAAAAGGCTGTATTCCCATTTTACTTATGTGCCGCTCGATGCGGACCGAATGCGGGAAGCGGCCGGTTATTTTGTGGGGGAACATGATTTCAAGAGCTTCTGCAGTGCAGGGAGTCAGGTGAAAAGTACGGTGCGGCGGATTTATGCACTGGAAGTCCGGCAGGAAGGGGAGGAAATCACCCTGCGGGTAACGGGAAACGGTTTTCTTTATAATATGGTGAGGATATTGGCGGGTACGCTGATGGAAACGGGCAGGGGGGCATGGGAGCCGGCGTATATGGCGGACATACTGGCTGCAAAGGACCGGAAAGCGGCGGGACCTACGGCGCCGGCATGCGGGCTTTGCCTGGTGGCGTATGAGTTTATGCCGTGACCGGTAACACGCTTCGCGATGCACACAAAATGTGCATATGCACATTTTGGCGCTGCAACTCTCGGGATTTTCGCCCATATAATGTGCGAAAACACCTCGAAGCCGGCGTGGTATGAATAGCAACCAACAATACCATAGCTTAACATTTCAGGCTGAACTGTTACCATAGCTGAAAATTTTGCCATGAAATAGGTTGACACACGCGGATGCGTATAATATAATATTGCAATGTGGCGATGTTTTATAACGCAATGCCAAAGCCCCGGCAGCACGTTATGGACTTCGCATATCAGGAACAGGGATTGGGCAAGAGTCCAATGATTATATGCCGGAGGGAAGCCTGACGGTGTGGCCGGACATCCGCACCAAGGGGGGAAACGATGGCAGACAAAAGGAAAACGTAAATTGATTTTGTTAAGTGCGGAGGTAACATAATGAAAACTTTTATGGCTAGTCCTGCTACCATCGACAGGAAATGGTATGCAGTTGACGCTACGGATATGACACTCGGACGTTTGGCAGCGGAAGTTGCCAAGGTTTTAAGGGGTAAGAACAAACCGATTTTCACGCCCCATATGGATACCGGCGATTATGTAATCGTGGTAAATGCTGAGAAAATAAAAGTAACGGGAAAGAAAATGGACCAGAAGATTTACTACCACCATTCCGATTACGTGGGTGGTATGAAGGAAACCACATTAAAGGAAATGATGGCAAAGAAACCGGCGAGGGTAATCGAACTTGCCGTGAAAGGTATGCTTCCGAAGGGACCTTTAGGGAGACAGATGTACACGAAACTTCATGTATACGCAGGCGCAGAGCATCCGCATATGGCTCAGAAGCCGGAAGTATTAACATTTTAATTAAGAGGACGGAAAGGAGAGGATTAAAATGGCGAAAACAGCAAACTGCTACGGAACCGGCAGAAGGAAAAAATCGATTGCAAGAGTATATTTAGTACCCGGCAGCGGGAAAATCGTGATTAATAAAAGGGACATGGATGACTACTTCGGACTGGAGACTTTGAAGGTGATTGTACGTCAGCCCCTTGTTGCCACGGATACGGCAGACAAATTTGACATAAAAGTAAACGTACGCGGCGGCGGATATACCGGACAGGCAGGAGCCATCCGCCACGGTATCGCAAGGGCGCTGCTTCAGGCAGATGCCGATTACCGTCCGGTACTTAAGAAAGCAGGTTATCTCACGAGGGATCCACGTATGAAGGAAAGAAAGAAGTACGGTCTCAAGGCTGCAAGGCGTGCGCCGCAGTTTTCAAAGAGATAATTCAAGCCGAAAATGGCAAAAGACAGATACACCCCGGAAATGCGATATTTCCGGGGTTTTCTTTTATTTCCGGGTACCCGTTCCGGCAGTATGAAAAAGTATGAATTTTTCCCGGTAAGTAACACGTAAGAAACAGGTAAGTAACACAGTTTACGCCTATATTCTGTTTATGGCGTCTATAAGTTCCGCTATCTCAAAGTGAGTATAAACGACCTGGGTAACGCCCTGGCCTTTATGCCCTACTATCTTTTTAACTACCCGTTCGTCCACGCCCGCAGAGGCAAGAAGGGAAATGCAAGTATGGCGCGTATCATGTGGCCTATGTTTCATTCCCAGCACTTCTATAATGGGCGTCCAATAACTATCATAATAATTCCTATATACAAAATGCTTTCCTTCCGGTGTGCTTAAGAGGTATTCACAGTTATTAAGGTTATACCAGTATTCAAAGAAGGGTACCACCTTTTCCGCTATGGGTACGGTACGTATGCCCGCTTCCGTCTTTGCCGCTATGACCTTAAACCAGCGTTCCGGTATATTTATGTCTTCCTTCCGTAAGTCCAGCAGTTCGGAAATACGGCAGCCAGTGTATACGAGCATAAGCACGACGGTATAGTATATATTACTGTCCTTTACTTCCCATATCCGGGCTACTTCTTCTTTGCTGAAAGGTTCCCGGTTGTATGCGTTGGGGTTCCCGGCCTTCTTGATATTGATATATTCCACTACATTGCGTTCTTTTGGGATGATTTCATGTATTACAGCATACTTGTACATGAGGCCTACAAGCACTTTGTACTTGCGTAATGTGGGGTAGTTCTTCCCGGAATTATCCGCCACGGCCTGCAAGTCGTCAAGTTTCACATCAACGAAGCGGCGCCCGGCAATAGGAGCGCAGAGCAGGAAGGCAGCTTTATAGCCTTTTACGTTACTGTCCGATACCGTGGGGAAGTGTTCACTACTCCACCGTTCGTATACTTCCTGGAAGGTAATATTAGCCGTGTCGATATTGAAGGGGTTAGTATTATAATCTGCAAGGGCTTTTAATGCTTCCTTCCGTGTTTCATAAAAGCCGACAAATTTATATACTTGCTTACTTTTCTTAGTTTTGGGATTGTTTACCCAGCCGTCCGTAACGCGGGCAGCCCAGGGCTTCCGGCGGTTCCCGGATAGCTTGTAAACGGAGCCGTAACCGTTCGGCATTTTCATATAAAAAGCACCTACTTTCCGTTCGCAGGCATAAAAAATAAGCCTACAAATAAACGCAGGCTTATGGTATAATTGACCTTGTTGAGGGACTACATAAACCAGCGTGTTTATGGGTTCACTAAAAGCCGTTCTATGCGCCAACATAGGGCGGCTTTATATTTTTAATTCTTTTTCAAACGTAAGGTTACTTCACAGCCGTAATTTTTGGTATTCATGTTTTCATCACGTCCGCCGCCGTATACTTCAATATTGGAAAAATCTAAGATACGACTATAGTTTTCTTCTATTATTGATACCATGTCTTTAGGAACGCTGCCGAGTTGTTGGCCATTTGCAAAAATGCCATAGGCGGGCTGGCCTTCATATTCGTATGGCTGTAATTCTAGTTCTACGCCGTCCGCAAATTCACCGTCACGAAATTTAATAGCCCGTAATATGGATTGTCTGGACTTCCTTCCGTTCTTGAATGTAACACCTGCTAACTTAAAACTGATAAAATCATATTGCGGGGCAACAGGTGCGGGAGAAATGGACGGCGCGGGAGAAGCAGAAGGAGAAACAGGAATATTAGAAGTTTCCGTTTTATCCGTTTGCTTCTTTTTGCTGGGAAGGGAGCGCCAGCCAAAGAAGAAAAATAATGCAGCAATAGCAAGAGCAATTAAAGTACCACTTAAACCGATACCGGAAAAAGCGGTAAAGAAGAAAAGTAAACCGAAGACAAATAATACTATTGTTTTTTTCATCAAAAACCACCTTTCTGTATCCTTGCCGATATGCCCGGAGAGAGGGGGACGGCATGGAAATATTTGTATGGCAGCAGCGCACAGAGAAGCATTTAACACTTGTACAGCTGGCCGATCTTACCGGAGTAAGTAAAAGCGAGATCAACGCCATAGAAAACGGGAAGGCAAGCCCGCGCCTGGATACATTGGAGCGAATAGCGGTAGGCCTGGGCGTCAATATCTGCGATCTGTATAAAAGCAGTATAACAAATTCCGGTAAATAGTCACTACCCTGGGAACCTGTTTCCTGTATATAGGAAATGGCGCCGGGAAGTATTGCAGCGCGGCAGCAGTATATTTATAATATGGGGTACCAGCTGGAAAAGGAAGGGGGTACACCATGCAGCAGCTACGCCGTAAAATCATAGAACTGATAAACAACATAGACGACCTGGGAAAACTGAAAATGATATATCAGTTTATACGGGGATTGTTAAGCAGCTGAAAGGCTGCTTTATTTTTTGCCCGCCAGGGCGTCTATAAATTTCTTTACCGCTTGCCAGTCTTCCGGCGTGAAGTCGTGGGACAGTTTCCCCAGGGCTATAAAGGTATCCTTTATAAAGTCCGGCGCCTGGGGCAAGGCCTGGCCTACTATGTACGCTACTTCTTCATCCTGGGAAAGTTCGTTGAACATTTCCCCGGTGCCGTCCCGTAACCATTCTTCCCGTACATTAAATTCCCGGCAGATACCTATAAAAACCTGGTTAGAAGGAACGCGTCTACCTGTTTCGTAATTGGTAACGGTATTAGGTGATAAGCCCAAACGGCTACCAAAATCATTTTGAGTAAGCCCCAGCGCTTTGCGCAATTCTTTTATACGCTCTTCCATGTTAAACCCCCTTTCTGTAAGTGTGTATCATAACAATATATCAAAAATACGTCGTAGTCAAGAAAAAAAGGAAATAAATAGTTGACAAATACGTCATAGACGCATATAATAACGTCATAGTCAACAAATGAGGAACTACATAAACCACCTGGGAAGGCGCCAAACTTCCCAGGAACACCAACACAAAGGAGCGTAAAAGAATGGGAAAATTAACAGTAGAAAGCATTATCAACATTTACGGAAGCGGAGTTAAGGAGATCAAAACTTACAACGAAGCGAAGCGCGCGAAAACAGAAGAATTTTTACAGGTTGAGCCTATAGCGTTTAGCTTAAGCGACGAACCGGACGTATTGAGAATTTACATTGATAAAGAATCTGCGGCGGCTTCCCTGGACGGAACCTTAGAAGAAAACATAGTAGAAAAAGAATATGTTTTTACGGAATTAGGTTTTTTCGGTGAAAGAGAGTGCAAAGCACTTAAGGAAGCAATGGAAGGAAAAACCTATATGAACTTTAGCGTAAAGTGGTCTAATTGCGCGGGAAACTGTACATTGATTGTCTGCACAGACTACGAGGACACGGAAAGCGAAATCAAAAACTTTTTCCTTCATTGTGCATTAGGGCAGATTTTTGAAATTCAAAGAAACAGGTAAAAAGGCCAGGGCGGCAGCAGGCCGCCCGGTATCCAATAAATGCAAAGGAGTGTAAGAACATGAAGAAAGCGACATTTTCAGAGTACCAGGAAGCAAAAGCGGAAGTAATAAAGGGCGGGGAGTGTAGAGAGTACACCGACACCGACGAATACGGCAGAGTTCATAAAACAATCTGCTGCGAAGATGGTAACAACTTCTACGAATTGACCGCGAACGGCGTAACGGAATTTTGGAGTACCAAACATTCAGAAAGCCGGAAGTATGAGGAACCCCAGGGAGAACCCCAGGCGGCAGCCCAGGAAGAGGCAACAAGCAGCAGAAGCAGGCATACATGGAGAACCCGGAGAACAGACGGAAGGAGCGGGAGCGGTACCCGGAAGCAATGCGAGAGATACCAGGCCGCTTGTGGAGATAATACAGCAAGCCATAGAAAGGAAGTGGAGAGGATGGCAGGAAAGAAGCAGGATAAGCAGGAAGAGAAACGCCAGGTATTTGGTGGGAATGTGTCTGCGTTCGCGGAACTTATGGAGCAGGTGGCAGCGCTGCCAACAGAGCAGCAGGAAAAGTTATCTTTTTATATACAGGGATACGTAGCCTGCTGCCAGGCAGGAAGACCACGCCGGGCGGAAGTAGCAGTATAACCAGGAAGGCGGCCATAGAGCCGCCCAGGGTAAGCGCCTTTAATTCAGTGGGAGAATACCGCAGCCGGGCATATAGCGGGGGGCGTCGGTTCGATTCCGGCAAGGCGTATTAGGTGTAGGGTGGCACCCTATAGCGCGCCTGGCAGCAGGCAAACAGCTGGCAGGTGGATACCGTGAAAAAATAGCAGCGGGCGCGCCTGCTAGAAAGCGCGTGGATGGTCAACAAGTTTTTCCCTGTTTTTTAATGCGAAAAATAGGAACGCGGTATACGTAAGCCAGGGACGGAAGGCGAAGCCATGAGAAGACAGAGGCCGCCGCCAGGAAGCAAAGGAAGGTTTACAGGTTTTTGGCGAAGCAAGGAATAAAGATATGTCACGGGGCGGCAGCAGTACGGAAAGCTGCCGCCAAAAGAGGCAGGAAGCGGGGCAGGATATGACAGCAGACGAACGCCGCAGCAAGGCAATAGCAGCGTATTACGAAGCGTATAGAGAATATAAAAAGCTGGATACTGTCCGGGAACATATGCGCGTTGAAATGTCCGGGGACGCCTTAATAGAAATACATAGATATTACGGCGACCGGAAGGGCGAACGTATCTTACGGGTAACGCATGAAGAGGTAGAAGGGGCGGAAGTGTCCACAGAAGTGGCAGCGTATGAGCAGGCCACCGACCAGCTTTTATACATGATAAAGACCAGGCGCGAAAGCCTGGAAGAAAACGAGCGCCGCCGCCAGGAAGCAAGGCGCTGGGCGTAAGAGCCGGAAAGGGTGGAAGTATGCTTTATGCGGTAAAGAACCGGAACACCGGAAAATATGTTACGGGTACCGACTTTAGAAGCGGGAAGCCCAGGCAGATAATGGCAGAGGCCGCCGCGCCGCTGCTTTTGGATGATTACGGCGGAGCGCTGCCGGACAGGGTAAGCGTAGAAATACAGCGGCGGGGGATTAACCCCAGGCGTTATAAAGTGGTTCCCGTGGAAGTCCGAGAGATAGAGAGGCGACGGAAGCAGGCGGAACCGGAAAGAAAGCCGCTGCCCGCTGGCTATTATAACCTGGATTGTATGGCCGCGCTGCCACTATTCCCGGATAAGTTTTTCGATATTGCAGTAATAGACGCGCCCTACGGAATAGGCGCCGACAATATGGCAATGGGAACGAATAAGGCCAGGAAAAAGAACGGGTACCCGGCAGAGAGTACGGCGGAGCGGGTGAAACGCGGCAGGAAGGAAAGCGGCGCCGGAAAGTGGGATAACCAGGTACCGCCGCCGGAATACTTTACAGAACTTTTCCGGGTATCAAAGCATTGCATTATATGGGGCGGTAACTATTTCAATCTGCCGCCTACACGGGGCGTTATTGTGTGGGATAAGCTGCAACCCTGGGAAGCATTTAGCCAGGTAGAAATAGCCTGGACGGACTACGACCGGGCGGCGGCCATTGTAAGGCTATCAAACACAGGGGGAGCCAACACCGAAAGGAAGATACACCCAACACAGAAGCCGCCGGAGTTATACGGCTGGCTTTTCGGCCATTACCTGCAGCTTAAGCGCGGCGCAAGGTTCCTGGATACGCACGTAGGCAGCGCCAGCAGCTTAATGGCAGCGCATGACGCCGGGTTAGAAGCCTGGGGGTTTGAGAAGGACGCATACTACTACGGCTTATCTGCGGATAGGCTGGAAAGATACAAGGCACAGTACAATATTTTCCAGGTTGCGGAGCAAATGGAAATAGAGTTATAGGAAGGTGGGAGCATGAAGGCGGATAGGATATTACCTACAGAAGCGGCGGCCATTTTGGGGGCGTCCCCGCAGTTTGTCCGGGTGGGATTACAGACCGGACAGCTGGATATAGGAAGCGCCGTTAAAATGTCTTCCGTATGGACTTACAATATACAGCGCGATAGACTGGCGGCGCACGTCGGCCGGAACATAGACAGGGAATTAGAAGACCTGCGGAAAGGGAAAGGGTAAGGAGTTGGAACAGATATTAAAATACCCAGGAGCCAAAACAAGGCTTGCGCCCTGGCTGCTTTCATTCGTTCCGGAACACAACGTATATTTAGAACCATTTTTTGGAAGCGGCGCCCTGTTTTTCAATAAGCAGCCTTCAAAGATTGAAACCATAAACGACATAGACGGCGAAGTATGTAACCTTTTTAGGGCAATACGGCAGCAGGCGGAAGAGTTGGCGAAGCTGGTAGAAATGACGCCATATAGCCGGGAAGAATACGAACGGGCTTATATCGTCCAGGAGAGCGACGACGAAGTAGAGAAGGCGCGGAAGTTCTTAACGCGCTGCTGGCAAGGCATGGGAAGCAGCAATGTATACAAAAATGGTTTTAGAAGTAGCCAGCAGAGCGGAAGCCCGCGAACAACGAAGCATTGGGCGGAAGTTCCGGACAGAATTTTACAAGCTGCTGAAAGGCTGAAAATGGCACAGATTGAAAGCCTGGACGCGGTGGAACTTATGGGGAGATATGACACGCCGGACGTATTTATATATCTTGACCCGCCATACCTTCCGGGAATTAGAAAAGGGTACTTGTATAAGCACGAAATGAAGGAAGAAGACCATAGGCGCCTTCTTATGACAGCAGTAAAGCACCCAGGAAAAATACTTATAAGTGGGTATGATAGTGCGCTTTACAATGAAATCCTGAACGGATGGAACAAAGAGAAACGAGAGGCACAAGCGGAAGGCGGAGCAAAGAGGATAGAAACGGTATGGTACAACTATGATTTAAGCTATCAGATGAAACTTAAGATAGCGGAAGGGAAAGGCTGATATGTTGACATTGCCAATAAAAAAGGGATGGTACGACCTTATAGCGGGCGGCGTAAAGAAAGAAGAATACCGGGAGATTAAGCCATATTATGAAACCCGCTTTAAAAACCTATTCGGGGCTATGTGGGAGAGCGGAGAAGCACCGGAAGCGCGCGTTATCTTCCGTAATGGCTATTCCGCAGACGCGCCGCAGCTTATGGCATTATGCAGCCTACGGGTGGGAGAAGGCCGGGAAGAGTGGGGCGCCGTCCCTGGGGAGCGGTATTACATACTGGAAATAAAGGAGATTTTAGACGCAGCGAAGGGGTGAAGGATTGCATACAGCGGACATACGGCACAACAGAAGCGGTTATTATGACGAAACGGCATACAAGGCCATTATAAGCGCGGACAGAGGCAGCCGGAAGAAAGAAGCGGGAAAGGAAAGCGGGAAAGATGGAAAACAAAAAGAATGTGGTAGGCCTGGCCGGAAGGATAGCCGGAGAGGTTGAGAAGCAGCCGGACATTTACGGCGCCAGGAACTTAAGCAGGCTTTACCTGGAGATAGAGCGCAAAAGCGGCAGCAGGCAGGACAGCGACCGCGTGATAGTCATTTACGGACAGGAAGCAGAGGCGACGCCGGGGCAGCTGGTAGACGGCGCCTACATCATGGTTATGGGGCAAATGCAGACCTATAAAGAGGTTCCCGGCGGGCGTATCGTGGTTTTTGTCCTGGCGGAATATGTGGGGGTTGTTTCGGAGCGGGTGGAGCAGCAGAACGGCGTATACCTGGAAGGCATTGTAGGCAGGAAACCGATACATAGAGCCACGCCGAAGAGAAGGAAGATTACGGAAGTGTCCGTAAAGGTTCCTTCTGCCTTTACAGAAGGGTATTTTAGCTTTATCCCTACAATATGCTGGGGAAGTGACGCAGAGGCGGCAGCAGAGTACCAGGAAGGTGCCAGGGTAGCCCTGGAAGGGCGTTTACAGAGCCGGGAATATACAAAGCGCCTGGATGGCGTAGAAGGCATTTTAACGGCTTATGAGGTAAGCGCGCGGAACATTGAGAAGAGAATATGAAAGCAGAAAGAAAGAAGCCCCAGCAGTTCGGGAAAACTGCCGGGGCTATGCCATAGGTGAATATCTGCTACAAAATATTATATTTCACGTATGGCGGGAAGTCAAGGAAAACGCGGGCGGGAACCCGCTTTTAACACTTGATAAAAGTATTAAGTATCCGACAATAGAAGCCTATAAAGGGGGTGCCTGAATGTGCCATACGTGGAGAAGGCTACAAGGGCGGGTAAGACGATAGAGGTAGAACGGTTCTTTACCAGTCAGTATAAAAAGAAAGGGATAAAGAAGGGGGATAAGGTAAAGCCCACCAAAGAGGAACAGAAAAAAATAAACAGTAAGAACGCGGAAAGAAAATTAAGGTTGCTGCTGAATGAGAATTACCAGGACGGTGACTTACATATAGATTTTGGTTATGTCCGTAAGAAGGGTATGGAGTACAGGACGCGGGAAGAAATGAGGAAAGACGCTGATATATTCTTACGGGAGTTGCGGAAGGTGTATAAGGCTGCCGGGCATCCGCTTAAGTATGTTCATGTGATGGAAGTAGGGGAGAAGGGAGCCAGGCACCACCATTTAGTTATAAACCAGCCAGGCATAGACACGAAGCAGATACAGGCCTGCTGGAAGAAAGCATACCAGGGAAATAGCAAGATACACTTTAGCCCCCTGGATACAGACGGGGACTACAGCAAGCTGGCGGCGTATCTCATAAAATACACGGATAAGACAATAGGGACGGAAGAGGCTTTACAGGGGAAGCGCTGGAACCGAAGCAAAAACCTGGTAATGCCGGAACCGGAATACAGGATAATAAAAGACAGAAACACGTATTACAACGAACCGAAGCCATATAAGGGCTATTACATAGTCAAGGACAGCATAGAGGTGGGGACGCATAGCCCGGAGTATTACGGGTATGGGTTCCTGCGGTACAGAATGGTAAGGATGAATTGAAAAGAAAGGAGTGCAGGCACATGGTAAGAGTGATAGGAGTAGCAGCAGTTACCTTCCTTCTTGTGGTGGGTATCGCGTTCATGGCGGGCGTGGGTATCGTGGCCGAAGGGCTTAACGAGTTACACCGCTGGGAGAATGGGGTGGCCAGGATGATAGAAAGGGGGGTGACGGTGTGAGGAACTTTAGATTAAGCGACGAAAGCGGACACCAGGAAGCAATAATACAGTGGTGCGGCTGGAATATGCAGCAGTACCCGGAATTGGAATTGCTTTACCATGTACCGAACGGCGGGAAGCGGGATAAGGCGACGGCGACGGCATTAAAGCGCCAGGGCGTGAAAGCCGGGGTACCGGATTTAGTTTTACCAGTAGCACGCTGCGGGTATCATGGCTTGTATATCGAGTTGAAAGCGCCGGGCGGTTCCGTCCAAAAGTCGCAAAAGGAATTTATAAAGCGCCTGGGGCAGCAGGGGTATTTAGCGGTTATCTGTTACGGGTGGCAGGATACTGTACAGCTGATACGAGATTACCTGGAAGAACAGCTATTACAGGAAGCGGCAGCAGGCGCCGGAAAAGAAGCAGGCCAGGAAGCGGCCAGCCTATTGCTTCCGCTGGCGTAAGGAAGGGGCGAGAGGATGGCAAACAAGACTATTTACAGCTGCGACCGCTGCGGGAAGGAATGGGAATATAAAGTGAAAAATGGATTCGGGAATTATCCGAGACATTTAGAGTATGAGGCATTGCGGCGGGTAGATTTATGTCCGGAATGTGAAGAAGAGTTCTACGAAGCAGTAAGGAAATACCGCGAAGGCGGAAAAAATAAAATCTAAAAAAGTTCGCTAGGTTCAACGGAGCGAAAGAAAGGCGGAGAGCATGACAAGAGTAATAAGCATTATCAACCTTAAAGGGGGAGTCGGTAAAACCTTTACAGCTGCCAATATGGCGCACATTCTGAACGGACACGGGAAAAGCGTGTTGATGGTAGACAATGACAAACAGGGGAATTTATCAAAGCTATTCAGCGCTTACCAGGATGAAACGGAGAGCGGGGCGGCCAAACTGCTGCGGGGATGGTACCAGGACGTAAACAGCTTACGGGTTCCGCTTATGGGCTACGCTGGTATGGATATTATACCCGCCAATATGTCCTTATTGCAGGCTACCAACGATTTGACCAGGGAAGAGAGCGAAGACCAGATAGAACGCTTTAAGGCGCTGGCAGATGCTTACCCGCTGGAAGAGGGCGTACCCTATGATTTTATCATCATAGACAACCCGCCGGACTTAGGCTTAAACGTCATAAACGCCCTGGCAGTAAGTGACGACGTGATAGTACCCACAAAAGTAGACGCCTGGGCACTGGCAGGCCTGGACGTGATTATAGAGCAGGTGGAGCAAATGAAGCAGCTAAACAGCCGCCTGCAATTCCGGGGAGTGCTGCCGACCATGTGGCAAAATACGGACGCCAATATATCCGGCATGGAATGGCTGCAAGAAAAGGGCTATAAAGCGTTTGAAAGCAAGATATGGTATAGCGCGAAGGCGCCGGAAAGTACGTTCTTCTGCAAGCCTATTGTAGAATATGCGCCGCGTAGCTGGACGGCATTAAAGTACCGCAAATTTGTGGCGGAATACC
>ERZ779637.891-NODE-891-length-15551-cov-11.923787_pt1 | contig 15551 bp, 17 predicted proteins | sample MGYA00514196_ERZ779637 | MGnify/ENA primary metagenome ERZ779637 (study PRJEB29562, sample SAMEA4376700) | mouse gut metagenome | isolation source: Cecum | study: EMG produced TPA metagenomics assembly of the A DSS colitis mouse model was used to assess the...
AGGAAGGTCGGGCAAAAGCGGTATTCTCTGCCTGATGAGAGGAAGATTTAGAAAAAGGGGTATCGGAAATGGCGGAAAAGAAACCGGAAAAGGAAAAAGTCAAACAGGCGATTGCCTTGGAATATGATCCGAATGATGAGGCGCCGCGTGTCATAGCTTCCGGCAGAGGGGCTCTGGCGGAGCGGATTATCGAGCGGGCGAAGGAGGCGGATGTGCCGATTCACCGGGATGATAAGCTGGCGGATACGCTTTCCCGGCTGGAGATCGGGGATATGATTCCGCCTGAGCTGTACGAGGTGGTGGCGGAGATCCTGATCTTTGTGGATTCCATGGACAAGATGAAGGCCAAGCTGGCGAAAGGCACATGAGGATGAATAAGAGAGAAAAAGGGGCACAGAAGGAGGAACAGGTCTGTGCCTGTTTGCTTTCAAAAGGCGTAAAAATTGTGGAGCGCAATTTTCGTAACCGGCAGGGGGAAATTGATATCATTGGATATGACGGCGGCTATCTGGTCTTTTTTGAGGTGAAATACCGCTCGGGGAAAAGCAAGGGCAGTGCGGCGGAAGCGGTGGGTTTTGCCAAGCAGAGGAATATCTGCCGGGTGGCGGACTATTATCGTGTGATCCATCACTGTCCGGAAGACACGCCGATCCGCTTTGACGTGGTGGCGGTGGACGGGGAAGAGATGAACTGGATCAAGGATGCGTTCAGCTACATTGCGCAGATGTACTAAGATCGAAAACCTGTTAAAGATTTAAATCAAGTATATCAATCAGAAGTGGCAAAGGAGAACTTTATGAAATCAAGCAATGGAGATGATGGTTGGTTAACTGGAAGACTCTATTTCAACAGAGAAGATAAAAGAGTCATTAGGGTACACTTTTCCGAAAGGGGAGTAAAATAGATGACAGACAAAGGGAAGCTGCATATGGATTGGCACAGACATAAGAGAGAAGAAATACGGAGTAATTCTTCAAGCGTTAATCTGGAAGAGATTTACTCTGAGGACAGGCAGATGCGCGTGAACAAAAAGGGGGAGCTTGTGTATCTCACCTTTCCGATTCTGGAGGAGACTGGCATGGTGAAGCATCTGTTTTCTACCAGAATGGGTGGTGTCAGTGAGGGGATTTACCGATCCATGAATCTGAGTTACACAAGGGGCGACAGGAAAGAAGCTGTGGATGAAAATTTCAGGCGCATTGCGGCGGCGCTTTCCTGCAGCGTGGAGGATATCGTCTGTTCGGATCAGACCCACACCACGAATCTGCGGATTGTGGGAAAGGCGGACGGTGGGAAGGGCATTACCAGAGAAAAGGACTACACGGAAGTGGACGGTCTTCTGACGGACGAGCCGGGGGTGTATCTGGCTGCCTTCTTTGCGGACTGCGTGCCCTTATATTTTGTGGACACGAAGAGAAAGGCGATTGCCCTGGCGCATTCCGGATGGCGGGGTACCGTGGCGCGTATGGGGCAGTGTGTCGTGGAAAAGATGCGGCAGACTTACGGCACAGATCCGGCGGACCTGGTGGCGGCGGTCGGTCCTTCCATCTGTCAGGAATGTTACGAGGTCAGCGAGGATGTGGCGGATGCCTTTGCGTCGGCGTTTCACAAACCCGGTCAGGAGCGGGAGATACTGCTCGCGAAAGGCGGCGGCAAATATCAGCTTGATCTGTGGCGTGCCAACGAGATTGTGCTGACGGAGGCGGGGATTTTGAAAAAGAACATACAGGTCACGGATCTGTGCACATGCCATAACGACTGCTATTTGTTTTCGCACCGCGCAAGCAGGGGACAGCGCGGAAATCTGGGCGCATTTCTGGGACTTTCCGCAAATTAAGAAAGACTTAAAGAAATTCCCAGCTATTCCTTTATGATTCCATGTTTTAATGATAATATAAACCGGTTTAACGAAAGAGGAGAAAACAATGGCTAATATTCTTGTATGCGACGACGACAGAGAGATTGTGGATGCAATTGAGATTTATCTCATGCAGGAAGGCTACACGATTTTTAAAGCTTACGACGGGCAGGAGGCAATTCGTATTTTAAAAGAACAGCAAATCCATCTGCTGCTTATCGACATTATGATGCCAAGGCTGGACGGTATTCATGCTACTTTGAAAATCAGGGAGTATTCCAGTGTGCCTATCATTTTTCTGTCGGCCAAGTCGGAGGATACGGACAAGATTCTGGGGTTGAATATCGGGGCGGACGACTATATCACAAAGCCTTTTAACCCGCTGGAACTGGTGGCGAGGGTGAAATCCAATCTCCGCAGATATACGATGCTGGGGAACCTCAATACGGAGAACAATGCGCTTTTCCAAGTGGGCGGTCTGTGTATCAACGACGATACCAAGGAAGTGACGGTGGACGGGGACAGCGTGAAGCTGACGCCTATCGAGTATAATATTCTTCTGCTCCTTGTGAAGAATTGCGGCCGTGTTTTTTCCATAGATCAGATCTATGAGAGTATTTGGAATGAGGAGGCCATCGGCGCGGACAACACGGTGGCTGTGCATATCAGACACATCAGGGAGAAGATCGAGATCAACCCCAAGGAGCCGAGATACCTCAAAGTGGTGTGGGGCGTTGGCTACAAGGTGGAGAAGGATGCGTAAAACTGACGTCATGGAAGAAAGGAAAGGCGGATGGAAAACACAGGGCGCGGGGAGAACCCGGAGATTTTAGAGACGGCAGGAGAGACGACAGCGGAGGAGGGACAGCATGAGAGAAAGCCGGATGAAAAAGGAAGGAGAAAGAAGCGGGCGGGGAAGAACAGAGGCGGACTGAAGGCTTTGCTCCTTGTTCTGCAGCACGCGGCGTTGGCGATCATGGTGTTTTCCGTGATTGTTGTGACGGTGTGTACGACGGTTCGCTATGAGGGCGTGCACTCGCAGGGCAGCTACAGTTATATCAGAAGCGCTGATCCGGGAAAGCCCTTTGAGGATTCGGACGCGTTCAACCATATCTTTGGCTATGCGGTGGCGGATGTGATCCGCTTCGGCGTGGTGAGCAGCCAGATGGAGACGAAGGGCGTTTTTGACGGTGACAAGCTGGTGGATGTGACGGCTTACAACTATCGGAGCAGCGGACTGCCGGAGCAGTATGTGACAGTTAATTACAGACTGGAGGATCTACTGAAATGGCAGACCTACGGTTTTATTTACAACAACGTGGATATGACAGGCGCGGAGGCGGCGAAGTTTCTTGCGGACACCACACGGGTGACCACGATTGATCCGAAGAGCGGCTACCAGAATACCACCGACGCCAGCTATTTAAAGTCTGACGTGAAAGAGTATACGGTGGTGAATGACGTGACGGCGGCGGCAGGGGCCGGAGAGGTAGTCGTGGAGTTTGCGGTGGAGGATGAGGATTCCGGTTTTGTGGCGGGATACCAGCCGGCAGCCGCGCTGGGAGATACAGCCGCGGAGGCGGACACGCCGGCTTTGATAGAGGAGAGCCCTGCAGTGACGGTGTCCTATGCGGACGAGGAAGTGTACGAGTATGCTGTTCTTGTCAACCGCTATAAGACGGCGGACGGCAAAAATCTGGAGGAGTATGTGTCCGACTGGGAGCAGTATTATGAGCTGTGTCACAATGTACAGAAAGCGGCGGAAAGTCTCACCTACAACTACAATGAATATATGGAGTACAAGGATTTTTATGATGTGAAAAACTCCAACGTCCGCTTTCTGATCGAGAAGACGGTGGGAGGAAAGACGCAGTATTACAGTAATCTGCCGGAGAACAGCTCCTACAGGAAACAGATGCTGCGTATGATGAATGAAGAGGCAGATGTTACGTCGGAGAAATTCATCTACTACAGTTTTGCCGACATGTCCTATATGACAAATACAGCGATCGAGGCGGATACGGTAAGAGAGATGCTGCAAGGCTATGAGTACGCCTATCCGGAGTCAGTCAGGCTTTGGATTGATGTGGACAGTTCTTATCCTGCGCAGGATGCCTTTACGCAGGGAGCCAGATATCTTCCCAATCTCTGGCTTTGGGTGACGGCGGCTTTTCTGGCGGGAGTACTGTACCTGATCCTCTTTGTCTGCCAGACGGTGATGACGGGAAGGGTGTACAACGAGAACGGGGAGACGTATGTCAAACTGACTGCTTTTGACAGGATTCCCACGGAGGGAGCCCTTCTCATTGCGTGGGGCGTGGCGTTTATAGCGCTTTGGATGGCGATTGTGGTGCTGGAGCTTGCAGGCATCGATCTCACGGACATCGATTTTTACAGGGAAGCCGTGCATCAGGACTGGTTCAAGGCGGTAATCTTTCTTGTCGTGTTTGCGGCGGATGTGCTGTTTACCTTTTTCTTCTACAGTCTGGTCAGAAGAATGAAAGCGCGGACGCTCTGGAAAAATTCGTGGCTGTATCGTCTCGTACAGAGACTGATGAAATTTGCGTGGAAGGTGTACGACAACGGCGGTATAGTCCTGCGCACATGGGTGCCTTACGGCGCGTTTCTGGCGGTGAATCTGGTGCTTCTTTTGTGGGCTGTGGAAGCCGGAAATCTGCTTCTGGTGCTGTTTGCAGGCGCGATAGACGTGGTAGTGGGTATTTTGCTCTATAAGGACGCGATGGAGCGGCAGGGCATTGTGGAAGGCATAGAGACCATCACGGGAGGACAGGTGGATCACCGGATTGACACGGAGGATCTGCACGGGGACAACAGGACACTGGCGCACTCCGTCAACAGTATCGGAAAGGGCATCAGGGAGGCGGTGGAGATCAGCATGAAGGACGAACGCATGAAAGCGGATCTGATCACCAACGTGTCCCACGACATCAAGACGCCGCTCACCTCCATCATAAATTATGTGGATCTGATCAAGAGAGAGCAGGTGGACAACGAAAAGGTGCAGAATTATATCCGCGTGCTGGATGAGAAGTCCCAGAGACTAAAGCAGCTTACCGACGATCTCGTGGAGGCGAGCAAGATCACATCGGGGAATATCAGCCTGCATTTCGAGCGGATCAATCTGATGGAGCTGATGAACCAGACCATTGGGGAATTTTCCGAGAAGTTTGACGAGAGAAACCTTGCCACGGTGATGAACGTGAATACCAGGGATGCGGTAATCGAGGCGGACAGCCGCAGAATTTGGCGTGTGATGGAGAATCTGTTCAACAATGTTTATAAGTACGCCATGCCAGGCACGCGCGTATATGTGACGTTAGACAGGGCAGCGAAAGGTGCGGAGGAGGAAGCGGACAGGATCCGGGTGACGATCAAGAATATTTCGGAGAATCCATTGTTATGTAAACCAGAAGAGCTGACGGAACGTTTTATCCGGGGCGATGAATCCAGAACCACGGAGGGCAGCGGACTGGGGCTTTCGATAGCACAGAATCTGACCATAGCACAAAAGGGAAGTTTTGAGATTGAGCTGGACGGGGATCTGTTTAAAGTACATCTGACGTTCCCGGTGGCGGGGGAAGAAAACGGATGATGCGATAGTTGGTTGCGTTCCTTTTGTTAAACCTGCATAATTACAAGTGTAACATTAACCTACGTTTATGAAAGCAGGTGATAATATGCCGACAAATGTAGAAGTGATTGAGAAGCTGGCATGCCAATTGGAAAGAGAACGAATTAACAATGATCTGCAAAACTGTAAAACGTTGGAAGAATTTGAAGAAGTCAAAAAAAGTATGAACTCCTTTGTGGTGAGGACAAAAAGCAGTAAGAGCCGATTTCTCTGGCGGCTAACTTCCGTGAATAGAAAACTGCCGTGCCTGTGTGGAACAGGGCGGCAGTTTTTTCAGATATCCAATCCACTCACTTCGCGGCTATTATACTTCGAGAGAACCTGATGGATCTTGTCCGTGGGCGTGTAGATGTTAGCCATGGAGGCGTCGTGGTTCATAAAGTCGATGATGGATGCGATGAACTTGCTCATATCCGCCTCTATGTAGTAGGGCTTTTCCATAAGCTCCGGCGGCTGATAGCAGAGGTTTGTCGTCACAATCCGATCAAAGTAACAGTTTTCGTAAGCGGTGTCAAAGGCGGAGAGCCCGTCCGTGAACAGCCCGAACGTACAGCAGATAAAGACGCGTTTGGCGTTCATTTTCTTTAACTGTCTGGCGGTGTCGATCATACTGCCGCCGGAAGAGATCATGTCGTCGATGACGATCACGTCCTTGCCGTCGATGTTGTCTCCCAAAAATTCATGGGCGACGATGGGATTTTTCCCGTTTACAATCGTGGAATAATCCCTGCGCTTATAAAACATGCCCGTGTCCACACCGAGAACGTTAGCCAGATATACAGCCCTGTCAAGCGCTCCCTCGTCGGGGCTGATGACAATGGTGTGATCCTTGTCGATAATCAGGTTCTTTTCCATGCGCAGCAGCGCCCGGATAAACTGGTAGGGCGGCATGAAATTGTCGAAACCCTTGATGGGCACGGAATTTTGTACCCGCGGATCGTGGGCGTCAAAGGTGATGAAATTGGACACGCCCATATCCATCAGTTCTTTGATGGCGTAAGCGCAGTCGAGGGATTCCCGGCCGTTTCTCTTGTGCTGCCGTCCCTCGTAGAGAAAGGGCATGATCACGTTGATGCGGTGCGCCTTGCCGTTTATGGCGGAAATAATCCGCTTTAAGTCCTGATAGTGGTCGTCGGGGGACATATGGTTCGTGAAGCCGTTCATACTGTAAGTGATGCTGTGGTTGCAGACATCAGTCAGCAGGAAGATATCCTTGCCTCTGACGGAATCGTGCAAAACGGCTTTGCCCTCTCCTGTGCCGAAACGTGGGCACTCCACCTCCATCAGATAGTTTTTTTCCATATAGCCGTGGAAGGCCGGATCGTTTTTCACGTCGTTTTGCAGATCGCGGCGATATTCCACAAGATGGCTGTTTACCTTTTCTGCCAGGGGAAGCGCCGCCTTTGGGGCGAGAAGCTTCATGGCAGCTACCGGCATAGAATGTTCAAGTTGTTCTGTATTAGGCATCTTTACTCCAATTTTTGTCTTTGTCAAGAATAGATACTTACAAAAATTTTATATCATTTGCGCGGGGACATGTCAAGCGGATTCGGTGTCATTAACTATTCAGCCTTCGGCTTCTAGGGAAGCGCTGATTAAATCAGCACTTCCTTAGAGCCTCCGGCGGATGCACACGGATTTGCAAAGGAATGTGCCGCTTCGCGGCGCAAATCCGGTGCGGGAAACGCTTTAATCAGCGTTTCCCTAGTTACGAAATCCGGCCTTTTCCAGTTTTGCCTTCGGCAAAGAGGTCGGATTCTTCGGGGGCTCTACACGTTTTCACGGACTTTTCAGCAAGTGCATAGTCCTGGGCTGAACTGTTACGAATAGTTACAAATAAAAGTGCGTTTGGCTTTACAAGCGGGCCAAGATGATGTAAAATCAAGCGGTATATGACTTGTTGGTACGTTGGATATAAAAGGCTGTTGAATAACCGCTGACGTTTGGTTTCCACAGCAAAATGGAGAGTATGACATGAGTAAAAAAAAGTCCAAGCCGATTGTGGCTGTGGTGGGAAGACCGAATGTGGGAAAATCCACCCTGTTTAACGCGCTGGCTGGTGAAAATATAGCGATCGTAAAGGACACGCCGGGCATCACCAGAGACCGGATTTACGCGGACGTCTCGTGGCTTGACCGGAATTTTACACTGATTGATACGGGCGGCATTGAGCCGGAGAGCAAGGACATTATCCTGTCCCAGATGCGGGAACAGGCGCAGATTGCCATAGATACGGCGGATGTGATCGTCTTTATGGTGGACGTGAAACAGGGGCTGCAGGATGCGGATTCCAAGGTGGCCGATATGCTCAGACGTTCCCACAAACCCGTGATTCTGGCGGTCAATAAAGTGGACGATTTCAAGAAATATATGGCGGACGTCTATGAGTTTTATAATCTGGGGATCGGGGAGCCTTACCCGATATCTTCCACAAACCGTCTCGGTTTCGGAGAGCTTCTGGACGAGGTGATTGCCCATTTTGGACAGGAGGCGGAGGACGAAGAGGAGGATGACCGCATCAAGGTGGCCATCATCGGGAAACCGAACGTGGGAAAATCCTCTGTCATCAACCGCCTGATCGGGGAAAACCGTCTGATCGTTTCGGATATTGCCGGGACGACCAGAGATGCCGTAGACACGGAGATTACGCACAATGGCAAAGAGTACGTGTTTATTGATACGGCCGGGCTTCGGAGAAAAAATAAAATTAAGGAAGAACTGGAACGCTATATGATTATCCGCACGGTGTCGGCGGTGGAGCGGGCGGATATCGCCGTACTCATCATTGACGCCGTGGAGGGCGTGACGGAGCAGGATGCGAAAATTGCCGGGATTGCCCATGACAGGGGCAAGGCCGTGATTATCGCGGTCAATAAATGGGATGCCATAGAGAAGGATAACCAGACGGTAAAGGAATACACGCAGAAAATACGACAGGTGTTATCTTTTATGTCTTACGCGGAGATTATGTTTATCTCGGCGGTGAGCGGGCAGCGGCTGATGAAGCTCTACGACGTGATTGATGCGGTGAATGAGAACCATTCCATGCGGATAGCGACGGGCGTATTAAACGAGATTGTGACAGAGGCGGTGGCGCTGCAGCAGCCTCCTTCGGACAAGGGAAAGCGTCTGCGTATCTATTATACGACGCAGGTGGCGGTGAAGCCGCCCACCTTTGTGATTTTTGTCAATGACAAGGAACTGATGCACTTTTCGTATCTGCGGTATCTGGAAAATCAGATACGGGACACCTTCGGCTTTGTGGGAACGCCCCTGAAATTTTTTGTCAGGGAGAGAAAGGATAATAAATAGAAGTGATAAGGGTCGTTTGTTTACTGATCGGATATGTGTTTGGGCTTTTTCAGACAGCCTATATATATGGGAGACTGCACGGTATTGATATCAGAAATTACGGGAGCGGCAATGCGGGCACCACGAATACGCTCCGGGTATTCGGGACGAAAGCGGGGCTTTTGGTGCTTCTGGGGGATATTATGAAGTGCATTCTGGCAGTTGTGCTTACGGCGCTCATCTTTGACGCATCCCACCCTGATATGGTTTATCTGCTGAAAATGTATACGGCGGCGGGGGCCATTATCGGGCATAACTTCCCCTTCTATCTGAAATTCAAAGGGGGAAAGGGCATTGCTGCGACGGCGGGGCTGATTCTCTCTTTCCACCCGTATCTGATTCCGATGGGGATTATCCTGTTTTTCGGCGCGTTTTTTATCACCCACTATGTATCGCTGGGGTCGCTCCTGGTGTACGCGGGATTTCTGATTGAATTGATTGTCCTGGGGCAGACGGGTATTTTTGGCATGACGCAGCCGCTCCTGATTGAAATGTATGTGATAGCGGGGCTGTTGACGGTTATGGCCTACTGGAAGCATCTGGAGAATATCAAGCGGCTTGTGAGCGGTACGGAGCGGAAGACCTATTTGACGCACAAGAGCCCGGGGGCGGAGAAAACTGTGGAAAAAAATGATGGCAGTGAAGCCGAAGGCTGAACTGTTATGAAAACAGGTACAGAACCGGGAGGATGCGGCGCGGAACAGCAGAGACTGATCGGATGGGCGAAAGACGGGGAGACAACAGGGAAACGGAAGAGCGTTGAATAAGATGAGGATAGAAAGGGTAAGGAGGGGTATCAGATGGCGGATATCAGTATCATAGGCGCAGGAAGCTGGGGGACGGCGTTAGCGGTTCTTCTCCACAAGAACGGTCATAAGGTTACGGTCTGGTCAATCATGGAGCCGGAGATTGAGATGCTCCAGAGGGAGCATGAGCATAAGGATAAGCTGCCGGGGGTAAAGCTGCCGGAGGACATGGCGTTTACCACGGACTTGGAGGCGGCGGTGAAGGATAAGGACGTGCTTGTGCTGGCGGTTCCCTCGCCCTATACCAGAAGCACTTCCCACTCCATGCAGCCCTATGTGAAGGAAGGGCAGATCATTGTCAATGTGGCTAAAGGGATAGAGGAAAAGACTTTGATGACTCTTTCCCAGATTATAGAGGAGGAAATCCCGCAGGCGGAGGTGGCGGTACTTTCGGGCCCGTCCCATGCGGAGGAAGTGGGCAGGGGCATCCCAACGACGATCGTGGTGGGAGCGGAGAAGAAGGCAACAGCCGAGTATCTCCAGAATGTTTTTATGAACGAGGTGTTCCGCGTCTATATCAGCCCGGATGTGCTCGGTATCGAGCTTGGTGCGGCGTTAAAAAACGTGGTGGCGCTGGCGGCGGGAATCGCCGACGGTCTTGGCTACGGGGACAACACGAAGGCGGCGCTCATCACGAGAGGTATTACGGAGATCGCAAGGCTGGGACTGGCAATGGGCGGCAGAATTGAGACGTTCAGCGGGCTTACCGGCATCGGCGACCTGATTGTGACCTGTGCTTCCATGCATTCCAGAAACCGCCGCGCCGGTATCCTGATCGGCAAAGGCTATACGATGGAACAGGCGATGGACGAGGTGAAGATGGTGGTGGAGGGCGTTTACTCCGCCAAGGCGGCAATGGGGCTTGCAAAAGAATACGGGGTGCAGCTGCCCATCATTGAGCAGGTGAACGCGGTGCTCTTCGACGGGATGCCCGTGGACGAGGCGGTGAAGAATTTGATGCTGCGGGATAAAAAGATTGAGAATCCGCTGATTCCGTGGGAAGAGGAATAAATAAGGGGATATGAGCAGCAAAATGCTTTCACAAAGTATTGCAGATACGATACTGACCATGATTACAATAGAAAAACGCTACAAAGCCGGAGACAAATTGCCAAACGAAAACGAACTGGCAGCGGAACTGAATGTCAGCAGAACAACCTTGAGAGAAGCCATACGAATTCTGGTGGCTTATAACATTCTTGAAATCCAGAGAGGAAAAGGGACTTTTGTCACACCGGCGGCGTTTGAGACATCACCCGGGTTAAGGGAACTGTCGGATATAAAAGTAAATGCAAGAGACCTTTATGAAATGCGTCTGATTTTCGAACCGGAGGCCGCCGGTTTGGCGGCGGTCAGGGGAACGGACGCGGAGATAAAAAGGATTTTGGAATTGGGCGAAAAGATTGAGCAGGAGGTAAGAGCCGGGCAGGATCGTACCGACAATGAACATGCCTTTCATAAGGCGATTGCACAGGCGACGCATAATGAGTTTATGAATCAGCTTATGCCCATTCTTTATGAGGCGATTGCAAAGGGCGTCACCCTGTCGGCTGTGAGCCCGAAAGCTGCTTCGGATACGGTCACTGACCACCGAATGATTATGGATTTTTTAGGGCAGAGAAACGCGGAGGGGGCTAAAAATGCGATGAAGATCCACATCATGCACGCAATACGGGAACTGGGTATAGAATAGATTCCTGAGAATCAGGGCTTACAGAGGTGTAAGTCCTCTTTTTTAACCTACAGACATAATACAACTTGTTAACATCATACAACACGGGAGATATAATAGCCGTGGGAAGAATAAGTATAGTAACGAGAATGAAACGCTTCGGAAAGGAGAGTACTGTGAGAGAAATTGATTTAACGACATGGAATCGGGCGATGCACTGTCAGATTTTCAGAAACAGCGTGCAGCCACAGTATTGTGTGACATTTGAACTGGATATTACAAATTTTTTGCGAAGAATCAGAGAACGGGGCTATTCCTTTACATTTTCTTTCATATTTGCCGTGACAAAATGTGCCAACGAGATTGAAGAATTTCGCTGCCGTTTTTGGGAGGGAAAGCCTGTTATCTATGACAATATCAACACATCGTTTACCTACCTTGATAACGGCAGCGAGCTTTTCAAAGTAGTCAATGTGGAAATGCAGGACACCGTAGAGGCGTATGTTTCCCTTGCCGCCGATACCGTAAGGAAACAGAAGGAATATTTTACCGCACCTATGGGAAATGACATTTACCAGTTTTCCTCCTTTCCGTGGGTTTCATTTACCCATATTTCGCATACGGAATCCGGGAAAAAGGAAAACGCCACACCGATGATTGACTGGGGAAAGTATTTTGTCCGCGGCGAGAAAGTAATGCTTCCGTTTTCTGTACAGGTACATCATTCCTTTGTTGACGGTGTGCACATCGGGAAACTTGCAAATCTGTTGCAGGGCTATCTTGATTATTTTGAGTAAGGAAGGAGCAGTTGGGGGCTCCGTGGAGGGCATCCTGTAAAACTGATAGTCATTTCGTGCAATAAATAGTCACACGGGGCAATCCGGGTTGAGTGAGGATAAAAAGCTGGATCTCGCATATGGCGCAGACATCTGCGACATGAAATGGCCGCCGCGAAAACGTGCATAAAAAGAAAAGCCGGTGAAACTTTTTTGAGGGCTGATTCGTATTATTGACAAATGGCATAATACGAAAAACGAATTAGAATGTAAAAACATCATTTCATCAAGGCGGAGAAGGTTTATGAGTTACATGGATGTTGATTTAACAAATGACACTGACCTTTATCACGTGATCGTGCAGGCAATTATAGAAGGCAGTATATATAAACATTCATAAAAACTTTTGAGGAAAGGAAAATGCAAAATGGAGATAACAAATAATACAGCGGCAGGCGTTTATACAAATAACTACAAAAACAAAAATATGCCCGGACAGGACTACGAGAACACGATGAAAAGGAAAACATCCGAAACCGAAGTCAAGGAAAATAAGATTTTGGGGATGGGATTCTTACATAGCGAAAACAACACGGTACATTACGGGATGTGCGCCATGTACGCAGAAGATTATTCAGAGGAGAATCCGGTTATTCAAGTGAATGTGACAAAGCCAGGCGGCAAGGAAGAATATCTTATCAATATCAATGAGGTAAATCCGAGATTTGCGACAGAAATTGAGATGTTTGCGCTGTGCAATTATGCGGATGCGAAGGGAATGGGAACAGGCGGCACCTTTGGAAGCTGGCAGACATTAAACTACTATCGTGACAACGCTTCCCATAACGGGTATTTCGAACTGTCAAATGGCTTGGACTCTTTTAAGAGCGTGAAGCAGGACTGGATGAAAATGGTTCAGCTTATGATGAAAGATTATATGGAGGCGGGATTGTTTAAGCAGTCACTGGATGGCAAGGGGTTGCTGGGGATATTTGAAAGATATGCGCGCTGACGCTGAAATCGGGACTTCCATATGGCGCAGATGTCTACGACGCGAAATAGTCGTTACCAAAACAGGTACAGAAAAGCCAGTGATTCCGAGGGGAGCCACTGGCTTTTGAAGAGACTGTCGCATCTCCTCTTGAGGATATCATTTTCAAATGATTCACCTTACAAATTCTCAGGTAAAAGTTCGATCATAAGCCTCATTTGGAAATCTTTGTCTTTGGTAGCGCGTTTTAAGTCATCAAGCCTGTTTAAGTCTATAAGTATCGAATTAAGGGTGTTGATGCGGTCTGTATTCTCTTCAACTAATTTTTCCATAATTTCACACATAACCTGTTGTCCCTCCTCTGTTTCTTCACAGAAATCTTTATCCTCTGCCATTGTGCGGAACATCAGGTCGTCAATGGGATTGAGTTTTTTGCTTCTTCGCGTATTTTTGCTTTATTGCTCATGCCTGTTCCTTTGTCTGTACTCACAGCAAAAACGCCTGCTGTTATCTATAGTATACCATTTTTCAGAAGATGCTCAATAAAAAAATCCTTTATAGGTCATAGGTGACCTTAGGTGGTGGTGATTTAAAAGAAAGATACCAAACAGTCGCCCCTTTCGTGGAAAGCAGATTTCACACCCAAAATGAAGCAACTGGCACCCTGTCGCTAGTTGGTAATACGTCAATGCCGATATAATAAATGATGTGGGTATGTGTTTTTATTTCTAAGATATTTGAAGGAGATCATTGTTGTATGGAACTATCTATGGAAAGACTGTGTAAACGCTTTGGTTCAAAAATAGCAGTGAATGAGATTTCTGCTACCTTGCGGGCGGGTGTCTACGGACTTCTTGGGGCGAATGGTGCCGGAAACGATTATGGATTCTTGAATTGAAAAAACTTTTGAAGAAGCGTATGAATATTGGCATCATAACAGTCTGCCTGTTATTAGTCGGGATATTGTTTTATCTTCCGGTCTATCAGTTCATTGTACTTGACACGGATGGAAAGCAGTTGACCGGCACTGCTGCGATCGCTATGAACAGAGAATTTGTAAATACTCGTGCAGGCGGACTGACAGATGAGAAGATATGTGCTGACATTGCGGCGTATCAGGCCCTGTTTCATGATCCCGATAATGTTTCTAAAGACACGACTAAAAAAACATTGACGGATCGTGCATATTTCAAATATATCTTTCCCTATTCAGATTACTGGAAACTGATTAACGGGAATTATATTGCCCCCTGTGCTTACGATTCTTCTTTTTCCGCGGTCGTAAATATGGATTTGGAGAACGGCATAGATTTTTACAGTGCCCGTGATGAAAAAATAAGCACACTGCTGAATCAGACATATGAGGATTGGAATTTTTCGGACAGTGAGAAAGCATTTTGGCTGGATCGGATTTCTGCGGTCACGATACCATATGAATATGGTTATCATACAGGATGGGAAATGCTATTTAGCTGTCTGGAATTGTTTGTAATAGGCATGATCGGCATCTGTATCTGTGTGTCAGGAACCTTTTCCGGAGAATATCAGTCTGGTGCAGACAGCATTATATTGTCTTCCCGGTATGGGAAGTCAAAGTTACTTACCGCTAAGATTTTAGCGGCATTTGCCTATAGCTTTTTTCTGTTTACGCTATTCCTGTTGGTGGGATGCGGGATCTTGCTTGCCGGATTTGGTATGGATGGCTGGGAACTGCCTGTTCAAGTGCTAAATACGATCTCACCTTATGATCTGTCGCTGGCAGGGGCGGCAGTGACTGCTGTTGGGACACTGTATCTTATCTTGGCGGGCATGGTCTCCTTTACCCTTCTTTTGTCAGCCAAAATGAGATCGGCAGTTCCTGTTCTGGTGATCATTGTATTTGCTTTCATGCTGCCTATGTTTTTAGGTGTCAGCGAGACAAACGGCATCTGGAACAGGATTGTCGTACTATTGCCATATAGAGCAGTGCAGACTGTATTTTCAGATGATTTTTATGGATATTTCGGTTATCCTATTGGCGGACTGACTTTTGATGTAGTCACTGTACGAATGCTGCTATATGTAGCAGTTACCCTTATTTGTATTCCTTTTACTCGAAAAGCGTGGAAAGGACATCAGGTGGTATAAAAATCTTTTAGATTTTGAAAGGAAGAAAAGATTGATGAAGATAGCGGTTTGTGATGATGACCGGCCGATCAGGGAAGAACTGATTCGTCTGATACAAAGGCAGGTGACGGATGCGGATATCACAGAGTATCAGTCGGGGGAAGAATTGCTCCATGCCGGAGCGGACTTCGACATTTATTTTCTTGATATTGAAATGGATTCCGTGTCCGGCATGGAGCTGGCAAGGCATATCCGGGAACGGGAAGAAAACAGCAGGAAAAGGCGCATTATTATCTTTGTGACAGGGTATCGGGAATACATGGGAGAAGCCTTTGATGT
>ERZ779637.892-NODE-892-length-15540-cov-9.654956_pt1 | contig 15540 bp, 16 predicted proteins | sample MGYA00514196_ERZ779637 | MGnify/ENA primary metagenome ERZ779637 (study PRJEB29562, sample SAMEA4376700) | mouse gut metagenome | isolation source: Cecum | study: EMG produced TPA metagenomics assembly of the A DSS colitis mouse model was used to assess the...
TTACGCAAAAATTTTGCCATTTTGCGTCAAAAATCATTGATAAGTGGCCTAAGGGAAACCGGACAAGGAGGTCCGGTTTAGCCCGATTCGGCATGGATGCCGATAGAGGGCGACCGTAGCCAGTGATAATCTATGCCATTCTGCTTAGAAACTCCCAGCCGGAAAAAGTGCACGGAAAATCCGGGACAGGCAATCCCGCCGCCGCCGCCCCGCAAAAAAATCCCTCCCGTGCGTCCCCCCCTCCAAACACAACATTTCCTAAGGAAATCCTTGTATTTCTCGCCGAAACGTAGTAAAGTCTTAATAGTCGGGTAAAAAGCCATGGGGCGTAAGCAGGCGAGTGGATGAAAACGGAGAGGATGCGGTATGGAGTGGCGTCAGCTTTTGTGCGGGGACAGAATCAGGAATAATAAGGGACGCGGAAGTTTGGGGGATTTGCGGACGGAGTTTGAGAAAGATTACCACCGTATTATCGGGAGCGCATCATTCCGGCGGCTGCAGGATAAGACACAGGTGTTTCCGCTGGAACGCAGCGACTTTGTGCGGACCCGGCTGACCCATTCGCTGGAAGTGTCTTCCCTTGCAAAATCGCTGGGGCAGAATATCGGCAGGATTATCCTGCAGGAAATCCGGGACGAAGGTTTTTTGGAGTCTTATCAGGCGGATATCTGCGATATCCTGCAGTGTGCGGGGTTGTTGCATGATATCGGGAATCCCCCGTTCGGGCATTTCGGGGAAACGGTGATACGGGAGTGGTTTTTGGAACATTTGGGAGAATATTACTATCGGGGGAATGCGCTGGATAAGCTGCTGCTGCCGCAGATGAAGGCGGATTTATTCCATTTTGAAGGAAATACGCAGGCGCTGCGGCTGGTGACGAAACTGCATTACCTGGTGGACGAGCATGGGATGAACCTGACGAAGGGATTGCTTGGGACGATTATTAAGTATCCGGTGTCCTCTTTGGAAATCAATAAGGGGAGCGGGAATATTAAGGATAAAAAAATGGGCTATTTTTATGCGGAGCGGGATATTTTTGCCGATTTGCAGGAAAGCCTTGGGACGGACGGGGCGCGCCATCCGTTAGCTTATGTGCTGGAAGCGGCGGATGATATCGCTTATCTGACGGCGGATATCGAGGATGCCTTTAAAAAAGGATGCATTACTTTCGGACAGTTGGTACAGGAACTGAAGGAGTACGGAAGAAAGCTGGAAGCGGACGGTGGTACGGACGTGGAAAGCCGGAAGGAATATAACGGTATGGTGGATGCCCTGGAGGAACGGCTGCGTAAGGCGCTGGAACGGGGGGTTCCCCAACCGGAGAATCATGCGGTGCAGAACTGGGTGGTACGGATACAGGGGTGGCTGATTGCCTGTGCCACCCAGGGGTTTGCCGCAAATTACGGGAAAATCATGGAGGGAAGTTACGGAAAGTCGCTTTTGGACGGCACCTGCGGGAAACCGTTGGCGGCGGCGCTGGGAGATATTGCATACCGGTATGCTTTTGTTTCAAAGCCAATTCTGAAATTGGAGCTTGCGGCGGGAACGATGATGGATTTTCTGCTGGACAGGCTGGTTGACGCGGCGGTTTACTATGATACGGACCGGAAGTTAAATGAAGTGCAGGAAAAGCTGATGGCGCTGGTCTCGGATAATTATAAGGCGATTTACCGGATTTATTCCAAAGACAGGGACGAGGTGGAGAAACTATACCTGCGTCTGCTGCTGGTGACGGATTCCATCTGCGGTATGACGGACAGTTATGCCAAGTCGCTGTACCAGGAGCTGAACGGCATGGTGTAGGCGCGGTAAGGGAAGACGGCTGGAAAGAGACGGACTATGACCGGCAGGGGGAGCGCCGGATACGAATACGGGGAGGAAGGAAAACCGTGAAAATAAACAGGGAACGGGCGCTTGGGGCGTTCCGGGAATACGTGGACGGTTATCATACGGAGGAGGAGAAGGTACGGCTGAAGATAGAACATACATACCGGGTAGCGGAGCTTTGTGAGGAAATCGCTTTGTCGCTGGGACTGCCCAAAGAGGATGTGGATTTGGCGTGGCTGGTTGGTCTTCTGCACGATATCGGGCGGTTTGAGCAGTTGAAACAATACGGAACGTTCCAGGATGCCGATTCCATTGACCATGCCCGGTACGGGGCGGGGATTCTGTTCGGGCAGGGAAAAATCAGGGACTATACAGTGGACAGGGAAGAAGACGGACTGTTGCGGACGGCGGTGGCATCCCACAACGCTTACCGTATTCCCGAAGGGCTTGGGGAGAGGACAGAACGCTTCTGCCATATCATAAGGGATGCGGACAAAATCGATATTCTGAGGGTGAATGTGGAATTTCCGCTGGAGGAGATTTATAATGTGGACAGTGCCAGCCTGCGGGGCAGTCAGGTGACGGAGGAGGTCATGGAGAGTTTCCGGGAGGAGCATGCGGTGCTGCACAGTCTGAAAAAGACGGCGGTGGACCATGTGGTAGGGCATATCTCCCTTGTATACGAACTGGTTTATCCCGTCAGCCTGAAACTGGTGGAGGAACAGGGATATTTGGAAAAACTGATGCGCTTCCGTTCGGAAAATCCGGTTACGGCAGGACAATTTGCGGAAATCAGTGAAAAGATGGGACGGTATATGGAAGACGGAAAAAGGAAGCCGCAGGGCTTTGGGAACTGCGGACGGTAAACAGGAAAACAGAAACGGAGAGAGAAGATTTGGCGGTAAGGAACAAAGGCAAGCGCTTGAACAAATATGTGCCGGATTATGTGGTGTTCGATTTGGAAACGACGGGTATTAACCAGGGGAGGGATGCCATCATAGAAATCTCGGCGGTAAAAGTCGTCGGCGGGGCGATTGTGGAGGAATATTCCACACTGGTGAACCCGAAGCGGCACATTCCGGCAGGTGCGACGGCAGTGAACGGAATTACGGATGGTATGGTGGCGGATGCGCCGGAAATCGGGGATGCCATCCGGGGATTTTTGGAATTTACCGGTGACAGCATACTGGTGGGGCACAATATCCATACATTTGACATGAATTTCGCATATGATGCGGCATGGGACGCGTTGGGAAAGGAACTTGCCAACGACTATATCGATACACTGTACATGGCAAGAACCTGCCTGCCTCAATTGTCCCACCATAAACTGACGGATGTGTCGGAATATTTCCATATAGACACGCAGGGCGCCCACCGTGCGTTGAACGATTGCGTGATGAACCAAAAGTGTTTTGAGGAGCTCGGAAAGCTGTGGGCGGAGAGAATGGAAAACGCGGAAAAAGGGAAAAATGGGGCAGCGGATGTGCTGGTGTGTCCCTCCTGCGGCGGTGAGCTGTGTCTGCGTAAGGGACGGTACGGAATGTTTTACGGGTGCGGGAATTTTCCCGCCTGCCGTTTTACGAAAAAGGCGTAATACGGAAAAACAATCATACAATATGAGGAAGCGTTAGGAAAGAGGATGGACGGATTATGATAAGGGAAAAAGGAACAAGGGGAAAAGCGGTATTGCTGTGGACGGCTGCACTTATGACGGCAGGGTGTGTGGCGGGAATGCAGGACAAAATGACAGTTTATGCTTCCCAGCGCAGGCTGCCGGAGCCGTTGGTGGAAAGGGCGGCGGAAGGGACTGCCGGGACGGAAACGGAAGGCGGAGGGGAAGGAGCGGAGACGCCGCTTACGCCGGAAGAACTGGAACAGGAGCGGAAAATCGACGAATACTTTGACGGTACCGTCTTCGTTGGCGATTCGATTATGCTCGGTTTCCGGAATTATGCCATGAAACGGCAGGACACGTTTTTGAGCAGAATGCAGTTTTTGGCGGCAGGGAGTTATTCCGCCAACAATGCGCTTTGGGATTTGGGGAATGCAGAGAGCGTACATCCCGTCTACCAGGGGCAGCCAAGGTATGTGTGGGATTCCATCGCCATGACGGGGAGTAATAAGGTGTTCATTATGCTTGGCATGAATGACCTGAACGTTACCGGATTAGAGGGAACGCTGGAAAAATACGGGGAATTGATTGGGAAAATAAAGGAAGGCAGCCCCGATGCCGAAATCCATATCATGAGCATGACATATATCCTGAAAGGAAAAGAAGTGGGAAAGCTGGAAAATGATACGATTCGGGAGTATAATAAAATGTTAGAGGAAATGGCAGAGAAAAACGGCTGGGGTTTTGTTAATGTGGCGGATGCCATTGCCGATGAAAACGGGGACCTTGCGGCGGAATACTGCAGTGACGAATTTGCCCACCAGAATCCGGCGGCTTATGATATTTGGGTATCGGTGCTGCGGGATTATGCAAAAGGCCAGTTGGGTCTTGCGGCAGCAGAATGACCGGGATAAGGGAACGGCAGAAACAGGCAGTACAGCCGGGGCGGACAGGAAAAGCGGCGGAAGCGAACCGGTAAATGGAGTATACGGAAAAAGGAAGGAGATACATACGATGAAAAGAAGAAGCGGGAAAAGTGGAATAAGCGGAAACAGAATAAAAGGGACGGTGGCATTAACAGCCATAGCCGCAGTTCTTTTGGCGGGATGCGGACAGGAAGAAGGGAGTGAAGTGGCTGCCGTGCAGAGCGAGAGCGTTGTGGAAGGCACGGGGGCGAAGGAGACGGAAGATGCGGCAGGCAATGCGGAAAACTCCCAGTCTGCGGAAGGGGAAAACGCAGGGGAAAAATCCGTGGAAGAAATTTACGGGGAAATTACACAGGGCGTGGAGCTGATATCTCCGGTACAGATGGGGGATGATTTTATTACGAATTATTACGGCATCGCCCCTGAAAAACTGGACGGGTATGTATTTGCCATGTCAGAGGACGCCACGAGTGCGGAAACAGTGGTTATCATGAAAGTGAAAGATGCGGGCGATGTGGAGGCAATGGTCGGCGCATTACAGGTGGTCGTGGACGAGAAGCGGTCGGAAATGCAGGATTATCTCCCTGAGCAGTTTGAAATCGTGGATAAAAGCTCCGTGAAATCCAAGGGAAATTATGTTTACCTGGTGATTTCCGAAAACGCGGATACCATCCTGCAAATTGTGGAAAAGGATTTATAGGAGGGCGGAAAAAGCATGGTTTTCAGTAGCATTCCATTCTTGTTTTTCTTTCTGCCATTATGTTTTCTTTTGTATTATGCGGTACCTTACGGGAACCGGGTGCCAAACCGGTGGAAAAACGGGGTTTTGCTTGTGTTCAGTCTGATTTTTTACGCATGGGGGGAACCGGTTTACCTGCTGCTGATGCTGTTTGCCACCTTGGTGGATTACACCGGAGGCAGGCTGATGTCGAGGTTTGGCACATCGGCTGGCAGGCGGAAGGCATGTCTTGTCTGTGCCCTTGCCATCAATCTTTCCATGCTGGCCTTTTTTAAGTATGCGGATTTCTTCATCGGGACGGTGAACGGGGTGTTTGGCACTTCCATCCAGCCTTTGGGGCTGGGGCTCCCGGTGGGAATCAGCTTTTTTACGTTTCAGACGATGAGTTACAGTATTGATTTGTACAAAGGAGAGGTGCCGGAGGAAAGGAATTACCTGACTTACCTGACTTACGTGTCCATGTTCCCGCAGTTGGTGGCGGGCCCCATTGTCCGTTATGCCAAGGTGAATGAGGAGCTGCACGGCAGGAGGATTGTTTGGGAGGAAGTACAGGAAGGTGTCCTGCGGTTTATGCAGGGGCTTTTTAAAAAGGTGCTGATTGCGAACCAAATAGGGGCGCTTTGGGAGGAAATACGGCTGCTGGAAGCAGGGCAGGCATCGGTGGCGACGGCTTGGCTGGGGGCGGCGGCGTTTACGCTGCAGCTATATTTTGATTTCAGTGCGTACAGCGACATGGCAATCGGGATGGGATGGATGCTTGGTTTTCATTTTTTGGAAAATTTTAATTACCCGTTGTATGCGGTGTCGGTGACGGATTTTTGGCGGCGCTGGCATATTTCCCTGTCCACGTGGTTCCGCGATTATATTTACATTCCGCTTGGAGGCAACCGTGCCGGTGTGGCGAAACATCTGCGGAATATGTTTGTTGTATGGTTTCTGACCGGGCTTTGGCACGGGGCGGCATGGAATTTCGTGCTGTGGGGATTATATTACGGTGTGCTGCTGACGCTGGAAAAATATGTGTGGGGGAAGGCATTGGAGTCGCTTCCGAAGCCGGTACGGCATTTTTATGCAGTGGTGATTGTGGTTGTGGGATTTGTGGTGTTCGTGTTTGACGATATGGGAGCTTTGGGGTTATACCTGAAGTCCATGGTGAAGGGAACAGGAAATACCCTGTGGGGCTGGGAATGTCTTTGGTACCTGAAAAATTACGGCGTGGTGCTGGCGGCAGGAGCCGTGCTTGCTTTTCCGGTTTACCCGTGGTTGAAAAAGCGGCTGGCAGAAGCTGGCAGGGGAGGCCGTTTCGCCCCACCGCTCCGGCTTGCCGTTTCCTGTATGGCGCTTGGAGGGTACGTAGCGTTGTTTTTGGCGGCGACGGCTTTTTTGGTAAACGACACTTACAATCCGTTTTTGTATTTCCGCTTCTAGAGTGTGTTTGAAAATTGCTTTGGAGCGTTGAAAGAAACGGAATGTGACCGGGAGGATGGTTTAGGGAGGACAGTTTAGGTTGGAAAGAATAGAAACAAAAGCGCAAGTATGGCTGAGGCGGCTGACCGCAGGGATGCTGATGGGAATGGTTTTATTCTTTTCCGTGTTGTTTTTTGTGACGGGGAAGAAGGATTTTTCGGAAAACGAAAACAGGTATTTGGCGGATGTCCCTAAATTCGGCTGGCGGCAGGTGCAGGAAGGGGCTTACATGGAAGGGCTGACTGACTATGTTTCGGATCATTTTCCGTTCCGGGATTTTTGGGTCGGCTTGAAGACGAAGACGGAGCTTGTCTGCGGGAAACGGAAGATTAACGGTATTTTCGTGGCGGAGGACGGGTATCTCGTGGAAGAATATGTCAAGCCGGAAAATACGGAGCGGATTGCGGGAACGTTAAAGAAATTTGCGGATACCGTGGAGGAACTGACCGCGGGACAGGGCAGGAAGATTCAAATGCGCCTGATGCTGGTACCTACGGCGGTCAGTGTATACGGGGATAAACTGCCAAAACATGCGCTTGTGAACGATCAGATGCAGACGGCGGATTACCTGTATGCGGAGACGGGGATTCCCCCGATAGACTGCCGGATGGCATTGCGCGAAAACAGGAGCGGGGAAAACCTGTATTACCGGACGGACCACCATTGGACGACGTTTGGGGCGTATGTAGGCTACCGGGTGTTCTGCAGGGAGATGGGTTTCGCACCGGTTTCTTTGGGGGAAATGACGGCGCAGACGGTTACGGAGGAGTTTAAGGGAACACTGTATTCCAAGTCAGGGGACTACGGGCATGACGGGGATGCAATTGTTATTTATACCAATCCGTCCGACCGCCTGACGGTGGAATACAGGGATACCGGGGAAGTGTCGGACAGCCTGTACAATTTGGAATATGCGGATAAAAAGGACAAATATTCCATTTTCCTGAATAACCTGCATCCGCTTGTAGAGATTACGAACGAAACGGCGGAAACGGACAGGGAACTTGTGCTGGTAAAGGACAGTTATGCCAACTCCATCGTGCCGTTTTTGGTACACCATTATAAAAAAGTGTATGTGTTTGACACCAGGTACTATAAAGAAGGACCGTCGGTATTTATCGCGGAGCATGGGGGAGTGACGGATGTGCTGCTGCTTTACAATATGAATACGCTGGACGGGGATTCCGGGATACGCGGGGTGTATTGACGGACAGGAACATGGGACGGTAAGGGCAGAACGGGAAAGGAAGGGTATTATGGCGGATAAGTTTTGCAGGCAGTGCGGTGCTCCGTTGGCGGAGGGAGCCAGATTTTGCAAGTATTGTATGACACCGGCGGGGGAGGAAAGTACGGATTTCGGGTGCAGGACAGAGGACGGCGGGACAGAACCGCAGGGGACTGTTGTGGGGAAAGTGAATCTAAGGAAAGAGGGCCATGGATGCGGCGGCGGTTTTGATACCGGAAATGCTGCCCGGGGAAATAGGCCGGACGGCATGGGAGGAGACAGTGAAAATGGCGGTGCGCAGTGGAATCCTTATAAAATATACGGGGTGTTGGCATACTTCAGCATCGGGGTCCTGGTGCCCATTCTATTTAAAATGGATGTACGTTTTGTGCGGTTTCATGTGAACCAGGGGCTGGTGCTGTTCCTTGCGGAAGCATTGTTATCTTTGGTATACGGGTTCGTGGGAGGCATACCGCTTTTGGCAATGGTGGTTTCGGTTACAAGGCTGCTCTGTGTTGCCTTTATGGTGCTTGGGATGGTGTCGGCGGTACGGGGGTCGGAAAAGCCGCTGCCGCTGATTGGAAGGATTCATTTGGTAAGGGAAGGAAAGTAAGAAATAAGATTAAGGAACGGCTGACAGATGCTGCGTGCATACCCAAAGCCGGAATTATCAGAAATCGAGGGTGTGGAAGATGAAGTTTCCGGGCAGCAGTTTTTGATGCAGGCAGGAGCCGTGGAAAGCGAACTGCGGGCTAAAGCTGTTGGACAGGATGCGGCCATTGAGAAGTTGAGAGCGGCATATTTTGATAGGGAATTGACGGTTCGGTTACAGCCAAATATGGGGGGGACCCGGAAGCGTATGCCTTTTAGCAGGACCTCCGGGTGCGGGGAAGACTTTTATCGCGCGGCAGTTTGCTTTCAAATTGGGATTTCTTTTTAAACGGTTTGATATGTCAGGGTATTCCAACAATGAAGCGATACAGGAATTGGTTGGTTTTGCTCCGACTTGAAGGGATTCTGATGCAGGCCGGCAGCTTTACAGTAATGCACAGAATGAAAATCTTACGTTGGGCGTATGAAAAGGAAATCGGATTAGCCCCTCCTACGCTGGTTTTATCGGGCCCGTCAATTGCGATTCCTTTAATGATTTTACCGCTCTTTCCGTAATTTTATCATCTTTTGTAATGTTTCCACATAACAGCGGAGCATTTACATCATATAGTTTTCTGTTTTGCAATACGATTTCATAACTGTAATTAGCGTAGCAATTTGCGCAGGCGTTTTTACATGTGTTATAGGTACCTACTTCAATGCTTTCCACACAGCCGCATTCTTTCCGCTGATTTTTATCTTTATCCGCTTGTATTTTATATCCGGTAATTTGCTCAATGACTTCTTTGTCTATGCAGCAATTATGTTCTATCCCACAGGCGGACAAATCAATCGCTTCGGCGCAGGATGCAACCTCTATATCATTATCTTTGGCCAGGGACGCAAGCTGTGTTGCAAATCCAACTAACTCTTTTTCGGGTAAAGAATAGGAATTCATAGCACTCATATTTTTTTTGTTTTTCGCGTATATATCAACAAAACTGATGACACATTTAGAGGTATATCCGTTCAATTCCTCAGCAATTTGTTCAAAGGCCCTGAAATGATATTCCGGAGTATATTTGTCAGTGAAGATGATTGGGTCATATCGCCAAATTACTTTTTCCTTGCCGATTTTCTTTGCCAATTTTTGGAATACCGGAATCATATGCTTCTTCTTGTGCGGGACATTGCGTTCTATATCATTTCCGAATCCGGTAAGTGTAAATTGAAAATAATATTTATAGGCATCCAATTCATCTAATCTTGAAAGCATCGGTTCCGGATTCTTGGTCCAGAATACGATACAATCAACTACCTCCGGAGATAGTATGATTTTACTGATTTGGTGGGCATTCATCGGATTACGGACATATAAATATCCGCACTTTATTCTGTTATAAAACCATTCCGAATAGTAATTTGGAATATCTGTTCTACGGCTAATACTTAGAATCATAGCGTCACTTCTTCTTTCATGGCTATCCGGTTCCTCTGTTCCTCAAGGATCTTCTCCTTTGTCTGCTGATCTGCAGAATTATAAAATCTGTTCCAAAGGTTATTTAATTCAGTATCTCATATTACGAAAAACCATTTGGATGATATATTCATTTCTACCTGGGTTTGAGCTGCTTTGATATCCTCAGAATAGTCATAAGTGAAATCTATTTTTAATTTATCATTTAATTCGATATCATTGTTCTCTCTGCTTGCAGGGGGTGGACTGTTCTTTAACTTGAGATGAGCTGCTTTCCGTGCTTGGCTCATTACTTTCTGTTCCTACCGTATTTTCCGATATTATTTTGACCAATCCTTCCATTGCCATATTGAGATGCTTATCTTTATGAATAAATATCTGTGAAAATATTGGAAAGTCGTTTCCTGTCCAACACAATTTTTTCAGAGAATAATTTCTGACTTCTTCATGTGCAACCATATCCGGCATAAATGCTACCCCAAACTGATTTATGGCGAATTGCTTTAATATTTCTTTACTGCTTGTCTCCAAAACGATTTTAGGAGTAATTGATAATTTTGCCAGTGTTTCCACAAGCATCGCTCTGAAGCTGCATTCGTGAGAAGTAAGGAGTAGCGGAATATTTTCTAAATCTGTTTCCGTTATATTATTTTTGTTTGCTAACGGATATTCGGGGCTTGCATAGAATCCTAATGTTTCCAGCTTTTTGTATAACATGACAAGGTCCGTTGATTCTATGTACGGATTTAATGTGTATGCCATATCCAATACTCCTTTTTTTAACAATAGTGGAAATGTGGCATGGGAAATAAATTGAAGTTGAATTTCAACTTTAGGAAATTTCTTTTTGTACTCCAAAAGAAGCTGTGGAAGCGTATTGTAACATAATGATTCTGAAATTCCTAATTTCAATATGCCGGCAGGTTCTTTTGAGGCTGGCACTTCCAGTAATATTTCCCGTTCCAACTGTAGTATTTTTTGTGCATATACTAATAATCGTTCCCCCTCCGATGTGAGAATAATAGACTTTCCAAGCCTTTCAAACAAAAGACAATGCAGTTCATCTTCGAGCTGTTTAATTTGAGTAGTGACCGTTGATTGTGCATATCCCAGCAAATTTGCAGCGGAAGAAAAACTATTTGTTTCAGTAATTTTTAGAAAAGTTTCTAATTGTATGATAGTCATTGCAATACTCATTATTCAAAAATATTGAACGTTTTATTCGATTATTTCAAATTTACTAATAATACATCTGATGGTATTATACTAAAAAGATGTTGGAGGTGCAACAAAAATGGGCATAGAAGTAAAAAATTTAATAAAAACATATAAAATAAAACGTTCTAAAGCAGATGAAGTATCTAGAAACTTTGGAACTGGAAAATATTCATTGATGACTGCTGTAAATAATATTTCTTTTACAATCCCATCAGGTGATATTGTAGGATTTATTGGTGCAAATGGTGCGGGCAAATCTACGACGATAAAAATGATGACAGGAATTTTAACACCAGACTATGGAACGATTTCTATAGATGGTCTGAATTTCAAGAAAAATCGCAAACAGATTATGTTGAGAATTGGTGTAGTATTTGGCCAAAGGAGTGTGTTGTGCTGGGATATTCCGGTAATTGAATCATTTAAACTGTTTAAAGATATGTATCATATTCCAGAAAAAGCCTACAGGGAAAATATGGAGATATTTTCGGATATTCTGAATCTGTCAGAATTTATCGACAAACCGCCCAGACTTCTAAGTCTTGGACAAAGAATGAAAGCTGATTTGGCTGCGGCATTATTGCATAACCCGGAAATCCTATTTCTTGATGAGCCAACCATAGGAATTGATATTTTAGCTAAAGCCAAAATACGAGATTTTATACATAAAATGAATCAAGAGAGAAATACAACCATTATTCTGACTACACATGATATTTCAGATATTGAGGCACTATGCTCAAAAATGATTATCCTTGATAAAGGAACACTTTTATATAATGGGACACTGCAAGAATTGAAAAATTCATATCGCAATTCTTATCAAGCGGAGCTTTATCAATATACTACTATAGAAAACAATCTTGAAAACATAATCAGAAATATATATGAGGGAGATTTTTTATGAGGAAATATATAGACTATATCGTAATTGGCATCAAAGAACATATGGTATATCCCAGCGCCATATGGGCTAAATTATTCTCAAAAATAATATACTTATATTTACAATTTTCTATATGGACTGCCCTTTTTTTCTCTCATAGTCAAATAAATCCGCTAACACGACCTATTAGTCCGTTTGTGTATTTGGTTTTGCAGAAGTTTCAATATACATTCTTACCCCGCCTATTCTTTTCTGTATTTTTTTGGATATATAGCCTGCAAAACCTACAAATTAAATGGACTGTAATAGCTGTTTTTCATTATTGTGTAAGTCTGCTTTCTGCTTTTGCTATTTTTTCTGCAATTACAGTCATTACTGGTACAATCAGCTTTTGGACAGTTAAAAGCGAAGAAATTGTTTCTTTACTGACCGATAACAATTATGGGTTAAAAAACTTTTGTGACTATCCGATACAAATTTACTCAAAGGGAATACAGTTTTTGCTAACCTTTATCGTGCCTTATGCTCTTACTGGATATTATCCAGTGGAATATCTTCTTGGCAAGGATTACCCATATTTATGGATTGCTTATATTTCCCCTGTTATCGCTTTTGTTATGGCAATAATTGCCTGCATATTTTGGCATATAGGATTGAAACATTACGGAGGTACAGGTGCATAAACAGACACACAAATTCCTGACACAATTTTGAAATGTATGAAAACGTAAAAATGAGGAGCGGCTATCTCACTCCTCTGTTTTTACTGTGATCAATCTGTTCCGCCTGTCGGCCGGTAACCGCCTCCTTGTAATTTTGGAATCGTTTATGCAGACTTTTCTGTGCATTTTCTCCATAAGTATTTTCCTATTTGTTGTAGTATTTTTGCCGTTGCCATTTCGCTGCCGAAAACGGGGAACAAGATTTTATAATTTTGCCCCCGTTTTCGGCAGCTTTATTCCAACGGCAAAACTGTCCGCACGGCTGCGGCGGATGCCGGTAGGTTTTGCGGTGGCGCTGCCTCCGCGCCTCCGGCATCTCCCAAAGAGCAGAATACGGGTAAAGTGTAACCGGCAGGCGTGGACATTTAGACTTTTGGCACAGCCCCTAAACCCGCATGATTGGGAGCTTTCTGTTATGTTCTGAACTCCGTTTCAAAGCCAGACGGGGGTTCTCTTTTATTCCGTGCAAGCTACGCCCGGACAGAGGGGCTGGGCAGGAAGATTTCAATACCGATTTTGGAGATGGCGGTTTCGGTTACAGGGCTGATCTGTGCTGCCTTTATGGTGTTTGGGATGGCGCCGGCGGTACGGGTGTCGGAAAAGCCGTTGTCGCTGACCGGTAAGATTCATTTGATAAGGGAAAGTTAGTCATAACCCTTCAGGGTAATTCATACAATGTAAAAAAGTATTCTGAGGGGTTTTCTTTTGAAGGACTATATCGAAGAAAGAGCAATTGATATTGCCAATTATATCATTGAGAATAATGCCACGGTAAGGCAGACGGCGAAACAGTTCGGGATTTCAAAGTCCACGGTACATAAGGATGTGACGGACAGACTGATGCAGATTAATCCGGCACTGGCAAAGGAAGCGAGGAAGGTACTGGATGTAAATAAATCCGAACGGCATATCAGGGGCGGGCTTGCCACGAGGGAAAAATACCTGCACCAGCATGATACGGGTATGTAAGGGGCATGGTGCGGTACCGGAGTCTGTTTTTCTGTTTTGGCGTTATATTTTACATAGGTTTCCATGCAGACGGACTGCTATGGTCCGTTCCGGGACCGGTAATATGTGATGCAGCGCCGCAATTATTGGGATTTCCGCACAGGCATATGCGGAAACGCCCCGCGGCCGGCAAACCGGTGAAAAGTAACCGGCTTGCCGGTGGAGGCGTAAACATAAAAGAAAATTTTGACAAGGGATAAAAGAGCCGATATAATGTAGGGTACATGGTACTGTAAAGCGCATTGGAAAACGCGGAGGATGAAATGGACAGAGAAATGATTGTGGTATTGGATTTCGGAGGGCAGTATAATCAGCTGATTGCCCGGCGTGTAAGAGAGTGCAATGTGTATTGTGAGGTGCATCCTTACAATATAGGATTGGACAGGCTGAAAGAAATGAAGCCGAAAGGAATTATTTTTACGGGCGGTCCAAACAGTGTCTATGCGGAGGGGGCACCGGTCTGCGAAAAAGAGGTATTTGAACTTGGTATTCCGGTGCTCGGCATCTGTTACGGCTCACAGCTTATGGCGCATCTTTTAGGCGGAAAAGTTGCTACGGCCCCTGTCAGCGAGTATGGGAGGACAGAGGTGGATGTGGAGAACGGCTTTGCCATGTTCAAGGGGGTTTCCAAAAAAACAATCTGCTGGATGAGCCATACGGATTATATTGAGCAGGCACCGGAGGGTTTTACGGTGACGGCGTATACGCCGGTATGTCCCGTGGCGGGTATGGAAAATGTCAAAAAAGGACTATACGCAGTGCAGTTCCATCCTGAGGTGATGCATACGCAGGAGGGAATGAAGATGCTGCATAATTTTGTCATCGGCATCTGCGGCTGCAAGGGCGACTGGAGAATGGATTCTTTTGTGGAAACGAGCATCCGGGCAATCCGTGAAAAGGTCGGTGACGGAAGGGTTTTGTGTGCGCTTTCGGGCGGTGTGGATTCCTCGGTGGCGGCGGTGCTGCTTGCCAAGGCAATCGGCAGGCAGTTGACCTGTGTGTTTGTGGATCACGGTCTGCTTAGGAAAAACGAAGGGGACGAGGTGGAGGAAGTATTCGGTCCTGACGGTCCTTACGACCTGAATTTCATCCGTGTAAACGCGCAGGAGCGTTTTTACGGCAAACTTGCCGGCGTGGAGGAGCCGGAACGGAAACGGAAGATTATCGGTGAGGAATTCATCCGGGTGTTCGAGGAGGAAGCCAAGAAAATCGGCGCCGTGGATTATTTGGTGCAGGGGACGATTTACCCGGATGTGATAGAGAGCGGTCTTGGCAAAAGTGCGGTAATAAAATCCCACCACAATGTGGGAGGGCTGCCGGACTGCGTAGAGTTTAAGGAGATTATCGAGCCTTTGCGGCTGTTGTTTAAGGATGAGGTGCGTAAGGCCGGTTTGGAACTTGGAATTCCCAAAAAGCTGGTTTACCGCCAGCCGTTCCCCGGTCCGGGTCTTGGAATCCGGATTATCGGGGAGGTGACGGCGGAAAAGGTGCGGATGGTACAGGATGCGGATGCGATATACCGGGATGAGATTGCAAAAGCAGGGCTCGATAAGGATTTGGGCCAGTACTTTGCGGCACTGACCAATATGCGTTCCGTGGGTGTCATGGGCGATGAGAGGACGTATGATTATGCGGTGGCGCTGCGGGCGGTAAATACCTCCGACTTTATGACCGCTGAGGCGGCACGGATTCCCTGGGATGTGCTGGGGACTGTGACGAGCAGGATTGTGAATGAGGTGAAGGGAGTTAATAGGGTGCTGTTTGACTGTACGGGGAAACCGCCGGGGACGATTGAGTTCGAGTAACGGATAAAATCCCGGAAATGCTGATAAAATGGGC
>ERZ779637.894-NODE-894-length-15519-cov-8.735321_pt1 | contig 15519 bp, 13 predicted proteins | sample MGYA00514196_ERZ779637 | MGnify/ENA primary metagenome ERZ779637 (study PRJEB29562, sample SAMEA4376700) | mouse gut metagenome | isolation source: Cecum | study: EMG produced TPA metagenomics assembly of the A DSS colitis mouse model was used to assess the...
GTAAGCATCTGTTGGGATTGATCAACGACGTGCTGGATATGTCTAAGATTGAGAGCGGCAAGATGACGTTGACGGCGGATATGGTTTCCCTGCGGGAAGTGATGGAGGCGATCGTCGGTATTGTCCAGCCGCAGGTTAAAGCGAAGCATCAGAACTTTGAAGTACATATAGACCGCATAATTTCTGAGGATGTGTACTGTGACAGCGTGCGTTTGAACCAGGTGCTGCTTAACCTGCTGTCTAACTCTGTCAAGTATACACATGAAGGCGGTGTCATTCGGCTTTCCTTGTATCAGGAGGAATCGCCGAAAGGAGAAGGCTATGTGCGGACTCATATCCGGGTCAAGGATAACGGTATAGGTATGTCACCGGAATTTATATCCAAAATCTTTGAATCCTACTCGAGGGCGGATAACCGGAGAGTGCACAAGACGGAAGGCGCCGGGTTGGGCATGGCGATCACCAAATATATTATTGACGCCATGGAAGGCAGCATTGACGTGGAAAGTGAGCTGAGTAAAGGCTCCGAATTCCATGTGACAATAGATTTTGAGAAAGCGACCGTCAAGGAAGTGGACATGATCCTCCCGGACTGGAAGATGTTAGTGGTAGATGACGATGAAACACTTTGTCGTACAGCGGTGGAGGCACTGGATGCTATTGGTATTCAGGCAGACTGGACACTGAGCGGCGAGAAGGCTCTGAAGATGATCATGGAGCATCATGAGAAGAGGGACGACTACCAGATCATTCTTTTGGACTGGAAACTTCCGGGGATGGACGGTATTCAGCTTGCCAGAGAGATACGGCGCGGACTGGGGGATACCATACCGATCCTGCTGATCTCGGCTTATGACTGGAGTGAATTTGAGAACGAGGCGCGTGCTGCGGGTATCAGCGGATTTATTGCCAAGCCGTTGTTTAAATCGACACTTTTCTACGGACTTCAGAAGTATATGGGGAGTGAAGTGGAGTCGCTGATAGAAGAAACGAAAGCGACAGATCTGTCAGGGCATCGTTTGCTGGTAGCGGAGGATAACAGCCTCAATTGGGAAGTGCTGCATGAACTGCTGACCGATCTGGGGCTTGAGTTGGAATGGGCAGAGAACGGGCAGATCTGTGCGGAGATGTTTGAGAAGGCGGAAGAAGGCTATTATGATGCTGTTCTGATGGATGTTCGTATGCCAATCATGACAGGCTATGAAGCTACCAGGGCGATTCGTACTTCCACGAAGGCAAATGCGCAGACAATACCGATCATTGCCATGACGGCGGATGCCTTTGCCGAGGACATACAGCGATGTCTGGATTGTGGCATGAATGCCCATACGGCCAAGCCGATCAATGTCGATGAATTATTACTGCTGCTAAAGAGATATCTGCATATCGAGTGAAACACGGGAAAATATGTGACATAGCATACAGTAGCCGGACCGAAAGGCCCGGCTACTGTCTATGAAGGAGATAAGAGTATGCCGAATACAACAAAATATGCGTTGGAAGAGTCGCTTAAGAGACTGTTGCTGCATAAACCGCTGGATAAGATCACGATTCAAGATCTGACGGCAGACTGCGGCATCAGCCGGATGTCCTTCTATTATCATTTCAAGGATATCTATGATCTGGTGGAATGGAGCTGCATCGAGGACGGCAGGAAAGCGCTGCAGGGGAAGAAGACCTACGACACCTGGCAGGAAGGTATGCTGCAGATCTTCGAGGTGGTGCTGGAGGATAGGCGGTTTATCATGAATGTGTACCGAGCGGTGGAACGGAGTAAGATCGAAAGCTATCTGTATGAACTGACCTACCGCCTGATCGCTGACGTGGTAGAAGAGAAGTGCGCGGATGCGAAGCTGGCACAGGAAGACAAGACATTTATTGCAGAGTTCTACAAGTACGGATTCGTAGGGATTATGCTGGATTGGATCGATCGGGGCATGAAGGATGATCCGGCGGCGATCGTGGAGAAGATGAGTATTACTCTACATGGAAACATTACCCGTTCCATACATAATTTTGAAAAGGCGGCACAGCATGAATTACTGCCGTGAAGCAGAATCGTATATATTTGATCAAAAGAGGCGAGATGATAAGATTTTTATCATTTTGCCTCTTTTGTAAGTTGGAAATCTTTCTGCTGCTGCGTATCATGATATCCATAAAGTGACATCAAAGAAGAGTGACAGAAACGCTAAAGCAATGACAGATTATGAGAAAGGCGGTATGAGATCATGGCAAAAAGGACAGGATTAGGTTTAGGTGTTGCAGCGGTGGCAGCAGGAGCAGGGGCAGTCGCGTACGCGGCGCACAATCATGAAAAAAGGAGACGGGAAGGAGGAGAGCAGACGAGGAGCGGTTTCGGTAAAGGTTATGACAAAAGCTATGTGACGGCGACCCAGGAATACCGCAATACGGAGCTGGGGAAAGATGCCAGGAACAGCAAGGGCATCTATTACAGTAACGGTAACTATGAGGCCTTCGCAAAGCCAAAGAAACCGGAAGGCGTGGATGAGAAGAACGCCTATATCGTGGGCAGTGGCCTGGCTTCCCTGGCGGCGGCCTGCTTCCTGGTAAGGGACGGACAGATGCCGGGCGGCCACATCCATATTCTGGAGGCGATGGATATCGCGGGCGGTGCCTGCGACGGAATCTATGATTCCACAAGAGGCTATATCATGCGGGGCGGCCGGGAGATGGAGAACCACTTTGAATGCCTGTGGGATTTATTCCGCAGCATTCCTTCCATTGAGACGCCGGACGTATCCGTTCTTGATGAATATTATTGGCTCAACAAAGAAGACCCGAATTATTCGCTGTGCCGCGCTACCGTAAACCGTGGCGAGGATGCACACACGGACGGCAAGTTTAACCTCAGCCAGAAAGGCTGCATGGAGATCATGAAGCTCTTTATGACAAAGGATGAGGATCTGTATGATAAGACTATCGAGGATGTCTTTGATGAGGAAGTGTTTAACTCCACCTTCTGGCTGTACTGGCGGACTATGTTTGCCTTTGAGAACTGGCATAGCGCGCTGGAGATGAAGCTTTATTTCCAGAGATTTATTCACCATATTGCGGGACTGCCTGACTTCAGCGCTTTGAAATTTACGAAATATAATCAGTATGAATCACTGATCTTGCCCATGCAGAAGTACTTGGAGGCTGCCGGCGTGGAGTTTTGTTTTAACACGGAAGTGACGAATGTGATCTTCGAGATTAAAGAGGGCAAGAAGGTGGCAAAAGCTATTGAGTGTCGGGTAAAAGGGGTAGAGGAAGGTATTATGCTGACAGAGAATGACCTGGTGTTTGTGACCAATGGCAGCTGCACCGAAGGTACGGTGTACGGTGACCAGAATCATGCACCAAATGGTGATGCGGAAGTGCGGACCAGCGGATGCTGGAGTCTCTGGAAGAATATTGCCAGACAAGATGCCGCTTTCGGACATCCGGAGAAGTTCTGCTCGGATGTTGCGAAGACCAACTGGGAATCAGCTACAGTCACCACACTGGATGATAAGATCCTGCCCTATATCACTGATATTTGTAAGCGTGACCCAAGAAGCGGCAGGGTTGTGACCGGCGGTATCGTCAGTTGCAAAGATTCCTCATGGCTGCTTAGTTGGACCATCAACAGGCAGGGACAGTTCAAACAACAGGATAAAGAACAGGTATGTGTATGGGTTTATGGGCTGTTTACGGATGTGCCCGGCGATTACGTGAAAAAGCCGATGAAGGAATGTACCGGCAGGGAGATCACGCAGGAGTGGCTGTATCACCTAGGCGTGCCGGAGGAGGAGATTGAGGAACTGGCAGAACACAGTGCTGTATGTGTACCTACGATGATGCCTTATATCACGGCGTTCTTCATGCCCAGGACAAAGGGAGACCGACCGGATGTGATCCCCGACGGCTGTGTGAACTTCGCGTTCCTGGGGCAGTTCGCAGAGACGCCCAGAGATACGGTCTTCACGACCGAGTATTCCGTGCGGACAGCAATGGAGGCTGTCTATGGACTGCTGGGTGTGGACAGAGGCGTGCCGGAAGTTTGGGGCAGTGTGTATGACATTCGGGAACTGCTTGGCAGCAGTGTGAAGTTGATGGACGGGAAGTCTCCGTTAGAGATCAGCCTGCCGGGACCACTGAACGCACTGAAGAAGCCTCTGCTCCGTGTGGTCAAAGGAACAGTGGTGGAGAAAGTATTGCGGGATCAGGGTGTGATCAAGGAGGGGATGCTGCCGTAAGAAGAACATTCTGCGCAGAAAAACTCGCCTGTTATTGGAGTTGAGATTTGACGAAGCTTGTCTTTAGATTTTGTGTCGATGCGAAGCAGCGATATGGAGGTTAGCGTGTCATTGACGTACACCTTGTGGGAAAGCTTCCATAGTATATTAGTAGAGCGAAGCAGGAAAGTAGGAGAAGACTATGGAAGCAAGAGGAAGAATGTTACAGAATGACTGCAGTTTCAGCGGCATCTCGCCGCTGATGCTGCCCTTTCCCTACCCGCCGGTCAGGGTGCAGGAGCAGAATCCGTTCTATGCCAAACTGCTGACAGTGGATTACTGCGGCGCCGTATCGGAGCTGACGGCTATTACCCAGTATATCCATGGAGAAAGCTGCACGTGCTGTGAATATTGCACGGAGGCCAGGACGCTGTTAGGCATTGCCATGGCGGAGATGATCCACTTGCAGAAGCTTGGTGAGATGATCATGCTGCTGGGCGGAACGATTGACTACTCCATCTCCACTCGAAGCGGCAAACCGCAGCAATGGACGCCTTCTTATGTGGAATTTGCAGGAAACCTGCAGGGTATCATTTCGACAAATATAGAAGCCGAGAAGGCGGCCATCAGCCAGTATGAACAGCATATGAAGATGATCGAGGATGGATGCGTGAGGGCGGTGCTGGCGCGGATCGTGCAGGATGAGGAGTATCATATCATGCTGCTGCGGATGATGTAATAATTCTTGATTGGCAATTTGAGTCAAAGCTTTAAATCAAATTAATGTAACAGTAAAGTGACAGGAGACAAAAGGTAAAAGTGGTTTTGCTTTTGCCTTTTTGTGTTACAATAGGATTACAGTTACGGATTAATTTCAAGGATTCGTGAGACGGACGGAACTATCTGCTTATGTTGCAGGGTAATGGATGTTCCGACTGAAAATGACATCATATGAGACGGATGTCACTGAGGGTAATCACGATAGATAGAAAGGAACAGGCATGACGAGAACGGTCGGAATTGGGATACAGAATTTTGGCAAAATCATCCAGAATGATTATTTTTATATAGATAAGACATCCTTTATCAAGGAATGGTGGGAAAATGGTGACGAAGTGACACTGATCGCCAGGCCGCGGCGGTTTGGTAAGACGTTGACGATGAGTATGACGGAGCAGTTTTTTTCCATAAAATATGCCGGCAGAGGAGATCTGTTTGAAGGCCTTTCCATTTGGAGGGAGAAAGAATACCGCGCACTGCAAGGGACTTATCCGGTCATCAGCCTTTCCTTTGCGAATGTGAAAGAAAGAGACTATACCGGAACAAGAAAGAAGATATGTCAGATGTTGACAGACCTGTATACGGACAGCGCTTTTCTGCTCGACAGCGGTGTGCTGCAGGAGGGAGACAGAGATTTTTGGAGACGTGTTTCCGTAGATATGGATGATGTGGAGGCGTCTTTGGCAATCCATCATCTTGCGAAATACTTGAGCCTGTACTATGGAAAAAAGGTGATCATCCTGCTGGACGAATATGACACGCCGATGCAGGAGGCGTATGTAAATGGATACTGGGAGGAATTGCTGGCGTTTATCAGGAGTTTGTTTAACGCTGCGTTTAAGACGAACCCTTATCTGGAACGGGCGATCATGACCGGCATCACCAGAGTCAGCAAGGAGTCTGTTTTCTCGGATCTGAACAATCTTGAGGTGGTGACCACGACATCTTGTAAATATGAAACCGCATTTGGCTTTACGGAAGAAGAAATGACCGCGGCTTTGGACGAGTATGGGCTTGCCACGAAACGCGAAGTGAAAAGCTGGTATGATGGGTTCGTGTTCGGGAACAAAAGTGATATTTATAATCCGTGGTCGATCTTGAACTATCTTGACAAACAGACCCTGCAGGCCTACTGGGCAAATACCAGTTCCAACAGCCTTGTCGGGAAGTTGATCCGGGAGGGCGGAAGGACTGTGAAAGAGTCTTTTGAGAATCTGCTGGCAGGAGGACACCTGTCTGCACCGATTGATGAGCAGATTGCTTATGACCAATTGGATAGCAATGAGAACGCAATCTGGAGTTTCCTTGTGGCGAGCGGCTATTTGAAAGTGGTGAGTTATGAGAAATACGAAACGGATCGTATCATAAAGGAGCCAAGGTATGAATTGGCATTGACAAATTATGAAGTGAAGCTTATGTTCAGGAATATGGTATCCGGATGGTTCTCCAGGAATCTGTCTGACTATAACGACTTTGTAAAGGCGCTTCTTTCCGGAGATGTGGATGCCATGAACGAATATATGAATCGTGTTTCAAGTGCCACCTTCAGCTTTTTTGATACCGGGAACCGAGTTTCCGGAAAGGCGGAGCCGGAGCGATTCTATCATGGGTTTGTGTTGGGATTGATGGTGGAATTGGAGGATCGGTATGTAATCACCTCTAATCGGGAAAGCGGATTTGGGAGATATGATGTGATGCTGGAGCCGAAAGAGACAGGGGCAGATGCTTTTATCATAGAGTTTAAAGTACACAATCCAAAAAGAGAGGATACGCTGGAGGATGCGGTGAAAGCGGCACTTGCACAGATAGAAGCAAAGCAGTATGCGGCGGCGCTTATAGGGAAAGGGATACCGGAGGAGCGGATCAAAAAGTATGGGTTTGCGTTTGAGGGGAAGACGGTGTTGGTTGGGTGAGTGATAAAGAGACGGTAGTACAGGAGCAGAAACGCGGGACAGGAAACTTTCTCGACTTGCAGAGGATGGTTTATCGTTAGGCATGGCCTAAAGGAATTCATTGTATATGCCGATATTTATTGTAGGTTCAGGATGAATGAAAAGAGTTGCATGGATGCAGATATATGTGGAAATGTTAACTGCCATTGCATCAAAGCAATGGCAGTTTTTTGAGGTGATAGTATGAACAGACTGGGTACGAAAGCAGAAACACTGCAAATGCTCTATCAGAAGTTAAAGCACGCAGAAGTGTTGCCGCAGTATTGCTTTACGGTAAAAGACTGGAAAACTGAACGTGAAAAGGTGAAAAAAAGTTTTCTATCGCTAGATTGGAATGCAAAAGTAATTGTTAGGAGCAGCTCTCAGGCAGAAGATACGCATACTAGTTCGCAGGCGGGAAAATATGAGTCGATAGCTGATGTATCCGGCTTGGAAGAGTTTCAAAGAGCGGTAGAGAAAGTTATAGATTCCTATGATGATCATAATGAAGCGAATCAGGTATTAGTGCAACCAATGCTTTCTGATGTATATATCTGTGGTGTTGCATTTACATTAGACCCGAATACTTTAGGCAATTATTATGTAATTAATTATGATGATAACGGATCTACTTCTGCCATTACATCAGGAAGTGGAAGAGAGAATAAATTATATTACAGGTTTAAACGGAAAGACCGGAAGCACTATTTAGAAGAGGGCTGGGAAGAGCACTTGGCATCTACGGATCGAATGAATCGATTGTGTATGACACTACAAGAGCTAGAAGCTTTCTTTGAACAGAACAATTTGGATGTAGAATTTGCGTTTTCTGAAACGGACAAGCTATTTATTCTACAGGTAAGAACATTATGTATTCAGAAAAAACCTGCTGACAGGGATCGGCAGGAGGAGGAATTGATACGGATTAAAGAAAAAATAAATCAGGCGCAAAAGAAAAAGCCATTTCTATGCGGGAAAAAGGCGCTCTACAGCGTTATGACAGATTGGAATCCGGCGGAAATGATAGGAATACGTCCGAAACCGCTTGCTCTGTCTCTTTATCGAGAGATTATTACAGATAATGTGTGGGCATACCAGAGAGATAACTATGGATATCGAAATTTGAGAAGTTTTCCGTTAATGGTAGATTTTGGCGGACTTCCATATATAGATGTCAGAGTAAGCTTCAATTCTTTTGTTCCGGCAGGATTGGAAGAAGAGCTCAGCGACAAGCTGGTAAATTACTATTTGGATTGCTTGACTGCCAATCCGGCCAAGCATGATAAAGCGGAGTTCGATATTGTCTTTTCTTGTTATACGTTTGATCTGCCAGAGAGAATACAAGTGTTGAAGGATTACGGATTTTCGGAAGACGAGATTGCTAAGATTACTGATGCGCTTAGGGATGTGACGAATAATATTATTGATCATAAGAATGGTCTGTGGCGCAAGGATTATGGAAAAATTCATATTTTAAATAGACGATATGAAGAAATCGTGAGAAGCGATTTTAGTAAGATAGAGAAAGTATATTGGCTGCTCGAGGATTGTAAAAGATATGGGACGCTTCCTTTTGCAGGGCTTGCAAGAGCGGCATTTATAGCAGTTCAGATACTGAAATCTTTGATAGCATGTGGAATTATCGATGAAGCGGATTACGAATCTTTCATGAGTGGAGTGAACACAGTAAGCTCGGATATGAATGTGGACTTTCGGGAGATGTCGAAAAATGCATTTATGAGAAAGTATGGGCATCTGCGTCCGGGAACTTATGATATTACTTCTTTACGTTATGATGAAGCTCCGGAATTATATTTTGAATGGAATACAAAAGAAGATGCTTATGATATACATAATAGAAAAGAGAGTGGCAGAGAAGAAAAGGAAGAATTTCGCCTGTCATTACAACAGCTTGGTGAACTGAAGGCGCAGCTTCAGAAGAACGGGCTGACAAATGATATATTGGAATTGATGGATTTTATCAGAACAGTCATAGAGGGACGTGAGTACGGTAAGTTTGCTTTTACCAGAAATTTAAGTATGGCACTTCGGCTGGTTGAAGAGATTGGAGAGGAGTGTGGATTTTCCAGAGAAGAATGTGCGTTTGTTAATATTCGTGATATCTATGAACTTTATGCGTCTGCCAGGGATGTTAGAATTAGATTTGCAGATTCAATAAAACGCGGGAAGCGCGATTATAGTGTGACACAGGCAATCACACTGCCGCCAATGATCGCGAGTCCGGAAGATACGATGCAGTTCTACTATCCGGATTCGGAACCGAATTATGTTACATCCAACCAGGCTGTTGGGGAAGTATGTATCTTGGGAGAAGGAAGGCATATGGAGGAGATGCGGGGACGGATTATTCTGATTCCGAGTGCAGATCCGGGATATGACTGGATATTTTCGCATGAAGTTAAAGGATTTATTACCATGTACGGCGGAGCGAATTCACATATGGCGATTCGAGCAGGTGAACTTTCGATTCCGGCAGTAGTAGGTGTAGGCGCGAAGAATTTTGAGAAGTATAAGATGGCGCGGGTATTAGAAATTGATGCGGCAGCGAAGTTGATTAGGATATTAAAATAAAGAGAAGGAAATGGAGGAAAATATGAAACACGGAGATTTTACAGAATTGGCAAAATTCTACAAAAACAGACCAGGATATTCCAGGGTTGTATTGGAGTGTCTGAAAAACCATGTATTTAATACAGTGGGAGAGGGTAAGGTAGCGGATATTGGTGCAGGAACCGGAAAACTAACAGAGAATTTGGTGAGCATTGGACTTGGCGGTTTTGCCGTGGAACCTAATGATGCGATGCGCGCTGAGGCCTCTAAAAATATGTGGGGGGGGGTTAATTGGTCTGAAGGCTGTGCGGAAGCAACAGGGCTTGAAGATAACTGTGTGAATTGGGCGCTTATGGGTTCTTCTTTTCATTGGGCGGACAGTGAGCTGGCTGTAAAGGAGTTTTACAGGATTCTCGTTCCTGGCGGATTCTTTACCGCAATTTGGAATCCGAGAAACATCGAAAGCAGCGAGTTGCATAGGAGAATTGAGGAGGTTGTTTATGCTGAGGTGCCTACAATGAAGAGAGTTTCTTCCGGCAAGTCTATTTCTACAGAGGAAATGAAAACGAAACTGCTTACCGGCGGTTACTTTAAGGATATTCTTTTTGTGGAGGCTCCCCATGTGGAGGTCATGAACAAAGAGAGATATATGAATACATGGAAGTCTGTAAACGATATTCAAGTACAGGCAGGCGAAGAAGGATTCAGGCGGATTCTGGAGAAAATAGGGACGATCATATCTGAATTTGATGAGATAGAAGTTCCCTATTGTTCAAGGTCATGGACAGTGCAGAGCTGCAAAACAAAATGAAATGATGAGGGAATGTAAATGTTTTGGATTTCTTTTTGCCATGCTGTATTTGTGATATAACAAAAGGGTTTCTTACTATAATTCAAATCTAGGAATTTTAAGAAAGTTGAAAGTAACAATAAAGATTCCTTAATTTTGTAGACGAAATCACTTGACAATATAGGGAGGAAGATCATGAAAACAGAATGGGATTACACAGAATTAGCTGAGGCGTATTTGAAAAGACCGGATTATGCGCAGGAAGCTATCGATAGGATGTTGGAAGTTGCCGGTGTGAAGAAGGGGGATAACGTTTGTGATGTGGGAGCGGGTGCGGCGCATCTGACCTTAAAATTGGCGGAATATGGATTGCATGTCTGTGCCGTAGAGCCTAATGATGCGATGCGCGCAAATGGTATTCGGCGAACAAGCGATTTTAAAACGGTTCAATGGTTTGAAGGTGTTGGAGAGCATACAGGAATGGAAGAACATAAGTTTGATCTTGTAACTTTTGGTTCTTCTTTTAATGTATGCAATCGTCAGGAAGCGTTGGAAGAAGCGAGAAGAATTCTGAAAGACCGCGGTTGGTTCGCATGTATGTGGAATCATAGAGATTTAGATGATCCATTGCAGAAGGAAATCGAGCAAATTTTGAAAAAAGAGATAGATGGATATGATTATGGAACCAGACGGGAGGATCAGACGGAAATCATTGATCAGAGTGGCCTGTTTGGTGAAGTGATTTATGTGGAAGGAACAGTGTTACATGAGATTTTGACGGAGGATTTTATTGATGGCTGGAAATCTCACGGAACTGTGCAACGACAATCGAGGGATAAGTTTGATGTGATCAATGGAGAAATCCGTAAGGTTGTTGAAGCGAAAGATAAGAAATATATTAAGGTGCCATATACGACGAGAATATGGATGGCGCAGGTCAAAGCGTAAAAGAGGGGGCGTGGCTTCTGGCATGAAAATAGTCTTGTATACACAGAGAGTTGACGTGATAGAAAGTTATGGAGAACGCCGGGATTGTGCTGATCAGAATATTCCGCGATTTATAGAAGTTTGTGGTTATTTGCCGTTGCCACTGCCGAATATTAGGAATATTGCGGAGAAGATGATAGAACAAACAAATCCGGTGGGAATTGTTTTGACAGGCGGAAACAGTCTTGTAAAATATGGTGGAGATGCATCGGACAGAGATGAAACGGAGAGGCGGATTCTTGATATTTCCTTGGAGCGTGATATACCGGTATATGGGTTCTGCAGGGGAATGCAGATGATTCTGGATTACTTTGGCTGTAAATTAGAGCAAGTGCAGAGACATGTTGCTGTTCATCATATAGTTTCGGGAGTATTGGGTGAATTTGGGGTGAACAGTTTTCACAATCAGGGATGTTATAGGGTGAATGATACATTGGAAGTATTGGCACAGGCACAAGACGGTGTGATAGAAGCAGTACGGCACAAAGAAAAGCATATTTTAGGAACCATGTGGCACCCGGAGCGAGAGAACCCGTTTGTTCCTGCGGACATTCAACGGTTACAGAAATTGTTCGACGGAACTGATATAAGAGCTTGATATTAAAATGAAAAGAGGATAGGAATGTGAGAATAATTATATTGGCAGCGGGACAAGGAACAAGACTGCGTCCTTTGACGGATGATAGACCGAAGTGCATGGTGGAAGTTAACGGGACAAGTATTATCGAAAGACAGCTTAACACTATGCATGCCTGTGGAATCAAAGATGAGAATATCACTATTGTGTGTGGGTATTGTAGTGATATTTTAAAAGACAGATTTAAAGATACAAAGATTCATTTTATTGTAAATGAACAATATGATTCTACAAATATGGTGTTTTCGCTGATGTGTGCAAGAGAAATGATGGAATCAGAGGAGGATATTATCATTTCTTATGGAGATATCATTTATGACAAGTCTGTTTTTGATAAAATACTTAAGGCACAAGATGATATGTCGGTTATAGTAGATGACGGCTGGTATGAGTACTGGTCTGAACGCTGTGAGAATCCGTTGGACGATGCGGAAACATTAATGTTTGATCAAGAAAGCTATCTGACGGAGATTGGGCAGAAAACTACGGAGCTTGCCAAGGTGCAATCGCAGTATATTGGATTGATGCGTTTTAGGGGGATGGGATTGAAACAAATGTTGTCTTTGAGTTCTGAGGCAGAAAGAAGAAGCAATAATGGTGAGGAGCTGTGGAGAACAACGAGAAATTATACCAAAATGTATATGACAGATTTATTGCAGGGACTGATTGACGAAGGCCATAAATTGCGAGCGGTTCATATACAGAGGGGCTGGTTTGAGATTGATGATCGCGAAGATCTGAAAGTGGTGGAGTCGAAGCTATGAGTTCGGTTTATTGGATTACGGGACTTTCGGGTGCAGGGAAAACAACTATCGGGAAGCTGTTTTATGAGAAATTGAAGGAGCAGCATTCCAATACGGTTTTTTTTGATGGAGATACGCTGAGGAGAGTATTTGGAGATGATCTGGGATACACAGAAGAAGAGCGCAGAAAGTGTGCTATGCGTTATTCTAGATTGTGTGCCATGTTACAAGAGCAAGATATAAATGTAGTCTGCTGTACGATTTCCATGTTTGACAGCGTAAGAGAGTGGAACAGGGAAAATATCCATAACTATTGGGAAATCTATGTGAAAGTCTCCATGGAAACATTACAAAAGAGGGATCAGAAAGGCCTTTATAGCGGTACGACAAAGGAAAAAGAAAAGGAAGTAGTTGGCATCCATATGAAGATTGAAGAACCGAAGAAGCCAGACTTGATCTTGTATAATGATGGGGAAAAAAGGCCGGAAGAGCAGGTGATAGAAATATTACAGCATTGTCGTGAATGAGAGCAGAGTGGTGGGAAAGAAGAAAGCTATTTGGGAAACCAGTTCTGGAAATAGCACTGGAGACAACTACTCATGGAAAGATAGCCTCCTATGATGGAGTGAATACCGGATTTGATATGAAACCAGTGTATAACTTGTATGAAGAATTTTTAGCGAATTTGACAGAATGAGAATTTGCATGATCAATGCTTCATTTTAAAAAGAACATAGATATTACTATGTAAAATGTCTGGATTTTAGCAGAAGGGAATTGCAGGAAATAATAATTTCCTCGCAGGAGTGATTCATACAATTTGTTAAAGATTGGAAGGAATTTTCATTTTTATGAGAAAAGAAAAGAAGCAAGAGATATTGGATTTTATAAATAGCTTGCATCAAGCTCATAAGGAAATCCGAGATGCATTATGCCAAAAAGAATATGGCGTGGCACAAAATATGCTTAGTGAATGTCAGGAGTTTGCTGTTGCGCTTGGTGAAAATATTGAGAGATTGGAGGGTGAAAGCTGTATTACAGTATCCTATATAGAAGAATACTGTGAGGTTCTGTTTCGTATTTATGAGGGGATTTACAGTGGACAGAGCAATGAAAACAAGATACATAAAATTTTGAAAAGGCAACTTCTTAATATAGAAAATAGTGTAAAAAATGATATTTCTATTAAAAGGGAGATTGCGTTTTTTCCATACAAGGCTTCAATGTGGGACAGCTTGGAAAGTGTGTATTTGGCTGCAAAAGAAGATCCAGAGTGTGAAGTTTATTGTGTGCCGATTCCTTATTATGATAAAATGCCGGGCGACAGTCTGGGGAAACTGCATTATGAAGGGAATGAGTATCCTGCGAATATTGAGATCACTTATTATGAGGATTACAATTTGGAAGAAAGGCGGCCAGATGCTATTTATATTCATAATCCATATGACAGATGCAATACTGTGACCTGCGTACCGGAGCGGTATTTTTGCAGTAATCTGAAGAAGTATACGGACTGTCTGGTCTACATTCCATATTTTATTCTGGATGAGATCGAGCCGGATAACCAGGCTGTTATCGACAATATGAAGCATTTTTGCTTTCTACCGGGGACAATCTGGGCAGATAAAGTGATCGTACAGTCTGAGAAGATGCGTCAGATCTATATCAATGAGTACATTAAGGCGGCAAAGGAAATCGGACTGACAGGGGCACATACGGACAGGAAGAGACTGGAAGAGAAGATATTGGGGCTGGGTTCTCCGAAACTGGATAAATTACACAATACCAGACGGGAAAGCCTGGACATACCAGCGCCTTGGCGGAAGGTAATTGAAAAGCCGGACGGTACTTGGAAAAAGATAATTTTTTATAATACGAGCATTGGGGCATTGCTGGAGAATGAAGAGAAAATGCTGGAAAAGATGAGGGCTGTTTTCCGTACTTTTCAGGAACGGCAGGAGGAGGTTGCACTTTTGTGGAGACCGCATCCTTTGTTGGGCAATACCATTAAATCTATGAAGCCCCAGATGAGGGAGGAGTACGAAAGGCTTGTGCAGGAGTACCAGACTGCAGGATGGGGAATCTATGATGATACGGCAGATCTGGACCGAACTGTGATATTGAGCGATGCCTATTACGGAGATTGGAGTAGCGTGGTACAGGTATATCAAGAGACTGGGAAGCCAGTGATGATACAGAATGTGTGGGTTTTATAAAGGTAATCGGGGACGAGTAATGACGGAAGAAAGTTGACATTGAAGAGGATCATTTGGTCGAGGAAATCGGGCAATTTATCATAGGGCGTAATCTAAAGATTAATACGCCCTATGCCGATACTTATTACAGTAATTTAGGATGAATGAAGAAATTTTGCATGGATGCGGATACTGGATACGGGCTTATACTGCCATTGCATCAGTGTGCAATGGCAGTTTTTTTGAGGAAAGTAATATGAATAAGGAGAAACTTGATAGCAAGGCGGAGACAATGCAAAGGTTATGCCAAAGACTATAATACGCACAGGTACTATCATAATATACATTCACTGCAGCCTATGCTTGATTATGTAGATGAGAAAGGAACACATAGCAATCCGGGCGATGAACTTTCGATACCGGCAGCAGCAGTAGGAGTAGATGAAAAAACTTCAAGAAACGTAAATGGACTAAAATAATGGAGATAGATGCCGCAGGTGAGACGATGAAGGGATAAGGAATGATTAAAGGCGTAATTTTTGACTTGGATGGAGTGCTTGTATCTACAGATAAGCTACACTTCATGGCATGGAAAAGATTGGCAGATGAGATAGGAATTTGTGATTATAGCTTAGAGGATAATATACGGCAGCGTGGAGTTGGCC